>JAESFW010000052.1_pt1 | contig 287543 bp, 295 predicted proteins | sample 9269481 | NCBI WGS metagenome assembly JAESFW01 (sample SAMN14515350, study PRJNA621654) | algae metagenome | isolation source: Lyngbya sp. HA4199-MV5 and co-occurring heterotrophs from soil with... | place: USA: Ahupuaa O Kahana State Park, Hawaii | collected 2009-07-21 | reverse complement strand
ACGAGCCGCGCGGAGCGTCGTCGCGAAGCCGAAACGGTAAACTCAATCCTCATCCGGGCTCCGCGCCCGGCGCTCCGCCCGCCCTTCCCAACTCCGCGTGAAAAACGACGGAGCGAGACGGCAATTCTCCGATGCTGCGTCAGGCCCGCCCACTCTGGCCCGACAGAGCGCCGGCTTCGAAGACGCCGACCTGACGCAGGGCGCGCGACCATTTCGAGGCATGGTCCAGATCGAAGACGAGGTCGGCGTCGGCGTCGGCGATCAGCCAGACGTTTTCGGCCAGCTCGGCTTCCAGCTGGCCCTCGTCCCAGCCGGCGTAGCCCAGGGCCAGAAGCGCGCGGCGCGGTCCGGCGACCGGGTCGCCCATGGCCACCAGGGCGTCGCGCGTGCCGGTCAGGGCCAGCCCCTCGCCGAACGGCCGACTGGAACCGTGCGACAGCCAGTCGTCGGAATGCACCACGAAGCCGCGTTCCCGCTCCACGGGGCCGCCGACCAGGACGGGACGATCGGGCGCGCCGTCCGCCGGCGGAAGATCCAGCCGGTCCAGCACCGTCGCCACGTCGACGCCCGGCGCGGGATGATCCAGACGCACGCCCATGGCGTGATCGTCGCCGTGCGAGCAGACCAGAATCACCGCGTGTTCGAACCGCGGATCGCCGATGCCGGGCATGGCGACCAGAAGGCGGCCTGTGAGGGAGGAGGAGCCGTCCATGTCCTCATCATCGGGACGGATCGGGCCCGGCGCAAGGGCCGGCGCTTGGCGGATCGGCCGCGACCGCCTATCTGCGGACCCTCATCGTCCCTCGCGCATCGGAGCCTGCCCGTGACCATCCAGATCGGCGACCGCATCCCCTCGGCCACGCTCAGCCTGGCGACCTCCGAAGGGCCCAGGCCGGTGAGCACCGACGACTTCTTCCAGGGCCGCACCGTCGCCCTGTTCGCCGTGCCGGGCGCCTTCACCCCGACCTGCTCGGCCAACCACCTGCCCGGCTTCAAGACCAGCCTGGACGACATCAAGGCCAAGGGGATCGACCAGGTCGCCTGCCTGTCGGTGAACGACGGCTGGGTCATGCGCGCCTGGGGCGACAGCCAGGGCGTGGGCGAGGACGAGATCGCCATGCTGGGCGACGGCAACGGCGAGCTGACCCGCGCGCTGGGCCTGACCATGGACGCCAGCCGCGGCGGCCTGGGCGAGCGGTCGCAGCGCTACGCCATGGTCGTGAAGGACGGCGTGGTCGATCAGCTGCACGTCGAACAGCCGGGCGAGTTCCGCGTCAGCTCGGCCGAGCACCTGTTGACCCAGCTCTGATCCCGGATCAGGCGGCGGCGACTTCCGCGGGCGCCGCCGCCCGATCGTCCTGGTCCTGCGCCGACAGCACATGCTGGACCGCGCCCAGCAGGGCCGGCGGCGTGATCGGCTTGGGCACGAAATAGGTCATGCCCGCGTCCAGACAGGCCTGGATGTCCTCCGGGCTGGTGTCGGCCGTCACGGCGATCACGGGCGCCCTCGCGTTGACCCCGCCCGAGGCGCGCAGGCGACGCGTCGTCTCCCGCCCGTCCAGCTCGGGCATCCGCACGTCCATGAAGATCAGGTCGAACTGATTCTGGTCGCAGGCCCGCAGCGCCGCCATGCCGTCCTCGGCCGTCGTCACCTCGCAGCCCAGCGGCATGAGGATCAGCTGGACCGCGCGGCGGTTGATGTCGTGGTCGTCGACGACCAGGACCTTCATCGGCCGGCCCTCGTCCGCATCGGCCGCCTCGTCCGAAGCGGCGACCGCGACCGGCTCGGGGGTCGGCGCCTCCGGCACGAGGGGCGCCGGCGGCGCGACGGCAGGGCGCGCGGCGCCGGTCAGGGCCTGGGCCAGGACCAGGCGGCCGGTGTCGTCGGGCGCGTCGGCGCGCAGGGCCTCTCCGGCGGAGGGCGCGAAGGTCAGGGCCACGGCGAAGGCCGCGCCCTCTCCCGGCCGGCTGCGCACCGTCAGCCGCCCGCCCATCAGTCCGACCAGCTCGCGGCTGATCGCCAGACCCAGACCGGTGCCGCCGTGCCGGGCGCCGACGCCTTCGGCGGTCTGGTCGAACGGCGTGAACAGCCGCGCCACCTGGTCGGCCGTCATGCCGGGGCCGGTGTCGACGACCTCCATGACCACCGCATGCGCGCCGTGCTCGTCGGTCCAAGACGACAGGCGCAGGGTGACGGACCCCTCCTTCGTGAACTTGACCGCGTTCGAGATCAGATTGTTCAAGACCTGACGCAGCCGCATCGGATCGCCCTGAACCCCGCGCGGCAGGGTCGAGGCGCCCTCCACCCGCAGACGCAGGCCCTTGGCGCGCACCGGGCGCTGCCACAGCATCAGGGTCTGGGCGGTCAGGACGCGCAGGTCGAAGTCGACGCTGTCCACCGTCATGCGGCCCGCGTCCAGCTTGGCGTGATCAAGCAGGTCGTCCAGCAGCGCCTTCATCATCAGGCCGGCGTCGGCGATCAGCTTGGCCTGGGCCCGCGACGCGGAGTCGCCCGCCGTGCGTTCGATCTCCATCGCGCCGCTCATGATGGCGCCGATCGGCGTGCGCAGGTCATGGCCGACGGCGGCCAGGAAGGCGGATCGGCCGTTCATGGCGTCTTCCGCCTCGCGCCGCTTGCGGTCCGCCTCCAGCCGGGCGGCCGCTTCGGACGTCCGGGCGCGCTCCATCTGCCGCCAGGTCGACAGGCAATAGGCCATGAAGACCGCGATGCCCGTGGCCCCGGCCACGCAATAGGCGGGGGGCGCCCCCCAGGCGAGCATCAGAAACGGCGTCGCCGTGAGGTAGGCGAAATGCGGGGCGATGGTGAGGGCGAGAACCAGTCTCGACCGCGGCGCGTTGACGACGCCGTAGATCGCGCCCGACGACAGCAGAATGGCCGCGCTGATCCCGCCCATGGGTCCGCCGGCGATCCACAGGGCGATGGACAGACTGCCGAAATAGGCGGCGTTGAACACCAGCATGGCGTTCGCCGCGACCATGCGAAGCGGCCCCATGCGGTCGACCTTGCCCGCATTGACCGGCCCGAAGATCATCAGGTCCAGAAGTTGGACCAGGAAGTAGCCGCCGACCCACAGGGCCGCGAAATTCCACGTCAGGATGGGGCTGAACACGAAGGCGGCGGCCGCGCCCATGCCGAGGCGCTGCAACAGCGCCTTGCGGCGCTGACGCACGGCCGTGGCCCAGGGGCTGGCGTCGCTCGCGGTCGTCATGCGGTCTCCCCGACGACGGGAGATGGAGGCTCCCGGTCGGAAATCCTGCCTCAACCGCCCCTAACGCCTCGTCAACGCGCCGTGCCGACGGCCTCGGAAATCGTGGTGAATCCTTCGGCCAGAAGTCGGGCGCGCAGATCGGCCACGATGCGGCGGACCAGGCCGGGGCCATGGTGGACCAGGGCGGAATAGAGCTGGACGGCGCCGGCGCCCATGCGGAGGCGCAGCAGGGCCTCCTCGCCGGAATCGACGCCGCCCGCCGCGATCAGAGCCAGCCTCCCCTCGGACGCTTCGGCCGCGAGCGACAGGGCCCGCCGCGCCAACGGCTTCAGCGGCGCGCCGGAAAGTCCGCCCGCCTCGACGGCGTGCCGCGACCGCAGGTCGGCCGGACGTGCGATCGTGGTGTTGGAGACGATCAGTCCGTCCAGCTTCCAGGCCCGCGCCGCCTGAACGATCTGCGCGATCTCCGAGGCCTCCAGATCGGGCGCGATCTTGAGAAAGACCGGCGCGCCGTCGGCCGGGCGCGCCTCCGCGACCCGTCCAAGCAGATCGTCCAGCGCGTCGCGCCCCTGCAGCGCGCGCAGGCCCGGCGTGTTGGGCGAGGAGACGTTGACGGTGAACCAGTCCGCCTTGCCGGCGAGGCGACGCAGGCCGGTCACGTAGTCCGCCGCCCGGTCCTCCGAATCCTTGTTGGCCCCCAGATTGGCGCCGACCAATACCCCCGGCGGCCGACGGTCGAGGCGCTCGGCGAAGGCGTCCAGCCCCGCATTGTTGAAACCCATGCGGTTGATGACGGCGGCGTCCTCGTTCAGGCGGAACAGACGCGGGCGGGGATTGCCGTCCTGGGGCCTGGGCGTCACCGAGCCCGTCTCGACGAAGCCGAAGCCCAGCCCCGCCAGACCGCCCAGCGCCTCCGCGTTCTTGTCCAGGCCCGCCGCGAGGCCGACCGGATTGGGCAAAGTCAGGCCGGCAAGACGCGTCGTCAGAACCGGGTCCGGCGCCGTGGGGCGCGGCGGCGGCATGAGGGCGAGACCCCGGACCGCCATCCGGTGCGCCGTCTCCGGATCCATCCGGCGAAGCAGCGGGGCCGCGACCGCGCTCAGCATGGATCGCCGACCGTCATGACGCCTTCGGCGGACACCGACATCGGTCGGTCGGACAGCACCGCCGCGACGGGCAGAGGCCCGTACTGATGGGGAAACAGATCGCCTCCGCGCGACGGTTCCCATTTCACGGCGTCCAGTCGCTCCAGATCGACTTCGAGCAGACGCAGCCCGTCCCGCCCAGAATAGTGGCGGCGCGCCGTCTCTGCGAGCTGGCCTGCGGCCGACAGATGGACGTAGCCGTCGGCCAAATCGACCGCTGAGCCCGCATAGGCGCCGATCCGACGGGCACTCGCCCACTCCTGGGCGTCGACGATCTTGAAGGCCGTGGTCACACGTCGGCCCCGCCGCCGACGTCGCGCGGCTTGAGGAACAGTTCCAGCGAAGCGCGGCCGTTGGCGTCCAGGGCGAAGACGGCGGCCGCGCCCGTCGGGAAGCCGGCGGCGAAACGCTCGATGGCCGCAGGCGACGCCGCGCCCTCGATCAGCAGCTCGACCGCCAGCTGATGAACGCCCGGATTGTGCGCGATCAGGATCAGGCAGCCGGCGCGGTCCTCCTGCGCTTCCACCGCGCGACGCAGGGTGGAGGCCGAGGCGTCGTAGAGGCCGGGCTCGATCAGGACTTCCACGTCCCCGAAGGCGTCGTGGACGGCGTCCCAGGTCCGGCGCGTGCGCTCCGCGCCGGACACCAGCGCCATGTCCGGCCGCACGCCACGCTGAGCGAGGGCACGTGCCACAAGGCCCGCGTCGTTGACGCCTCGGGCGCTCAACGGACGATCGACGTCACGCCCGGAAGGCGCCTCTCGCTCGGCCTTGGCATGCCGCATCAGGATCAGCCGGTTCATGGGCCCGATCTAGAGAGGTTCGTCGTGCGGGGCCAGCGCACCGCCGCGCGTGGCGGGCGCCGGCTGCAGGATCGGGGCCGACGGGACGGTCGCCGCCGCGCCCCGGGGGCGGACGCGGGCATAGGCCTGGCGCGTCGCTTCCAGCAGGATCAGACCGGCGAACCCGGGGGCCACGCGACGGCCCGCCTCTTCGAATCCATCGGCCATGCCCAGCAGGGGCCGCCAGGGCGGGACGTAGAGCGTCTGCGACCAGGCCGACGGTTCCAGCCCGACCTGGCGGACCAAGCCTTCCAGCTGACGGCGAGTGAAGGGCCGGCCGTGACCGAAGGGGGTCGATTCCGCGCGCGCCCAAAGGCCGCCCCGCGCCGCCGTCGCCAGGATGATGCGCCCGGTCGGAGCCAGCACGCGCACGGCCTCGGCCAGCACCTGGGCGGGAGCGTCGGCCTCTTCCAAGGCATGGATCAGCAGCACCCGGTCGAAGGCGCCGGCCGCGAACGGCAGGGTGCGCTCATCCACCAGGGCCGTTCGATTGCGGCCGACCGGAGGCCAGGACTCGGCGCCTTGCCCCCCGGGCATGGCGGCGATCTGGCGCCGCGCCCCCACGAAAGCGTCCAACCAGGGCACGGCGTAGCCCAGGCCCAGGACGTCGCAGCCCGTCGCCTCGCCCCAGGCGTCGTCGAGGCGCCGCGCGACCAGACGCCTCACGACCTGGCCGGCCGCTTCGCCATAGAAGGCCCTGAGCTCTTCGACGCCACGACGCATGACCGCAGGATAGGCCGCTCACGCGGTCGCCGCTAGGATGCCCCTCATGACCCTGGACGTGCGCCTCTTCCCCTGCCTGACCGACAATTACGGCTTCCTGGCCCGTGACGGCGCGACGGGGGCGGTGGCCGCAGTGGACGCGCCGGACGCCGCCGCCGTCCTCGCGGACCTCGAGGCCAGCGGCTGGGGACGCCTGGACCTGCTGCTGACCACGCACTGGCACCCAGACCACACCCAGGGGGCGGAAGCGCTGAAGGCCGCCACCGGCTGCGTCGTCGTGGGTCCGGAGGAGGTGCGTCGCGTCGCGCCGCTGGACCGCGCGGTCGTCGAGGGCGACGGCGTCGATCTCGGCGCGACCCGCTTCGACGTGCTTGAAGCGCCTGGCCATACCTTGGGTCACATCGTCTATCTGGCCGAGGCGGCGCGCACCGCCTTCGTCGGCGACGTGATCTTTCCGTTGGGGTGCGGACGGCTGTTCGAGGGGACGCCGGTGCAGATGTGGGCCAGCCTGTCGCGCATCGCGCTTTGGCCGGACGACACCGTGCTCTGGGCCGCGCATGAGTACGCCGAAGGCAATGCCCGTTTCGCCGTGACCGTGGACCACAGCCCGGCGTTGGCGGCGCACGTCGACGGCCTGATGGCGTGGCGGACGAACGGCCTTCCGACCGTGCCCACGACCGTCGGGATCGAGAGGCGGTTCAATCCCTTCCTGACCGCCGGAGACGCCGAGACCTTCGCCGCGCGTCGGGCGGCCAAGGACGTGTTCTGCGGCTGACGCCTATTCGACGCCCGAGACGACCCGGGCGATCCGCGCCGAAGACGGGCGGCCCGCATAGCCCGCCGTGGGGTCGATGCCGATCGTCAGCACGCCGCGCGCGAAGGTGATCCGGGGCCGACCTTGGTCGGTCACGACGATGCGCCGGACGCGTCCGGCGTCCTGACGCAGACCCGCCGACCGGGCCATGCGGACCACGGCCTCGACGGCCGTGGCCACGGCGTCGGCGGCCACGGCCTCGCCCCCCTCCCCGATCTCGACGTCGATGATGACGAGGCGACCCACGGCGCTGGACGCGCGTCCGCTTTGGTGGATGATGAAGTTGGCGAGTTGCACCGCCGTCAGCGTCGGCGGCAGAAGCCGCGCCGCCGAGCCCTGGGCCGACACCGGAACGCCCTGCGGCGCGGAGGCGGTGTAGAGGGTCATGTTGCCGTCGGGCGTGACCCGCAGCACCTGATCGCCGGCGTCGTTGCGCAGGATGACGTCGCCGCGCGGCGCCGGTTGAGGACGCAGGACCCAGACCTCGTTGGAGCGCTCGAACCGCATCAAGGTGCGGGGGCCGGATCGGTCAAGAACGAAGCTTTGCCCGGCCTCGGAGACGTAGCGGCCCGTGTCGGGCAAGCCGCTGCGGCTGCGGCTGGGCGCGTCTCCGCGCAGAATGGTGCCGGACTGGGCCGCCGCCACATCGGCCACGGCGGAAGCGGCCACGACGGCGACCGCCGTCGCGGCCAGCAGGCGCAAGGTCGCCTTTCGGGTCCGCATCCCAAGCATCATGAACCCGACTTGAATGGCTCACCCCGGCGGATTTTGGGCCGGATTCCGTCAGCCGACGAGATACTGACCGCCGTTCAGCGACAGGGTGCAGCCTGTGACATATCCGGCACGCTCACCCGCCAGCCAGGACACCATGTCGGCGATCTCCTCGCCTTTCCCAAGTCGTCCGACCGGGATCTGGGCGATGATGCCGGCCAGCACCTTCTCGTCCATCGCGCCCACCATCTCGGTGTCGATGTAGCCGGGGGCGATGCAGTTCACCGTCACGCCCTTGCGTGCGTTCTCCAGCGCCAGCGCCTTGGTGAAGCCGATCATCCCGGCCTTGGCGGCCGAATAATTGGCCTGCCCGATCTGGCCCTTCTGACCGTTGATGGAAGAGATGTTGACGATCCGACCCCAGCCGCGGTCGCGCATGCCGTTGATGACCTGGCGCGTCATGTTGAAGACCGAGTCCATGTTGACGCGGATCACGTCGGACCATTGGTCGTGGGTCATCTTGTGGAAGAAGCCGTCCCGGGTGATGCCGGCGTTGTTCACCAGCACGTCGATCCGGCCCAACGCCGCCTCGACCTCCCTGACCGCGCGTTCGCAGTCCTCGAACGAGCCGACGTTTCCCTTGACCACCATCACGCCCAGGTCGCGCGCGGTCGCCTCGGCCGCCTCGACGTTGCCGGAGTAGCCGGCGGCGACCTCCATGCCGTCGGCCTTGAGCCGCTCCACGATCGCCTTGCCGATGCCGCGGGTTCCGCCCGTCACGAGTGCGACGCGTGCCATGTGCGATTCCTGTCCCTGTCGGCGGAGCCTCTGGAGCGGGCCCCTGCCTTCTGGAATACGCTTTAGCTTGGCGGACGTTGCGCGCAAAGCGCCGTCATTCGGTCACGGCGCCTCTTCGATCCTGCTCATGTCCAGCACGAAGCGGTAGCGCACGTCGGACTTCTCCATCCGCTCATAGGCCTCGTTTATGCGGTCGGGCGCGATCACCTCGACGTCGCAGGCGATGCCGTGCGCGGCGCAGAAATCCAGCATCTCCTGCGTCTCGCGGATGCCGCCGATCAGGGAACCGGCCACCCGGCGCCGGCGCCACAGCAGCGGAAGAGCGTAGACCGGCAGGCCCTCCGTCGTCAGGCCCAGCATGACCATGGTCCCGTCCTTGGCCAGAAGGTTCAGGTGACCGGCGATCTCGTGCGTGGCCGAGACGGTGTTGATGATCAGGTCGAAGCTCTCGGCCGCCGCCGCGATGGCCGCCTTGTCGGAGTTGATCAGGAAGTGCCGGGCCCCCATGCGCTCGGCGTCGGCCTTCTTGCGGTCGGAGGTGGAGACGACGGTGACCTCGGCGCCCATGGCCGCGGCCTGTTTGACCGCCATGTGACCCAGTCCGCCCAGGCCGACGACGGCCACCCTGGACCCCGGCCCGACACCCCAGGTCCGCAGCGGCGAATAGGTGGTGATCCCGGCGCACAGAAGAGGGGCCGCGGCGTCCAGCGGCAGGGAGTCGGGGATGCGGACGACGAAGTCCTGATCGACGACGATGGCCGTGGAATAGCCGCCCTGGGTGATCTTCTGACCCACGTCGGCCCCCTTGGGGTCGGGAGAGCCGTAGGTCTGGGTCATGCCGGGAACGCAGTACTGCTCCTCGCCCTCGCGGCAGGGCCCGCACTGTCGGCAGCTGTCGACCATGCAGCCGACGCCGACGCGATCGCCGACCTTGAACCTTCCGACGCCGGACCCCACGGCCGTCACCACGCCGGCGATCTCGTGTCCCGGCACGATGGGATAGCGCGTGTTGCCCAGGTCGTTCCTCACCACGTGGAGGTCGGAGTGACAGACGCCGGCGTATTTGATCTCGATCGCCACGTCGTTGGGGCCCGGATCGCGTCGGTCGAAATCGTAGCGACCGAGGGCGGCGTCCGCCGAAGTGGCGGCGAAGGCACGGGCGGCGATGGGCATGGGAGGTTCTCCGAAGGCGGCGCCCCGCACATGGGGTCCGTCGCGCGCCGCGACAACGGCCGTGCTTCAGGCGCCGGACTGACGCCGAATTGCGGTGGAGGACTTCGCGTTCAGCGGCGCGCGCAGATAGGTCCACGCCGGAGCCTGCATGCCGGGCAGCAGAGACGCCTTGCGCGAGGAGACGCGGGCGAAGGCGAAGCGCCGCGCCGCGGGCGCCGCCCGGCTTTCCAGAAGACTGCCGGGGCGCGCCACCACGGCCACCGGAACGGCGCGCATGATGTCGGTCCAGCCCCGCCAGCGGTCGAATCCTTCCAGATTGTCCGACCCCATCAGCCAGACGAACCGTACGCCCGGGTGGCGCTCCCGGAGCGCCCGAAGGGTGTCGACGGTCCAGCGCGTGCCCATCCGGGTCTCCGCGTCCGACACGACCATGGCCGGCCCCCGCGCCTGGGCGCACGCCGAAGTCATCCGGTCCTCCAAGGACGCCGTCTCGCGGGCGTCCTTCAAAGGATTCTGGGGCGACACCAGCCACACCACGCGGTCGAGACCGAGCCGGCTCAGCGCCGTCTCCGCCACATGGGCATGGCCGTCGTGGGCCGGATTGAAGCTGCCGCCGAACAGGCCGACCCGCATCCCCGACGTCAGATGCAGTCCGTCACGCAGCGCCCCGGGACGGGGGCCGAAGGCACGGGGCGCGGGTCCGGCGTGGAAGAAGCTCAAGGGAGGGGCGCGTCCGGGCTTATGCTCAGCGTGGCCCTAACACGGCCGAACGATCCTGTCCCCGCCGAAGACGCCGCGCCCGCTGACGGCTGCTGCCGCACCGCCGTCAGCAGCTCGGCGCCAGCTTCGCCGTGAACGGAGCGCGACGATGATCATGACCGACCGTAGAGACCTCCTGGCCGCGATGGCCGTCCTGCCGGTTCTCGACGGCAGACATGTTCGGACCGATTCGACGCCGGCCGCGCCGGGACAGTTCGACTGGCTGAGCGGCGAGTGGCGCATCGCCCACCGACGGCTGAAGGCGCCCGAGGATTGGGACGTCTTCGAGGGCGAGGCGACCTGCTGGTCCATCCTGGAAGGCCGCGCCCACGTCGAGGAACTGCGCATTCCGGTCAGGGACTTTTCAGGGATGGGGCTGAGGACGCTGGACGCGGAGGCCGGGGTCTGGATCGATTACTGGATGAACGCCCGGATCGGAAAGCTGGGCGGCGAGGGCGTGTCGGGTCGGTTCGTCGGCGGCGACGGCGTGTTCGATTCCGAAGATCGGGACGATCAAGGCCCCATCATCGTGCGCGGCCTGTGGGACCGCATCACCGGCAGTTCCCATCGCTGGCGACAGGGCATTTCGCGCGACGGCGGGACGACCTGGGAATGGAACTGGATCATGGACTGGACGAAGGCCTGACGGCTCAGGGCCGCCAGCCGCCCGGCGTCTCCTCGACGGGGCCGAGGTCGTCCTCGTCGTCCGGCAAGGCGATCTCGCCGCGGGTGCGGCGCACGACGGTCCACGCGGCGCGCAGCAGCGCCTCCACGCCCTCTCCCGACACGCCGGAAACCAGCAGGGGGTCGACGCCGGCGGCGGCCTTCAGCTCCGCCGCCTTCTCGGTGCGCGCCTCGTCGGTCAGGGCGTCGATCTTGTTGAGGGCCAGGATCTCGGTCTTGTCGCCCAGGCCCTGCCCATAGGCCTCCAGCTCGTGCCGGATGGTTCGCCAAGCGCCGGCGACGTCGTCCTGCGTCGCGTCGACCAGATGGATCAGGCAGCCGGAGCGCTCTACGTGACCGAGGAAGCGGGTGCCCAGCCCCGCGCCCTCGCTGGCGCCCTCGATCAGGCCGGGGATGTCGGCGATGACGAACCGCTCGTTGGGGCTCAGGTCCACGGTGCCCAGATTGGGGGCCAGGGTGGTGAAGGGATAGTCGGCGATCTTGGGCCGCGCGGCCGAGACGGCGGCCAGGAAAGTGGACTTGCCGGCGTTGGGCAACCCCGCCAGACCGACGTCGGCGATCAGCTTCAGCCGCAGCCAGATGGCGCGCTCCTGCCCCTCCTGACCCGGATTGGCGTGGGTCGGCGCCTGGTTGACCGGGCCCTTAAAGCGGGCGTTGCCCCAGCCGCCGTTGCCGCCGCGCAGCAGCATCTCGGTCTTGCCGGCATGGTCCATGTCCAGCAGCACCGTCTCCTTGTCCTCGTCCAGCACCTGGGTGCCGACGGGCACGCGCAGGATCACGTCCTCGCCCTTGGCCCCGTGCATGTTGCGGCCCTGACCGTGATTGCCGGTGTCGGCCTTGAAATGCTGCTGGTAGCGGAAGTCGATCAGGGTGTTCAGGCCGTCGACGGCCGTGATCCAGACGTCGCCGCCCTTGCCGCCGTCGCCGCCGTCCGGCCCGCCGTGCGGAATGAATTTCTCGCGCCGGAACGACACGGAGCCGCCGCCGCCGTCGCCGGAGCGGATGTAGATCTTGGCCTGGTCGAGGAACTTCATCGGCGGCTTATGCCGTAGGGAGGGACTAGGGACTAGGGATGAGGACGACGGCGGCGAACGCTCATCCCTCATCCCTCTTCCCTCGCCTCACCCCCACACGCCGTAAGGGTCGCTCCACTTCAGGCCCAGCGCCTCGCCGACGGCGGGGTAGGTGAGTTCGCCGTTCAACACGTTCAGGCCGCGGGCCAGGTGGGGGTTCATCTTCAGCGCCTCCAGCCCGTGGTCGGCCAGCGCCAGACCGAACGGCAGGGTGGCGTTGTTCAGGGCTTCCGACGAGGTGCGCGGGGCGGCGCCCGGCATGTTGGCGACGCAATAGTGCACCACGCCGTCGACGACGTAGGTCGGGTCCTCGTGGGTGGTCGGCTTGGAGGTCTCGAAACAGCCGCCCTGGTCGATGGCGACGTCGACCAGAACGCTGCCTGGCTTCATCTGCTTCAGATGCTCGCGCTTGATCAGCTTGGGCGCCTCGGCGCCCGGGACCAGCACGGCGCCGATGATGACGTCGGCCTTCACCAGCTCCTCCTCGACCGCGCCGATCGAGGAGTAGCGGGTGATGACGCGGCCCTGGGTCACCTCGTCGATGTAGGCCATGCGCGGGATGGAGCGTTCCAGCACCACGACCTCGGCGCCGAGGCCCAGCGCCATGCGCGCCGCGTTCAGGCCGACGACGCCGCCGCCCAGAACCAGCACCCGCGCCGGCGCCACGCCCGGCACGCCGCAGAACAGCAGGCCCATGCCGCCGTTGTGCTTCAGCAGGGTTTCGGCGGCCGAGAAGACGGCGATCCGTCCGGCGACCTCGGACATCGGCGCCAGCAGCGGTAGGCCGCCTTTGGCGTCGGTGACGGTCTCATAGGCCACGGCGGCGCAGCCGGACGCCATCAGCCCCTTCGTCTGCTCCGGATCAGGCGCGAGGTGCAGATAGGTGAAGAGGATCTGGTCCTTCTTCAGCATCTCCCACTCGACCTTCTGCGGCTCCTTGACCTTCACGATCATGTCGGCGTTCGCGAAGATCTCGGCGGCCGAGGTGGCCAGCTTGGCGCCCGCCTTCTTGTAGTCGGCGTCGGTGAAGCCCGCGCCCAGACCCGCGCCGGCCTGCACAGTGACGTCGTGGCCGTGGGCGACGTATTCGCGCACGGCGGTCGGCGTCAGGCCGATGCGGTGCTCGTTCTTCTTGATCTCCTTGGGGACGCCGACGCGCATCTGGGATTTCCTCGTCTGAAGGGGGCGGCCGTCTTCGACGGACGGCTCGCGTCGGGGCGCAATCTAGCGGCGGTTCCGCGACAGGTTCCTGTTCTTTTCGCTGAGTGAACGCCGTAAAGTCGCAGACCCTGCGAAGGAGGCCGCTGATGAAGACCGTTTCCGCCGTCGCTCTGGACGAGACCGACCGGCGCATGATCCGCGCCCTGCAGGCCGACGGGCGCATGACCAACGCCGACCTGGCGCGTACGGTGAACCTGTCCGAAAGCGCCTGCCTGCGCCGCCTGCGGGCGCTGGAGACCGAGGGCGTCATCAGCCGCTATGCCGCCATCATCAACGAACGCGCGGTCGGCCTGCCGATCTCGGTGTTCGTGACGGTGACTCTGTCCAGTCAGGCCGAAAGCGCCCTGACCGCCTTCGAAACCGCCATCGCCACCGTGCCGGAGGTGGTGGAGTGCCACCTGATGACGGGATCATCCGACTATCTGCTGCGCATGGTCTGCCGCGACGTGGACGACCTGGAGCGCATCCACGCGCGCGAGTTGACGCGCATACCGGGCGTGACGCGGGTCAGCTCCAGCGTGGCGATGCGCACGGTGGTGAAGCGCGGGGCGCTGCCGGTTTGAGACGATCTGTGCTAACCGCGTTGCGGCATGGAAGTCCGTGAGAACATCGTCGTCTGGATCGACCGCGAACCGACCCTCGACGAGGAGTTGGCCGCCGTGGATGATGAGGACGTTCTCGAGATGGCCAACCTCGACCCCGACGAGACGGGCGTGCCCGCCGTGGTCATGATCTCGACGATCATGGGCAAGCACGGACCTCGAGTGAAATGCTTCCTCAAGCCCGGCCGCAGCCAGCCCAGCTTTTCGGTGACGATCGGGGCCGATCCTCGAGTGGTCGCCAAGTCGGAGGAGTTCGACGACCGCGATCTTCGCCGCCTCGCGCCCCTCGTCATCCGCTGGGTCGAGCTGAATCATCAGGCCCTGACGGAGTTCTGGTGGCGCGGAAACGACCTGACGAACAAACAGGTCCAGACCTTCATCGCCGACCTGAAGAAGGTCTGACCCCTTACTTCAGCGCCAGCGTCACCGCCTTGACGTCCACGTACTCGTCGATGCCGTGGACGGAGCCTTCGCGGCCGTAGCCGGACTGCTTCACGCCGCCGAAGGGGGCGACGGGGGTGGAGATCAGGCCGGTGTTGACGCCGCACATGCCGGCCTCGATGCGACGACCGATCCGCATCGCGCGATCCAGGTCGCGGGTGAACAGATAGGAGGCCAGACCGAACGGGCTGTCGTTGGCCTTGGCCACCACCTCGTCCTCACTCTCGAACGGGAAGACGGGGACCAGGGGGCCGAACGTCTCCTCCTCGCGGAACAGGGCGTCGTCGCCGCCCAGCGTCACCGTCGGCTGGAAAAAGCGGCCGCCGCGCTCGTGTCGCCCGCCTCCGGTCAGGACTTTGGCGCCGTCTTTCTTCAGGGCGGCCAGATGCGCCTCGACCTTGTCCAGCGCCTTGTCCTCGATCAGGGGGCCGACCTTCACTCCGTCCTCGAAGGCGCCGCCGACCGTCAGCGCCGCGACCTTTTCCGCCAAGACTCGCGCGTACTCCGCCGCCACCAAGGCCTCGACGTAGACGCGGTTGGGGCAGACGCAGGTCTGGCCGGCGTTGCGGAACTTGCCCTTCACCGTCTCCTCGGCGGCGTGCTCCAGGTCCGCGTCGGTGAAGACGATCAGGGGCGCGGCCCCGCCCAACTCCATCGACACCCGCTTCAGCGTCGGCGCGCACTGCTCGGCCAGCTTGCGGCCGACGGGGGTGGAGCCGGTGAACGACAGTTTGCGGATCAGCGGCGAGGCCGTCAGCACGCCGCCGATGGTCGCCGCGTCGCCGGTGACGACGTTCAACACGCCTTTCGGCAGGCCGGCGCGATCGGCCAGTTCGGCCAGGGCGATGGCGGTGAAGGGGGTCTGGCTGGCCGGCTTGACCACGGCGGTGCATCCTGCGGCGAACGCCGGGCCCAGCTTGCGCGTCAGCATGGCGGCGGGGAAGTTCCACGGCGTGATCAGGGCGCAGGGGCCGACCGCCTGGCGGAAGGTCAGGATCAGATGCCCCAGCGGGCTGTCCTGCGTCTCGCCCAGCAGGCGCTCGGCCTCACCGGCGAACCATTTCAGGAAGCCATTGGCGTAGGCGACTTCGCCCTTGGCCTCGGCAAAAGGCTTGCCGTTTTCCAGCGCCATCAGGGCGGCGAGGCCGTCGGTGTTCTCATCCACCAGGGCGGCCCAGTCGCGCAGGATCTGCGCCCGGGCATGCGGGTCGGATCGCGACCAGTCGGGGAAGGCGTCGGCGGCGGCCGTGATCGCCCGCTCCGTCTCCGCCGCGCCGAGATCGGGCACATGACCGATGACGTCCCCCGTCGCCGGGTCGTCGACCGCGATGCGACTTGCGCCCGTCACCGGGTTTCCGGCGATCAGGGCGTGCTCGCGAAGCAGCTTCAGTCCGGCGTCACGGGGCGAGGTCATGGGCGTCTCCTGCGTCAGAGACGCCATAACGCCTCACCGGCCGATGGTGTCCAGATCGCGCCCCTTGGTCTCGGGCAGCCAGATCAACGCGACCACCACGGCAAGCGCCGTGAAGGCCACGGCGTACCACAGGCCGAAATAGATGTTCCCCGACCAGGCCACGAGGGCGAAGCTGGCGGCGGGCAGCAGGCCGCCGACCCAGCCCGTGCCGACGTGGTAGGGGAGGCTCATCGCCGTATAACGGACCCGGGTGGGGAACAGCTCGACCAGCGCCGCCGCCTGCGGTCCGTACAGCGCCGTGGCCGCCACGATGAAGACCATCAGGATGCCGAACACGGCCGGGAGGTTGATCCGCGCCGGATCGGCCCGTTCGGGGTAGCCGGCGGCCACCAGTGCGGCTTTGATGCGCCCTTCCACGTCCGACCTGGCCGCCTTGAGCGCCGCGGGGTCCAAGGCCTCTCCTTCGACGGAAGACACCACGACGTCGCCGACGCGCACGACGGCCAAGGTTTCCGGTGCGGCCGCCTCATTGGCGTAACTGACCCCCGCGTTGGACAGGACGCTCTTGGCGATGTCGCAGGATGAGGCGAAGGCCGTCTTGCCGACGGGATCGAATTGGACGGCGCAGGTGGCCGGATCCGCGACGACGGTCACGGGGAACGTGGACTGGGCCTCCGCCAACGCCGGATTGGCCGCGCGGGTCAGCGCCTGAAAGCCGGGGAAAAAGGCCGCAAGCGCCAGGATCATGCCGAACAGCATGACGGGCTTGCGCCCCACCTTGTCCGACAGCCAGGCGAAGAAGACGTAGAAGAAGGCCGACAGGGCGGTGACCGCCAGCATCAGCTGATCGACCGTGTTCACCTCGACCTTCAGCACCCGCTCCATGAAGAAGCGGGCGTAGAAATATCCGCAATACCAGACGGCGCCTTGGGCGATCATGATGCCGAACAGGGCGATCAGGACGAAACGGCCATTGTTCCAGCGCAGGAAGCTCTCGACGTAGGGCGCGCGCTTCTCCCCCGCCTCGGCCTTCATCCGCTCATAGGCCGGGCTTTCGTTCAGCTGCAGGCGGATCCACAGCGACACCGCCAGCAAGAGCGCGGAGAGCAGGAAGGGGATGCGCCAGCCCCACTCGTCGAAGGCTTCCGTGCCCACGATCGCGCGCGTGATCAGGATGACCGACAGGGCGCCGATCAGACCCAGGGCAGCGGTGGTCTGGATCCAGCCGGTCAGCAAGCCACGCTTCCTCGGCGGCGCGTGCTCGGCCACGTAGATGGCGGCCCCGCCGTATTCGCCGCCCAGCGCGAAGCCCTGGAGGATGCGCATGACGATCAGCAGGATGGGAGCTGCGAGGCCGATCTGCTCATAGTCGGGCAGCAGGCCGATCGCGACGGTGGCCACGCCCATCAGGGTGATGGTGACGAGAAAGGTCTTCTTGCGCCCCGTCCTGTCCCCGAACCATCCGAAGACCAGGGCGCCGAGCGGGCGGACGACAAAGCCCACACCAAAGGTCAGCAGAGCCAGAATGTAGGACGCCGCCTCGCCCACGTCGGCGTAGAAATGGCGGGCGATGACGGCCGTCAGCGAGCCGAAGATGAAGAAGTCGTACCACTCGAACGCCGTGCCGGCGGCGGACGCGGCCACCACGGTGCGGATCTTGCGCGGATCGTCGATCGACGGGTCTGCGACATGGTCAGTCATTCGGCCCCCGGATATTCCTCTGACGGCCTCTTTGCGGGCCGATCGCGCCAACCCTAGGAGCGGCGCGGTTCAGGGAAAAGCGGAATTGCGAAGGCCCCGCCGTTGGGGCCGGCGGGGCCTCGTCTTCACACGGGCGGGCCAGCGCCCATGTGGCCACTCGGAAGTCAGTCGGCGGCGTCTTCCGCGGCGTCGGTGACGGCGTCGCCGGCGGCCGAGGCGTCGCGACCCACGCCGGCGACGGTGTTGCACGCGGCCGTGGTCAGGGCGGCTGCGGCGCTCAGAATGACGAACAGCTTGCGCATCTTAGGGCTCCTGGGAGGGATGTCGCAAAGGAAACGCCGGTTTCAGCCGGCGGTTCCCGAGGCGCGCTCGCCCGGCGTCGCGAAGGTCATGCGCACCAACGCGCCCCCCACCGGCGAACCCAGAACCTCCGTCTCGCCCCGCAGCTGTTTGGCGAAGGCGGCCATCAAGGTGCGCCCGACGCCGGTGGCCGACGCCGTGTTCAGACCGGGCCCGTCGTCCTCGACTTCCAGCACGCTGGTTTCGCCGTCGACGCGGAAGCGCACGGCCAAACTGCGCCCGCCGCCGGCGGCGAAGGCGTGCTTCTGGGCGTTGGACACCGCCTCGACCAGCCACAGGGCCATGGGCGCCAGCTTGTCGGGATCGACGATCAGGGAGTCGGCTTCGACGGAACTGTCGACGATCTGTCCGCGCCCCGCCTGGTCCGCCACCATCTGGCCGACGAGGGCGTTCAGGAAGTCTCGCATGTCGGCCCGGCCCAGATCCTCGGCCTGGTAGAGGGTTCGGTAGATCAGGGCGAGGGCGGAGATGCGCTGACGCGTGTCGCCCAAGGCGGTCTTGGCCGCGGGGTCGCTCACCGTGCGCTGCTGCATGCTCAGCAGGGACGAGATGATCTGCAGATTGTTCTTCACCCGATGGTGGATCTCGCGCATCAGCGCGTCCTTTTCCTCCAGGGCCTGGGTCAGCGACCTGTCGCGCATGGTGACGCCGTCGGCCAGGTCGTCCAGCGTCCGCGCCAGGGAGCGTATCTCGGTCGGCGCCGCCGCGGCCTGGATCGGTCGCACGGACAACCGGCCGCGGGCATGGATCGCCGCCACGCGCTGAAGATAGTCCAGCCAGCGGATCACGAACCTCTCGGACAGCGCCATGACCGCCACGAACGCGGCCAGCCAGACGCCGATCGGCAGAAGAAAGGCGCCGAGCGGATTCAACAAGGCCCAGGACCACATACTCGGCGCCGGGGCGGCGTAGAGAACGTGCAACTCCTGATCAATCAGCGAGGCGCGCACGAACACCTTCCCGTCGCGCTCGACGACCATGGCCTGCCCGGTGTCGGCGGGCGGCGGCGTGCGGGCCGGCACGTCCCGGAAGGTCGTGGGGTCGGTGGCGGCCAGAACCCGGCCGTCAGGGGTGACCAGCGCCGCCTGTGTTCCCTCCGGCAGATTGCGAAGATCGCGTCTCGGCAGGAGCTGGGTCAGCGGCACGACCACCGCCGTCGCGCCGTCGAAGGCGCCGAGCGGCCGCTCGAGCCGAAGGGCGACGACGAGACCGGAGCGACCCGACCCCACCGGTGCGGCGACCACGCGTCGTCCTTGCCGCAGGTCGTCGATCCAGGGCCCCGACGCGGGCGCCGCCGCGGAGCCGCAGAGCAGCGCCCCATCGGATCCATAGCGGGCCAAACCGTCGTAGTTGGCCAGCCGCACGTCGACCGCGTCCAGCCGCGCCGGACAGCCCTGCCCCACGCCTTCGAGCGCCAACACTTCGAGCAGGGCAGCCGTGGACTGCACCCGCCCCATCTGGTCGGCGACGCTGCGCTCCGCGGCGAGACGCAGAACCTCGCGGCGCTCGTCTGACTGTTGGCGAAAGTCCGCCTGGGCCTGGAAGGCGCTGAGGGCGAGGAACGGCAGCAGAGCCAGACCCAGCGCCGCACCCAAACGAAAGCGGATGCCCTGAAAGCGGGGCCGCAGCCTGCCCCGGAACAATCGACCGCGCGGGGTCACGCGGTCAGGTCCGCAACGGGCCGCTCAACCGATCCGCATCGGCGAGGATGGAGCGCATGGCGTCGCCCGCCGCCCGGCCGTCGCGCGCGTACCCGCCGGTTTCCAGGATGCCGAGCAGCGACCGACGCGCACGGCTGACGCGGCTCTTCACGGTGCCGACGGCGCACTGGCAAATCTCCGCAGCCTCCTCGTAAGCGAAGCCCCCGGCGCCGACCAGGATCAGTGCCTCGCGCTGCTCGGCGGGCAAGGAATCCAAAGCCTGACGCAGTTCGTCCAGCGCCACCGGGGCCTCCGGGTCGTCGACGGCGACCAGAGTGCGCTCGGCCGCCTCTTGGTCCAGCTGCGACTGCCGCCAGGACCGGCGTTTCTCCGAATAGAACTGGTTGCGCAGGATCATGAAGGTCCAGGCCTTCATGTTGGTGCCCATCTGATAGCTGGCGCGTGCGTCCCAGGCCTTCATCAGGGCGTCCTGGGCCAGGTCATCGGCGGAGGTGGCGTCGCCCGTCAGCGTGCGCGCGAAGGCGCGCAGGTGCGGGATCAGCGTCACCAGTTGGGCCTTGAATCCTTCATCGTCGCTGGACGGAGGCTTGGGAGCCGTCGAACCCCTCACGAGCGATCGCCCCCCGAGCCTTCGCGGCCGTCCGCGCGGCGCAGGATTTCCAGGAAGTCGTCCGGCACGGGCTCGTTCACCACTTCCTCGAACATATGGCGCAGGCGCACGCCGATCGCCTGCTGGCGCAGTCGAGCTTCTTCCAACTTGGGTTCCTTACGCGTCTTGCCGCCGCGCGCGCGCGGGGCGTCCTGCTCTTCGCTCATGTCTTTCGGCATGTCGCCGCCCCGATTCTGAACCTCCGCAACGCCGCCGAAAGACGCGGGTTCCCAAAAACGCACATTTCAATGACGCGCGCTTCCTTTCGCGTGGAACCCGCGCCCATCTGCCACGTTCAAAATGGTTGCAACGCCGCTTCACATCCAACGGCGAGGCGATTTCTATCGTCGGGGATCCAAGAACATGAGCCTTTTGGCCAGACTCGCGCCGCACCTGCCCTATGTCCGACGCTATGCGCGGGCGCTCACCGGGGACCAGGCGACGGGCGACAACTATGTGCGGGTGGCTTTGGAGGCTTTGGCGGCGGGCGAGCGACAGCTGTCTCCCGACATGACGCCGCGGGTCGCGCTGTATCATGTGTTCCACGCCATCTGGTCGACGACCGGCGCACAACTGGAGCCGATCGAGACGGACGAGACCGACGCGGGTCGCCGCCTGATGCGCATCTCGCCTCGTTCGCGGCAAGCGTTCCTGCTGACGGCGCTGGAAGGCTTCACGCCGTCGGAGGCCGCACAGATTCTGGGCGCCGACGCCCACGCCGTCGAGGGCTTGATCGCCGAAGCCCAGTCCGACATCGACGCCGAACTGGCCACCGACGTGCTGATCATCGAGGACGAGGCCATCATCTCGGCCGACATCGAAAGCCTGGTCCGCGAACTGGGTCATCGGGTCACCGGCACGGCGACCACGCACGACGAGGCGGTCGACGCCGTCGCCCGTCACCGTCCGGGTCTGGTGCTGGCGGACATCCAGCTGGCCGACGGCTCGTCGGGGATCGACGCGGTCAAGGACATCCTGAAGCGGTTCGACGTGCCGGTGATCTTCATCACGGCCTTCCCCGAGCGCCTGCTGACCGGCGAACGCCCGGAACCGACCTTCCTGATCACCAAACCGTTCCAGCCGGAAACGGTGAAGGCGGCGATCAGCCAGGCGCTGTTCTTCCACCCCGCCCGCCAGAAAGAGGCCGCCTGAAAATAATTTCGCCGGCGAGGGGAACCGGGTTTCGGGCCGGACATTCTCACACTGCGGAGGCGGCGACGCCCCCCCGACACGAGACTGGAGAGATCCAGTCTGTCGCCTCCGCACCTCATTCTCGATGATGCGACCTCGGGCGGGATCGGAAACGATCCCGCCCTTTTTCTTGCCTCGCGGGCGGGGGCGGCTAAGGTCCGTGGCGAAAAGCAACGCAGGAGCGCCGTCATGCCGTCCGTCAGCCGCCAATGGGTTCTTCGCGCCCGCCCGCAGGGCCTGATCCAGCAGGGCGATCTTGAACTGGTCGAGGCTCCGCTCGCCGAGGTCGGCGACGGCCAGATCCGCGTGCGTACCATCTATCTGTCCCTGGACCCCACCAACCGCACCTGGATGAACGACACGGCCGGCTACCTGCCGCCGGTCGGTCTCGGCGACGTGATGCGGGGCCTGACGCTGGGCGTCGTCGAGGACAGCCGGTCGGATCGCTTCGCCGTCGGCGACCTGGTGACCACGGCGGCGGGCGGATGGGCCGATCACGCAGTGATCGACGCCGGCGCCGCCTCACGTGTCCATCGTGTCCCCGGACTGCCGCTGACGGCCAACATGTCGGTCATGGGCATGACCGGCATGACCGCCTGGTTCGGGGTCACGGACGTGCTCCAGCCAAAGGCCGGCGAGACGGTCGTCATCTCCGCCGCCGCCGGGGCGGTGGGCTCGATCGCCGGCCAGGTGGCCAAGGCGCACGGCGCGCGGGTCATCGGCATCGCCGGCGGGCCGGACAAGTGCCGCTGGCTGACCGACGAGCTCGGGTTCGACGCCGCCATCGACTACAAGAGCGAGGACGTGGGGGAGACTCTGGACCGGCTGGCCCCGGACGGCGTGGAGATGAATTTCGAGAACGTCGGCGGCGACATCATGCTGGCGGTGTTCAATCGCCTGAAGATCCACGGGCGCATGGCGGTGTGCGGTCTGATCTCGGCCTACAACGCCACGCGGCGCCCGCCGTCGCCGGACTTCAGCCGCCTGATCACCCACCGCCTGCGCGTGCAGGGCTTCCTGGTCATGGACTATGCGCCGCGCGCCAAGGAGATGGTCGCGGGCATGGGGCCCATGCTGGCCGACGGCCGCATCAAGTGGAAGGTGCACGTCGACGACGGCCTCGAAGGCGCGGTCGACAGTCTGAACCGCTTGTTCACCGGATCGCACGACGGCAAGCTGCTGGTGCGGGTCTCGGAAGAGCCCTGACCACAGACCCCGGGGCCCGATGACCGAACCGCTGCACGTCCACTACGAGGATCTGTCGACCGGCGAGGTCATCCCCCTTGGGGCCTGCGCCGCCGACGGCGACATGGTCGCCGCCTTCGCCGAGAAGTTCGTGCCCGGCTGGGACGTGGAGGGCGGCGCGCCCGACGCGCTGATCTATGCGCTGTGGAGCCGGCTTTTCGGCGAGAAGGCGCGCGGGTGGGCCCAGACCAAGGTGCTGGCGATCGATGGCCTGCGCTTTATGCGCAATCCGCCTACGGGTGAACTGCTGCGCGGGCGAATGACCGTGATGGGCAAGGATCCCGTCGGCGACGACAAGGGCATCGTCATCGCCCAGCACGATCTGCTGGACGAGGGCGGGAGGCTGGTCTTCTCGTGCCTAACGCGGGCGGTGTTTGCTCGAAGGTGAGCCGAAACGCGAAACGGCGGCCGATCGGCCGCCGTTTCTTCAACTCAAGAAGCCAAAAAGGCTCCTGACGGGATCAGGCGTTCGCCGACGTAGGCATGGCCGCGGCGCGGGCGAAGGTCATGGCGATCAGTCGGTCCCAGCCCAGCAGCGAAGTCAGGTGGGCATAAATCTGGCCGAGGGCGCCGTTGTCGCGCAGCTCCGCCAGCTTCTCGGCCGGCAGGGCGCGCAGCTTGTCTTCGGAAACCGCATAGTATTCGGCGATCTTCTGAGCCTCGCCGGCGGGCTGACCTGCGACGTCGCGGGGGGTGAAGGTCGCCTCGCGGATTTCCAACAGATCCAGCTCCTTCAACAGACCGACGAAGGACTCGGTGCGCAGACGCTCCTGCTCGAAGCTGTTGCAGAACTCCATGGCCTGTTGGGTGAAGGCGCTGGGCTGACCGTCGGTGAACAGGGGCTGAGCGCCGCCCTCCTTCACGAACGGCGCGTCGCGATCGATGCAGAGGATCAGCCGCTGCTGGGTCTCGTCGTTGGCGAAGACGAACGGATAGCGGCGAACGTACGCAGGAATGTAGGCCTCGGCCTTGAACAGTCCGTCGTCGCCGACGAACAGGTTCTGATCCGGACGCAGGCCCATGACCGCCACCGGCTGGCGCTGGTCCCCGACGAAGATCACGGGATAAGACAGCGCCGCCGGCGCGAACTCGGTCACGGTCACCGGCACGATGTGCGACTTGGCCACGAAGGCATAGGGTTTTTCAGCCTGTTCGATGCCCAACCCGCCGTGGTTCTCCACCGAAAGGGGTTCGGGCTTGCCGTAGAACAGGACGGTGCCGGCGAGTTGGCCGGACATCTGGCCGGTCTGCATGTTGGTGTCGGTCATGGAGGCGGGGAACGCTCTGGAAAGGGACGGAAGGCGGGCCTTCTAGCCCAAGGCCGCGCGGGCGGCAAACGCCGCCGCCCGCCACGGGAAAAGGCCTCAGAAGCGGTAGGCCGCGCCGATCCGCAGGTTTCGTCCGGGCGAGGGCGCCAGATCCTTCAGGAAGCTGGTGTGCTCGCGGACTTCCTCGTCCGTCAGGTTCTTGGCCTCGGCGAACAGGATCAGTCCGTCCTCACGCGGCGCCCAGCCCAGATAGAGGTCGGCGGTGGTGTGGCCGTCGGTCGGCAGTTCGAAGGCCGCGACGCGGTCTTGCTCTCCGACGCGACGTACCTGACCGCGCACGGTCCATGGGCCCATCTCCAGCTCGGCGCCCGCTCGCAAAGACCACGACGGGATGCGGGCGGGCGGGCCCAGATCGGTCTCGCCGCGCACGACGTCGTAGCCCAGCTCCAGCGTCAGAGCATCCGCCCCGCGTTCCCACGCCCGGTACCCCAGCTCGGCCTCCAGCCCGCGGAAGGTCGCGTCGGTCTGGACGTACTCGAAGATTCCCAGCTCGCTGTCGACGTCCTCGACCCCGGTGGGCGCGAGATCGATGAAGCCGTCGTAGTCGGCGTTGAACACGTGCAGATCGACCGTCAGCGGGCCGCGGTCCCAGTGCAGCGTGCCCTCCAGCGAGGTGACCTCTTCTTCCTCCAGATCGGCGTCGCCGACCTCGAAGGCTCGGGTGGCGACGTGCGGCCCCTCGGCGAACAGCTCGGCCTCGGTCGGCGCGCGGCCGTTGCGTGCCAGGGACAGGCCCAGGAACAGGTCGTCCGTCGGCTTGAAGTAGGCGCCCAGCGACGCCGAGACGGTCGAAAAGTCTCGGGCGCCGACCGCACTGTCCAGCTCCTTCGAGTCGAACCGCAGGCCGCCCTCCAGACCCCAGCCGCCGTAGTCGAGGCGCTGAAGCGTGTAGACGCCGATCTCCGAAATGTCCGTCTGAGGCACGTAGGCCTCGTCGCCCTGGGCGTCGAAGTCGCGCTTCAGGCCCTGGACGCCGAACGCCCCGTCCCAGCCGCCGCGGCGGACCTGAACCAGCTCCAGCCGGCCCTCGACGCCTTCGGACGTGAAGACCGTGCCGACCTCATCGCCCTCGAACTCGGTGTGGGTATAGTCGGCATAGGCCGCCGAACCGCGCAGACGGGCGAAGGGCCCGGACGGCATTCGCAGCTCGCCGCGCAGGTCGTATCGCGTCTGCTCCAGGCCGATGGTGACCAGTTCCTCTTCGACGGCCGGCGGGGCCAGAGGATCGTCTTCGTGCTCGTGGCCGGGAACGCCGTAGTCGGTTTCGGTGCGCTTCACAGACCCACCGACGAAGCCCCAGTCGCCGATCCAGGACAGGCCGGCTCCATAGGCCGACAGATCGACGAAGCTGTTCTCCAGAGTGGTGCCGCCGGTATCCTCGAACGTCTCACCTTCGGCTTCCAGCTGTCGACGGGATTCGGCGGGCACGGGAATGTCGTAGTCGCCGGCTTCGCGCCGGAAGCCGTCCAAAGTGAAGACCAGCGGCCCCGCGGCGAAGGCGCCGCGCGCGCCGAAGCTCAAGCCGTCGTCGACGGTGGACGTCTGAGCCCAGGCGCGGCCGTCGGCGCCGCCGACCGGACGCTGCTCGGCGATGCGGCCGTCGATGACGTTGACCACGCCGCCTATCGCCGAGCCGCCGTAGGCCAGGGTCTGGGGTCCGCGCAGCACCTCGATCCGGTTCGCCTCACCCGGGTCGGCGGCGACCTGATGATCGGGCGACAGGGCGCTGGCGTCGATCAGGCCCAGGCCGTTGGTCAGCACCTGGACGCGCGGGCCGGCCAGACCGCGGATCACGGGACGGCCGGCCCCGGCCGCGAAAGCCGTGGACCGCACGCCCGGAAGACCGTTCAGCACGTCGCCCAGAGAAGTGGAGGGTGCGGTGGTCAGGTCCTCGTCGTCCAGCACATCGACGGCGATGTTCGTGGCCTGGCGCGCGACGCCGTAGGGGGCGGCGGTGACGACGACGTCGTCCACGCGGGTGACGGGGCCTGTCGGATCCTGGGCGAGAGCGGCGGCGGGGATCAGCGCGATCGCGGAGACGGTCAGGGCGAGGGGAAGGCGGGACTGGATCATGCGAAAAACGTTATGAGATAACATCACGCTCCGTCAAGCGTAGTTGCCCCGCGCGCGAACACGCCTTAGCTGAGTGACGATGGACGGATGCGGTCACGACCATGCCGAACTGCGGTTGAAGCCTGCGGCCGTGCGCGCGGCCCTGGCGGTCGCGGAGGCGGGCTGCCTGGCCGACGGCGAGCGCATGACGGCCCCGCGGCGGCGGGTTCTGGAGCTTCTTCTGGCCGCCGGAGAGCCGGTGAAGGCCTATGACCTGATCGCCGCCTATGGCCGTGACGGCGAGGCCGCCAAGCCGCCCACAGTCTATCGCGCGCTGGAGTTTCTGGAGCGGCGCGGTCTGGCGCACCGCATCGCCTCGCTCAGCGCCTACGTCGCCTGTTCGCACGGGGACGCGGGGCACGCGGCGGCGTTTCTGATCTGCGACTGCTGCGGGGCGACGGCGGAGATCGGCGTCGGGGCCGGCGCGCAGATTTCGGCCAGCGCCGCGGACCTGGGCTTTTCGATCCAGCGCGCGACGGTGGAAGCGCACGGCCTGTGCGCCCGCTGCCGGCCCGACGCCTGAGCGACGTCAGGCGACTTCGGAAGAGACCTCAGACGCGACGGGCTCGGGGATCGGCGACAGATCCTCAACCGGCGAGACGTAGGCCGCCAGAGCGTCGAACTCCTGCAGGAAGACCGCACGCAGGTCATCGGTCTCCATGATGACCTCATGCTTCGATCCCGGCACTTCGACGTAACGGCCCCGACCCATGCGCTTGGCGGCCCATTTGTTGGTCTGTTTCCAGATGCGGTCGTCGTCGGCCGGCTGGACGACGCAGACGGGCATCTTCACCGCCTTCAGCGCCTTGGGCTTCAGCGTCCGCTCGCCCAGATCGATGGCGAAGGCCAGCCAGCCCCAGGTCGGACCGCCGACCGCCAGGTGCGGGCAGGCGTAAAGCTGTTGCCGCCACAGCTCGTAGCGAGCCTCGTCTGACGTCAGGGCGTCCTTTTCGAAGGTGTGCTCGAACGGATCGTCCGGATCGTCCAGCACATAGTCGCCGGCCTTGCCGTGCCGCAGGTTCCAGCGGACGGCCAGCTTGACCGACCACATCGATCGCTTGCCGGTCTTGATCCGCAGCATGGGCGCGCTGAGCAGGGCGCCGCCGAAACGGCTCTCGCCCGCCTGAAGCGTCGCCAGGTTCAGCGCCGCGCCCATAGAATGCCCGACCATCACCCAGGGGCGCGGCGCCGTCGCCTCGTGAGCGTCAAGAAGGCGGGCGAAGTCGTCCAGATACTCCTCGACCGCGCGGGCGTGGCCCTTCAGGCGGTCCGGCAGCAGGCGGGCCGAAAGGCCTTGTCCGCGCCAGTCGTGCGCCAGAACGCACCAGCCGCGCGCCAGGAAGTTGCCGATCAGTTCGAAATACTTCTCGATCGGCTCGGTCCGGCCCGGGCTGAGCACGACGGTGCCGCGGGGGCGGGCGCCCATCAGGGCCGAGGGCCGCCAAAAGGCCGCGCGCAGGCGCAGACCGCCGGCGCCGCGGTACCAGCTGCCCTCACCGCCCGCAGGGGCGGCGGCGCCGGGAACGCCCATCAAGGGGGCATTGGCGGCATAGGCGGCGGCTCGGTTCACTCAGGCTTCCTGAACTTCAAGGTCATGCGGTCGCTTTCGCCGATCGCGTCGAAGGGGGCACGATCGAAGTCGGGGTCCGGCGGCTCTCCCACCGGCGCCGTCAGACGCATGGGGGCCAGGGTGTCGACGCCGAAGGGATGGTCCTTGTCGTCTTCCGGATTGGCGTTGATCTCCGACGCCGAGACGAAGACGAAGCCGGCCTCGGCGGCCAGCTGGCGGACGAAGGCCTCCTGCACATAGCCGCTGGCGGCCACGGGGTCCTGATCCTGCTCCGGGCCCAGACGATGCTGCTCGACGCCCAGAATCGCGCCCGGCCGCATCGCGGCGAAGGCGTCGGCGAAGGCCTTTTCGGCGATGCCCGCGGCCATCCAGGCGTGCAGTGTGCGCATGAACAGCACCATGTCGACGGACCCGGGATCGGCGATGGGCCCGCTGGTCGCGCCGAACTCGGAGAAGACCACCTCGCCGTACAGGCGACGATCCGAGCCGAACCGCGTCTGATAGGCCGCGTTCAACGCCGCCTGGGCCGGATCGGCGCCCGCGCCGCTCTGGAACCCGACGGCGACGTAGCGCCCGCCGCCTTCCTTCAGGTACGGTGCCAGGATCTCGCTGTACCAGCCGCTGCCCGGCCAGAAGTCGGCGACCGTCATCCGCGGCTGGAGCCCGAAGAAGCGCAGCGTCTCCATCGGATGACGCCATTCGTCCCGTGCGCGGTCCTGGGCCCGCCAGGCGCCGGTCACCGCCCATTCCAGCGATCCGCGCGGCGGTCCGTTCGGGGCCTCAGGCTCGGCCTTTTCCTCGCGGCGGCCGCAGCCGGCGAGTCCGGCCATGACGACCGCCGCCGCGCCGGACAACAGGGCACGACGATCGACGGCGGGCGCTTTCCGCTCCGACCCCGCTCGCTCGCCTCTGGTCCGGTCAGCCATGGCCCAATCCCCACCAGCCTCGACGCGCAAGGCCTCCGCGCGCCGAAGCGACCGGCTTAGAGGGCTTCGCCGCGTGGGTCAAAGTGGGATCGCGACGCTCATTCCGGCTTTCGGAAACGCAGGGTCATGCGGTCGCTTTCGCCGATCGCGTCGAACTCCGTCCTCTGCTCCGGCGTGATCTGGCAGCCGTCCTCAGGCCCGCGCCTGACAGGGGGCAGGGTCCAGACGCCGCAGGGATGATCACGGTCGTCCTTGGCGTTGGCGTTCAGCTCGCTGCGCGCGTCCAGAACGAAGCCGGCCTTTTCCGCGGCCGCAATGACATAGGCCTCGGAGACGTACCCGGTGGCGGCCGTGGCGTCCGGGTCCGCCCCTTCAGGCGCCCTGTGTTGCTCCACCGCCAGGACGCCGCCGGGTTTCAGCGCCGTGAAGAACAGGGCCATCAGATCATCGGTCCGGCCCGCCCGGTGCCAGTTGTGGAAGGAGCGCGCGACCAGGACGAAATCGGCACTGCCGTCCGGGACGCCCAGCCCCCCCTGTATCCGATCGACTGGGAAGTAAGCGCCGCCCGTGGCCGCCGAATAAGGCTCCAGGATGTGGCGCCACCATCCGCCCGCGCCCGGAGCGATCTCGACCACATTCATCCCCGGCTCCAGGCCCCAGAAGGTCAGGCTCTCGTAAGGGCGGCGGAAGGCGTCGCGGGCGCGGTCGGCGGCCGGGCGCGTCTCTGAGGCGACGGCGGCGCGCAGGGCGGCGTCTTCCTGAGCCTGGGCGGAGGCGGCGACGGGAACGGCCAGGGCGAGGGCGGCGGCGATCGGGGCGAGCGGGGTCAGGCGCATCGAGGTCGTCTCCGGTGAAAGGGCGTCACGTCTTCTAGGGCGCCCGCGCGCCCAGGGACAGGCGCCTCTTGACGCAGCGACGGCGCTTCCCAAATCCCGTGATGAGGACGCCGACGTCGGGTCCTCCGGACCGGACGGGGCCTGCGGGACCGACCGGGACGCACCCCCCGCCGTCCGGGCAAATCGCCGGGCGGTTCACCCTTGCTGACCTTTCAGGAGGCTGACCATGCGTACCTTCGACTTCACCCCTCTCTATCGTTCCGCCGTCGGTTTCGACCGCCTGGCCGCCATGCTGGAAAACGCCGCGCGGACCAGCGAGCAGGGCTGGCCGCCCTACAACATCCAGTCGACCGGCGAAAACCAGTACCGCATCGAGGTCGCCGTGGCGGGCTTCGGCCCCGACGAGCTGACCGTCGAGGTCAAGGAGAACCTGCTGACCGTCACCGGCCGCAAGACGGCCAACGACGACGGCGAGCGGACCTATCTGCACCGCGGCCTGGCCGAGCGCGACTTCGAGCGCCGCTTCCAGCTGGCCGACTATGTCGTGGTCAAGACCGCCGATCTGGCCAACGGCCTGCTGACCGTCGACCTGGCGCGCGAGCTGCCCGAGGCGCTGAAGGCGCGCCGCATCGAGATCGGCGCCGGCGCCGGCAAGCTGATCGAAGGCAAGGCCGGCAAGGCGGCCTGACAGGGCTGAAGAAGACGATCGAGGGGCGGCGGCGACGTCGCCCCTTTTTCTTGCCGTCAGGCCACCGCGGCGGAGAGCAGCGCTTCGGGCGGCAGTTCGTCGGCGCCCCGGAAATCGGCGTCGTCCAGACGCGCGCCCGTGAAGTCCGCACCGTGAAGCCTGGCCCAACGCAGGGAGGCGCCGCTCAGATCGACCGGCATGGTCCGCCCACCGCCCAGCGGCAGAGGCGCCAGGATCGCGCCGCGCAGATCGGCTTGACTGAGCAGGGCGCCGCCCAGTCGCGCGCCCCTCAGATCGGCCCCGCGAAGATCGACGCCCCGCAGATCGGCGCCCTCGAGATTCGCCCCCTGCAAGCCGACGCCCGTCAGATCCATTCCCACCATGCAGGCTCCGCGAGCCGTCAAGGCCGCAAGCTTGAGCCCCTTGAAGCCCGCGCCGACCGGGCGCAGATCCTCATCGTCGAAGTCGGGCGGCGATCCGAAGACGCCCCCGCTTTCCGTCCACGCGTTTCCGTCCAGCGCGGCCTCACGATGCGACTTCGCCTTGGCGACGGCCTCCGCTGTGGGCGCCCGCACGACGCCGGTCATGTCCGCTCGCTCGGTCGTGGCGCCCTCGATGGCCACGTCGGTCAGCACCGCGCCGACCAGCTTGGCTCCGGACAGGTTGGCGCCGGACACCGCCGCGCCTTCCAGCAAGGCGCCGGAAAGATCGGCTTCCTTGAGGTTGGCGCCCGTCAACTGCGCCCCCGCCATGGCGCAGTCGGTGAAGTCGACCTTGAAGGCCGACAGGCCGCTCATCTCCGCACCGGCCAGGCGCGCGCCCGAAAAGCTGGCTCCGTCCGCCACGCCGCGCCGCGTCTCTCGCGTCGCCTGCGCCAGGCCCTTGGTCGCATGGGGAACGGCGATGACGCCTTCGCGGAAATCCGCCTTGGTCAGGTCCGCGCGGTTCAGGGTCGCGCCACGCAGGCAAGCCCCCCTCAGATCCGCTCGGGTCAGGTCGGCTCCGGTGAAATCCGCGCCCTTCATGTCGCAGCAGAAGAAGACCGCACGGGCCAGTCGGGCGCCCTTGAGTCGCGCGCCTTCGAACGAGCAGCCGCTGAACTCCGCGTCGTCCAGACGCCGTCCCGACAGATCCAGCCCCCGCAGGTCCATGAACTTCAGCGCCATGCGCCGCCCGCCGGCCCGCCCCTCGACCAGACGCTCGTGCGCGGTCATCAGCATGTCCAGGTCGCCCTGGGCAAGGGCGCGACGGGAAAACGTCATGCGGCAGCTCCAGCCAGAGGTGAGACGAGGCCCTGGGCGCCGTCCAGTCGCGCCCGCTTCAGGTCGGCGCCGGTCAGGACCGCGCGGCGCAGGTCGGCCCGCGACAGATCGGCCCCGCGCAGGCAGGCGTCGGTGAGGTCGGCGGCCAGCAGGCGGTCGGCGGCGATCATGAGCGGGCCCAGCTGGGCCTCGCGCAGATCCGCTCCGTTCAGCCGGGCGCCCTTCAGCCGGGCGCCGCGCAAGTCTGCCCGGCGCAGGTTGCAAGCCCTGAGGTCGGCGTTCTCGAGGTGCGCGCCCTGCAGCTGCACCCCCTCCATGTCCAGGCCGTAGAAGACGGCGCCTTTGGCCGACAGGGCGGTCAGGTTCAACCCGCCGATGGATTTCAGCGCGCGAAGATCGACGCCGTCGAACACGGACGGACGACCGTCACGGCCTCCGGTCTCGCACCACTGCGCATGCTCACGCAGCATTTCGGCGGCGGGCATCTTGCTGACCGGAGCCGCACATGAACGGTCGTCGGTCAGGGCCCCGTCCATGTTGGCGCCGTCCGTCCGCCACATCGCGGCGGTGACGCCGATCAGCACGGCGTCGCGCAGGTCGGCCCCGGAAAGATCGGCTCCGGACAGATCGGCCCCGGCCAGATCGGCGCCGCGGAAGCTGGCCTGTTTCAGGTTTGCGCGGACAAGCTTGCAGTCCTTCATCACCGCGTCGGTGAAGTCGGCCTGAATGGCGATGACGCCGCCCATCTTTGACCGCTGCAGATTCGCCCCCACCAGACAGGCGCCGTGCGCCTGGGTAACCTCGTCGCCGTCGCGCCGACGCGCCTCGACGATGCGATAGCCCTTCTGAGCGTCGGCGGCGGCGATGGCGCCTTCCCGCAAGTCGGCCTCGAACAGGTCGGCGCCGGACAGGTCGGCGCCGCGCAGGCAGGCGCCGCGCAGGTCGGCGCGCCTCAGGCTGGCGTCGACGAGCACCGCGTCCTGCAGGTCCGTGCCGAAGAAGGTCGCGTTGTCCAGCCGTGTCCCGGTCAGATCGCAGCCGATCATGGCCGCCGCAGCGAAATCGGCGTCGGCGAGGTTTCGGCCCTTCAGACTGAGCCCCGACAAATCCATCCAGGCGAAGACGGCCCGGGCGCCGCCGGGCCGGGCCTGCCACAGGCGGTCGTGCCGGGCGCAGATGGCGTCCAGCTCCTCCTGCGTCAGACGACGCCTGATGACCTCCGGGGCGACTTCTCCCATGTCGCCACAGTGGCGAAACAGGCTTAAAAAAGCGTTGGAAGTCCGCGCCTTCAGGCGGTCAACAAGCCTTGCTCGGCCAACGCGTCCGCGAGCTCGCCGGGCTCAACCCAAACGCGTGTGTACCCGGCTTCTCCCAGCCTTTTCAGCTCGGTGGCCAAGTCCGCCTTGGGCGAGGCGGCGAGGCGGGCGTCGAAGCCCTCGCCGCCGTTCGACAGCCGCACCATGGGCCGCCCCGTCTCCACCCGGTGAAGGTAACCCTCGTAGAGCACCGCCGCGCGGTCGGCCAGGACGCCGGTCTCGACCTCCAGCCCCGCCTTGCGCAGCTTCTCGACGCCTCGGCCGGCCGCGAACGGCGACGGATCGACGGCCGCCACCACGACCCGCGCCACGCCCGCGTTGAGCAGGAACTGCGAACAGGAGGTGCGGCCCGAGGACCGGGCGCCGCAGGGCTCCATGGTGACGTAGGCCGTGGCGCCGCGCGCCAGATCTCCGGCCGTCGGCACGGCCTGCTCCTCCGCATGAGGCCGACCGCCGTCGGCCGTCGCGGCCTCGGCGATCACGACGTCGTCCCTCACGATGACGCAGGCGACCGCAGGGTTCGGCCACGTGCGGCCCATCTGGGCCGTGGCCAGCTCGACGGCACGGGCCATCCAGCGTTCGTCGGCGGCGCTCACGCGGCGCCCTCCGGCAGCGGCGTGGCGCGGTCGGCGTCCAGATAGCGGGCGGCGACTGGCTTCAGGTCGGCGTCCAGATCCATCTCCAGCGGATTGCCGGTGGGGATCTCGACATCCACGATCCGGTCGTTCGGCACGTCGAACAGATGCTTGACGATGGCGCGCAGGCTGTTGCCGTGGGCGGCGATCAGCACGTCCTCGCCGGCCTTGAGCCGGGGGGCGATCTCCGCGTCCCAGTACGGCACGACCCTTTCCAGCGTGGTCTTCAGGCTTTCGGTGGCCGGAATGTCATGGCCGGCATAGCGGGCGTCGGCGGCGAAATCGAACTCGCCGCCCGGCTCCAGCGGCGGAGGCGGCACGTCATAGCTGCGGCGCCAGACCTTGACCTGATCCTCGCCGTGCGTCTCGGCCGTCTCGGCCTTGTTCAGTCCCGTCAGCCCGCCGTAGTGGCGCTCGTTCAGCCGCCAGTCGGCGACGACCGGCACGTCCTTCAGTCCCGCGGCCTGCAGCGCCAGCGCGCCCGTCCGCTTCGCCCGCGTCAGCACCGATGTGAACATCACGGCCGGAGTGAAGCCCGCCTCGGCCAGCAGTTCGCCCGCGCGCCGTCCTTCAGCCTCGCCCTTGTCGGTCAGGTCGACGTCGACCCAGCCGGTGAAGCGGTTCTCGAGGTTCCACCGGCTCTGGCCGTGGCGCAACAGGACGAGGCGGGGCATGGGCGTCTCCGTTCAGTCGCGCCGGGGTAGGACCCGGGTCCGGCCGGGTCAAGCGGCCGGGCTGGAGCCCCGCCCCTCATCGCACGCCACCGCCGCCAGCAGATCGACGCTCAATCCCTGCCCCGACCACGTCTGACCGAGGTCCAAGGCGCCGTCGTCGGTCCAGATCACCAGGGCGGCGTTCAGGTCGGGCATCAGGAAGTTCCGCACCTGCACCCCGCCGATCGCGCCCTGACGCTCCACCACGCGCGTCTTGATCCCGCAGCCCGGCAGCTGGACCTCATAGACCCAGACCGCCAGTCCGCCGTAGCCCGTCTCCGGCCCGGCCTTCCACATCTCCACACGCGCGGCGTCGGAGATCAGGCCTCCGTCCATGAGGGCCTGGTCGAAGGCCAGCATGGCCCCGACGCCGCCGTACAGGTCACCTGCGGGACCATAGGTCGAGACGTCGACGGGCGGCTCGGCCATGTCGCCGTCGAACGCCTCCGACCGCGCGCCCGGCGCCGCCGGCTCCAGCGAGGCGAGGCCGAGCGGCTCCTTGATCCGCGTGCGCACCAGATCGGCCCAGCTTCGGCCGGTGACCGCTTCCAGCACCGCGCCGAGCAGCAGGTAGTCGCAGTTGTTGTAGGTGAAGCCGGCGCCGACGGCGGCCCGAGGCGAGGCGGCGCAGACCGCGCGCCAGTCGCCGCCCGTCTGATAGAAGTCCGGCATGCCGTCGCCGTCCAGGTCGGGGGAGGCGTTGAGGTCGGCCAGTCCGGAGGTGTGCATCAGCAGCTGGCGCAGGGTGGCGTCCCCATTCACCGTCCAGTCGGGCAGATAGCTCGACACCGGCGCGTCCAGCGACAGCCGACCGGCATCGACCTCCTGCAGCACCAGCACCGCCGTCACCGCCTTGGTCACCGACGCCCAGCGGACGGGCAGCCAAGGGTTCTCGCCGCCTCGGCTGCTCCAGGAATAGTGGGCGGCATTCCCGCCCCGGCGCGCCCCGACGATGCCGGAGAAGCCGCCGGGCACCGCGTCCAGTCGCTGGACGATCGCGGGAATGGACGGCGGCACGGCCCAGGCCGGCGTCGCGCAAAGCGCGATCAGGGCCGCAAACACGGCGGACAGGCGACGCATGAGGACCTCCCGATGATCGCCGACGCTAGCCGCAACCGGGCCGCTTGTCTCGCCGGCCGCGCCTGATAAGGCCTGACGCATGCTCCATCCCTCCGGTTTCCGCGAATACGACGCCCGCTGGCTGTGGGGGGATCAGGTCGACGCCGACGGCTTGCGCGCCGTCGGGCGCGCCTTCGCCGCCCTGGCCCGCGAGCGGGGCGTCGCCCGCGTCGTGGTGGGGCACGACTGGAGGTCGTATTCGGAAGCGGTGAAGGCGGCCCTGATCGAGGGGCTGGTCGAGGGCGGGCTGACCGTGCTGGACGTCGGCCTGTGCCTGACGCCCATGGCCTATTTCGCGCAAACCTGGCTGGAGGCGCCGGGCGTGGCGATGGTCACGGCCAGCCACAACCCGAACGGCTGGACCGGGGTCAAGATGGGGCTGGAGCCGCCCCTCACCTTCGGACCGGACGACATGGCGGCGTTGAAGACCCTGGCCTTGGGCGGCGGCGCCGAGTCGGCGCCGGGCGGATCGGTCGAACGCGTCGAAGGTCTGGCCCAAGCCTGGATCGCAGACCTGGCGTCGCGGGTGCGGCTGGACCGGCCGCTGAAGGTCGTCTGCGCCTGCGGCAACGGCACGGCCGGCGCCTTCGCGCCCACCGCCCTGCGCGCCATGGGGGCGGAGGTGGTCGAGATGGATTGCGATCTGGACTGGACCTTCCCGCGCCATGATCCGAACCCGGAGGATCGCGGGATGCTGTCCGAGATCAGCCGCCGCGTGATCGACGCCGGGGCCGATCTCGGGCTGGGATTCGACGGCGACGGCGATCGCTGCGGGGTGGTGGACGATCGGGGCGACCCGATCTTCGCCGACAAGATGGGCCTGTTGCTCGCCCGCGGTCTGGCGCCGGATCACCCCGGCGCACGCTTCGTCGTCGACGTGAAGTCCACGGGCCTGTTCGACGCCGACCCGGTGCTGGCGGCCAACGGCTGCGTCGTCGACTGGTGGATGACCGGGCACAGCCACATGAAGCGGCGCGTGGCGACAAAGGGCGCCCTGATGGGGTTCGAGAAGTCCGGCCATTTCTTCCCGGCCGCGCCCTTGGGGCGGGGCTACGACGACGGCGTGGCGACGGCCGGACTGGTGATGGATCTGGTGACGCGCGCGGGGCGGACGCTGTCGGCTCTGCGCGAAGACCTGGCCCCGGCGTGGACCAGCCTGACCATGAGCCCGCACTGCGCCGACGAAACCAAATACGACGTGGTGGCGCGCCTGACGGCGGAGTTCGAGGCCGATCGGACGACGGGCCGGACGATCCTCGGCCGACGCATCGTCGACGTCGTGACCATCAACGGCGCACGGGTAAAGCTGGAGGACGGATCGTGGCTGCTTGTGCGCGCGTCGTCGAACAAGCCGGAACTGGTCGTCGTGGTCGAAAGCCTGCGCTCCGAACACGACATGCGAGCCCTATTCCATGAGGTCATGAAGCTCCGGTTGGCGAGCCATCCGGAAGTCGGCGCCTTCAACCAGGAAGTCTGAGCCCTTTGACCGCCAAGCGTTGGCCGTTCATGGAGTGCGGGTGACCGCAGCCCCCATCCTGATCGTCGGCGGAGGATTCTCCGGCGCCATGCTGGCGGCGCGGCTGGCCGAGTGCGGGCAGGCCTCCGTTCTGATCGACGCGACGGGCCGGTTCGGACGCGGCGTGGCCTATTCCACCGACTTCGACGGTCATCTGCTCAACGTGCGCTCGGCGCGGATGGGCGCGGCCGAAGGGCGGCCGGACGATTTCGTGGAGTGGCTTCGGACGAACGCCCCCGCTCATGCGGACCCGAACGGCTTCGCGCCGCGCCGCCTTTACGGGGAATATGTCGAGGACCGGCTGACTTCGGTTCAAGCGGCCCATCCGGGACGGATCACGGCGCTGCACGCCCGCGCTTCGGCCGTCGATGGATCGGGTGTGGTGCTGGAAGACGGCCGGCGCCTGACGGGTCACGCCGTCGTCCTGGCTACCGGCAACCCCGCCCCCAACACGGCCGGCGAACACACCGACCGGCTGATCCGAGATCCTTGGGCCCCCGGTGCCCTCGACGTCGTCGAGCCGACCGACGTGGTCGCGGTCATCGGCACGGGCCTGACCATGGTGGACGTCGCCCTGTCGCTGGAGGCGCTGGGATGGACCGGAGAGATGCGCGCCTCCTCGCTGCGCGGCCTCTTGCCTCGCGCGCATGCTGCGACGCCCGACGCGCCCGTCGCGCCGACGTCGGACATGCTGAACGGCCCCGCCTCGCGCCGTCTGAACGCCGCCCGGCGGCTAGCCCGTCAGCACGATTGGCGCGGCGTCATGGAGGGGTTGCGCCCCATCACCGCCGACCTTTGGCACGAGGCCGACGCGAAGACGCGGTCGCGCTGGGTCCGTCACCTTCGTCCATGGTGGGACGTTCACCGCCACCGGATCGCGCCGGCGGTGGCCAAGACATTGGACACAATGATCGCCGTGGGCCGGCTGAGCATCTCAGCCGCCCGCGTGACCGGCGTGAGCACCGTCGGGCCCGGCACGATCGATGCGGAAACGAACCGACCCGTTGCCCGCGAAAAGGTCGTCGTGGAACACCTGCCGCCGCGTGCGCAAGTCCCGCGCGGCCTGATCGTGGATCGCGTCATCGACTGCTCCGGCCCGGGTCATGACCCGCGGCGCGATCCGCTCACGGCGCCGCTGCTGGCGTCCGGCCGGGCGCGGCTTGATCCGTTGGGATTGGGTCTCGATCTGGACGACGCCGGACGGGCCCTCTCGGGCGACGGCGTGCCGGATCAGGCGCTATTCGTCCTGGGTCCGCCGGCGCGCGGCGCCTTCTGGGAGACCATCGCGGTTCCCGACATCCGCAAGCGGATCGAAGAGATCGTGACGGCTTTGACCTAACCCGCCGCCTTCACAGCCACCGCGACGGCGTCGACCATCTTCGTCACCAAGCCTTCGTCGTCGCCCTCGGCCATGACGCGGATCAGCTTTTCCGTGCCCGACGGACGGACCAGGAGCCGGCCGCCGGCGGCCTTCAGCGTGGCCTCCGCTTCGGCCATGGCGGCCTTGACGGTCGCGTCCTCCAGCGGCTTGCCGGCGGCGTAGCGGACGTTGACCAGCTTCTGCGGCACCGGGTCGAACTGGCGCGCGAGGTCGCTCATCTTGCGGCCCGAGGCGACCAGAACGGCCAGCACCTGCAGCGCGCTCATCAGGCCGTCGCCGGTCGTGGCGTGGTCGTGCAGGATGATGTGGCCGGACTGTTCTCCGCCGACGTTGAAGCCGCCCTCGCGCATCCGCTCCATGACGTAGCGGTCGCCGACCCTGGTGCGCTCCAGCGTCAGGCCGGCCGCGGCCAAGGCGCGCTCCAGACCCAGGTTGGACATGACGGTGGCGACCACGCCGCCGCCGACCAGAAGGCCCCGGTTGGCCCAATCCAGCGCCACAAGCGCCATGAGCTGGTCGCCGTCGACGACCTGGCCCTTCTCGTCGCAGATGATGACGCGGTCGGCGTCGCCATCAAGCGCGATGCCGATGTCGGCGCGGTGTAGGCGCACCGTCTCGGCCAGCTGCTCAGGATGGGTCGATCCGCATTCGGCGTTGATGTTCAGACCGTTGGGTTCCACTCCGATCGGAAAAACCTCGGCGCCGAGCTCGTAGAGCGCCGTCGGCGCCACGTTGTAGGCGGCCCCGTTGGCGCAGTCGACGACGATCCTCAGTCCACTGAGGTTCAAGCTCTTGGGGAAGCTGGCCTTGGCGATCTCGACGTAGCGGGCCTGGGCGTCGTCGATGCGCTTGACCCGGCCCAGCTTGTCCGGCGGGGCCAGACCCTCACCCAGGGCCTGGTCCATCATCGATTCGATCTTGAGTTCCACCGCATCCGACAGCTTGTAGCCGTCCGGGCCGAACAGCTTGATCCCATTGTCGGCATAGCTGTTGTGGCTGGCGGAGATCATCACCCCGATGTCGGCGCGCATCGACCGCGTCATCATCGCGACGCCCGGCGTCGGCAGCGGGCCGAACAGGCGGACGTCCATGCCGGCGGAGGTGAAGCCCGCCACCAGAGCCGGCTCAATCATGTAGCCGGACAGACGGGTGTCCTTGCCGATCACCACCAGATGGCGGCGGTCGTCGGACGACATGAACAGGCGCCCGGCGGCCAGGCCGACCCGCAGGGCGACTTCCGGGGTCATCGGATGGCTGTTGGCCCGGCCGCGGATGCCGTCAGTCCCGAAATATCGCCTGTCGCCCAAGGGCCCCTCCCGATCGCCGCCAGGGCGAAGAAACCTTGCGTAATGACTTTTCAGTCGTCACGCGCCGCGCCATCCCGTATCGGCGGGACGCGTCGGACATGTGAAGGGCTGATAAACCTTCATATTCCGCGTGCAAAGGGCGGCCTTCAAAGGGCCGCGAACGAGGGCGACCAGGAATGTGCGGCATCATCGGCGTGACGGGGACGGGAGCGGTGGCTCCGCGACTGATCGACAGCCTGAAGCGGCTCGAGTACCGCGGCTACGATTCCGCCGGGATCGCCGCCGTGGTCGACGGCCGGATCGAACGCCGCCGCGCCAAGGGCAAGATCCGCGAACTGGAAGCCGTGCTGGCGGCCGATCCGCTGAACGCCACCGTCGGCATCGGCCATACGCGCTGGGCCACCCACGGCGCGCCCACGGAGGCGAACGCCCATCCGCACAAGGCCGGTCGCGTGACGCTGGTGCACAACGGGATCATCGAGAATTTCGCAGACCTTAAGGCCGAACTCGCCGCCCACGGACGGACTTTCGAAAGCCAGACCGACACGGAGGTGGTGGCCCATCTGCTGGACGCCGAACTGGCGACCACGAATGACCCGCTGGTCGCCTTCAAGCGCGTTCTGGACCGGCTGACCGGCGCCTATGCGCTGGCGGTGCTGATCGACGGCGAGGACGGACTGATCCTCGGAGCCCGTCGCGGCAGCCCCTTGGTCGTGGGTTGGGGCGACGGCGAGATGTATCTGGGCTCCGACGCGCTGGCGGTCGGGCCATTCACGACATCGATCAGCTATCTTGAAGAGGGCGACTACGTCGCGCTGGATCGGTCCGGCGCGCGGATGTTCGACATGTCGGGAGCCCCCGTGGATCGGCCGGTGGTACAGGTCTCCGGATCGTCGGCCATGGTCGAAAAGGGCGAGTACCGCCACTTCATGCTGAAGGAGATCCACGAGCAGCCCGACAGCGTCCAGCGCACCCTGTCCGAATACCTCGACTTCGTGAACGGCAGGGCCAAGCCGACCTCCGTCGATTTCGGCGCCGTGGAGCGCATTCAGGTCGTGGCCTGCGGCACCGCCTTCTATGCCGCCCAGATCGGCCGCTACGCCTTTGAGCGCCTGGCCGGCCTGCCGTGCGACGTCGAGATCGCGTCGGAGTTCCGCTATCGACGGCCGGCGGTGACGAAGGGAACGCTGGCGGTCGCCGTCAGCCAGTCGGGCGAGACGGCCGACACCCTTGCGTCGCTGACCTGGTGCAAGGCGCAGGGCCTGAACACCGCCGCCCTGGTCAACGTGCATTCCTCTTCGATGGCGCGGGAAGCGGCCGTTCTATGGCCGACCCATGCAGGGCCGGAGATCGGCGTGGCGTCGACCAAGGCCTTCACCGCCCAGGTCGCGGCCCTGCTGGCGCTGGCGGTGGCGGCGGGCGTGCAACGCGGCCGGATCGAGGCCGCCGAAGAGGCCGAGCTGATCCAGGCCCTGTTCGAGACCCCGCGTCTGATCGCTGAGGCCATGGGGATGGACGACGCCCTGCGCGACGTCGCGAACGAGCTGTCCAAGGCGACGGACGTCCTGTTCCTCGGCCGTGGGGCCATGTTCCCGCTGGCCATGGAGGGCGCGCTGAAGCTTAAGGAAATCAGTTATATCCATGCCGAGGGCTATGCCGCCGGCGAGCTGAAGCATGGCCCGATCGCTCTGATCGACGAATTCACGCCGACGGTGGCCCTCGCTCCGCTGGACGACGTCTTCGAGAAGACGGCCTCGAACCTGCAGGAGGTCGCGGCGCGCGGCGGACCGGTGATCATGATCGCCCCGGCCGAGGCGCCGGACCCCCACGGGGCGGGAATCCGCCGCGTGGACGCTCCGGCGTGTCATCCACTCGTGGCGCCGCTCGTCCACGCCGTGGCGATCCAGCTTCTGGCCTATTACACGGCGGTCCAGAAGGGCACCGACGTGGACCAGCCGCGCAATCTGGCGAAGTCCGTCACGGTGGAGTGATCGCCTTTCGGGTCTGAGGCGTTAGGGTGGCCGACCTTCACCGTTCGGGATTCGCCATGACGACCGCCCCCCGCCGCCTGCGCAAGGCCGTGCTTCCCGTCGCCGGTCTGGGCACGCGGGTGCTGCCCGGCACCAAGACGACGCCCAAGGAGCTGCTGAACGTCGTCGATCGGCCGATCCTGTCCTACATCGTCGAAGAGGCCCGCGAGGCAGGCATCGAGCACATCGTCTTCGTGACCGGCCGCGCCAAGCAGGCGATCGAGGATTATTTCGACCACCAGATCGAGCTGGAGGCCCAGCTGGAGGCCAAGGGCAAGACCGACGTCCTGGCCATGATGAACGCCGAACTGGCCGAGGCCGGCGAGATGAGCTTCACCCGCCAGATGCAGCCCAAGGGGCTGGGTCATGCCGTCTGGTGCGCCCGCGACATCGTCGGCGACGAGCCGTTCGCCGTCATCCTGCCCGACGTGATCGTCGACTCGCAGCCCGGCGCCCTGAAGCAGCTGGCCGACGTCTATGCCGAGGTGGGCGGCAATGTGATCGGCGTGGAGCAGGTGCCGGAGACCGAGACCCACAAATACGGCATCATCGACCCGGACGGCGACGCCTCGGGCGCGCGGATCCGCATGAAGGGCATGGTCGAGAAGCCGCCCCGGGGCGAAGCGCCGTCGACCCTGTCGATCTCCGGCCGCTACATCCTGCAGCCCGAAATCTTCCGCATCCTGGCCACGCAGGAGCGCGGCGCCGGCGGCGAGATTCAGCTTACGGACGGAATGGCCAGGCTGATGCGTGACCAGACGTTCACGGCCGTCAAGTACGACGGCGTCACGCACGACTGCGGCGACAAGATCGGCCTGCTGCGCGCCAACGTGGCGCTCGCGTTGAAACGGCCCGACCTTGGCGCGGCCGCGCGCTCCGCAATCGCCGGCCTGCTCTGATCAGCCTTTTGAGATCAGAGCGTCGTCCAGTTCGCGCGCCCGCGCGGCGGCCGGACGATCGGCGATGCGGGCCCAGTAGGCCTTGAAGGCGTCGCGGTCCGGCAGGGTCTTGAACATCAGTCCCCATCCGACCTGGCTGCCCAGATAGACGTCCGCTGCGGTGAAGCGGTCGCCGGCCGCGAAGTCGTGGCGCGACACAAGGTGCTCCAGACCGTCGACCATGGCCTCATAGCTGCCGTAGCCGACCTGACCCGCCTTGTCGGCGGGCGGAAGGGCGCCGACAGAGCGCGCTGTGACCGCCGCCTCCAGAGGCCCTGCGGCGAAGAACAAGGCGCGCAGATAGGCCCCGCGTTCCGGAGCGTCGGTCGCGGGCGCAAGGCCCGCATCGGGAAAGGCGTCGGCCAGATAAGCGCAGATCGCGGCGCATTCGGTGACGGCCTGCCCGCGATGGAGGATCGCCGGAACCTTGCCCATCGGATTGATCGCCAGATAGGCGGGCGCCTTCATGGTCGTGCCGTAGTCCAGGACCTCCGTCCGATAGGGGGCGCCCACCTCCTCCAGCATCCAGCGGACGATGCGGCCGCGCGACATCGGGTTGGTGTAGAAGATGATCTCTTCGGACATGGCGGGCCTCGTTTGCGACGCCGCGGACGATGCGCGCGAAGGCATGTAACCTCAAGCTTCGCGGCGACGTATCTTCATGTCATGCTGGCCGCGTCGCCGAGCCGTCCTTGGGGGGACCATGAGCCGACCTGACCGCCCGTTGCCCGACGGCCGCGTCGCCATCTGGCGGCATCCCCTGCCCGTTCGCGTCACCCATTGGGTCAATGCGATCTGCGTGCTGATCCTTGCGATGACCGGGCTGAACATCCTGAAGGCGCATCCGCACCTCTACTGGGGCCTGGCCTCGACCTTCGCCGATCCGTGGCTGAGTTTTCCGAACATCCCGGACTGGGCGACGATTCCGACGACGCGCAACCTGGCCGTCGCGCGCAACTGGCACTTCTTCTTTGCCTGGTTGTTCGTGATCAACGGCCTGATCTACCTGGCCTATGCCCTGATCGCCGGACGCTTCCGCCGCCTGATGGAGCCGTCGCGCGAGGAGCTGAAGCACATCCCGCAGAGCGTTGTGGAGCACGCCAAACTGCATTTTCCGGAAGGGGAAGAGGCGCGGACCTACAACGTCATCCAGAAGCTGACCTATCTGGTCGTGCTGCTGGTTCTGCTGCCACTGATGCTGGGCACCGGGCTGGCCATGTCGCCGGGGATGAACGCCGTCCTGCCGGACCTGCTGCATCTGTTCGGCGGGCGTCAGTCGGCGCGGACGCTGCATTTCATCGCCGCAGCCGGGATCGGCCTGTTCGCCGTCGTCCACGTGCTGCTGGTCTTCCTGTCCGGGCCCTGGAACAACCTGCGCGCCATGACCACGGGCTGGTTCGTCATCAAGCCCGACGCCACGCCCCCCGCCACGCCTGAGGAGAAGCCCGATGCGTCCTGATCGTCGCCTGCTGATCCTGGGAGGCGCCGCGACCCTGTCGGGGTGCGACGCCTTCACCCGCGTGCCGGCCGTCCAGTGCACGGTGAAGAAGGCCGAGAAGCTGACGCTGGGCGCCCAGCGTGCGGTCATCCCGCGCACGGCCCTGGCCCCGGAGTATTCCGAAAAGGACATCTCCAAGGATTTCCGCGCCAACGGCTCCATAGATCCGGCGGATCGCGAGTACCGGACCCTGCGGGCCAACGGCTTCCGCGACTATCGGCTGGTCGTCGACGGCCTGGTGAATCGGCCGCTGAGCCTGTCGATGGAGGACATCAAGCGCCGCCCCTCGCGCACGCAGATCACCAAGCACGACTGCGTCGAGGGCTGGACCTCGATCGGCAAATGGAAGGGCGCGCGCCTGTCGGCCATCCTGAATGAGGCGGGGCTGAAACCGAACGCCAAGTACATCATGTTCCACTGCTTCGACGCCCTCGATCAGACCGAGGATGGCGAGCGCTATTACACCTCGATCGACCTGGTGGACGCCTTCCACGCCCAGACGCTTCTGGCCTATGAGATGAACGACCGGCCTCTGCCCATCAAGCACGGCGCCCCGCTGCGCCTGCGGGCCGAGCGCCAGCTGGGCTACAAGATGGCCAAATACATCAAGCGGATCGAGGCGGTCGAAAGCTTCGCCCACATCGGCAAGGGCAAGGGCGGTTATTGGGAAGACCGCGGCTACGAGTGGTACGCAGGCATCTGACGCCCACATCGGGTCACCCCGTCGCCCCATTTCTGACGTGAAGATGAACGGCGGATATCGGCGTTCTTCAGGGCGGCGGGCGCATCGCTGACCTCACCGGTCGACGACCGGTCCGCCCACGGGGCGGCAACCTTGGAGGAGGGTGCAGTCATGAAAGCGTATCTTTTGGTCGCCGGGTTCACCCTGGCGCTGTCCACACCGGCCCTGGCGCAGGAGATGCATCGCCTGCCCGCCGGCGCCGCCCGCATCGACCCTGTCGGTCACGCCGCCCTGGGCGATCGTTTCCAGCCGCGGGGAGGTCTGATCCGCGACGCCGTCTGCGCCGTCGATCCGGCGATAACCGGCGTCACCCTGACCAAAGGTGACGGCGGCGCGGTCAGAGTCGCCTATGAGGTCGCCAACCGCGGCCGGCATGCCTGGGCGTCGGGCGAGGGTCAGCAGATGGTCACCGTGCGGGTCACGAACGGCAACACCGGTCGCATCTTCGCCGAATCGGAAGCCCTGGCCACGGCCGCAGCCCCGCGGGCCAGTATGGGCCGGTTCTCCACACCCATGATCGCCGACGCCTTCGACACGTTCGAGTTCGGCGGCGAGGTGGAGGTCGAGATCGCCTACGACCCCGACATCGCCATCGACGGCAACGGCTGCAACGACGACGGCGCCGCCCGAAACAACGTCCTGCGGATCAGTCACTCCCAGGTCGCCGGCTTCCTCGGATCGCGCGCCACGAGCCGCACCTTCCGCTGAGGCGCAGGCGCCGGTCAGAGGCCGGTCCGTCGCGGGTCAGATCCCGCGGCGGACCGGCCTCAGGCGTGTTCGGACGCCTCCGTCGCGCGCTTCTTCATCAGGGCGTCGAAGCTGTCCCAGACGCCCTCGGCGCCGTGCCAGGATCCTTGCGTCGCCGCCTTGGAGTACTCCGTCGCGCGGGCCTCGAAGAAGTTGGCGTGCTCGACGCCGCTCAGCAGGGCCTGAAGCCACGGCAGCGGGTTCTCGCGCGAGCCGCCGTACAACTCCGGCAGTTGCAGCTGCCGGAGGCGCCAGTCGGCGATGAAGCGGATGTAGTCCTTGATGTCCTGGGGCACCATGCCGTTCACCGGGCCCTGTTCGAAGGCCAGGTCGATGAACTTGTCCTCCATGTTCACGACCGTGCGGCAACATTCCACGATGTCCTCGGCCACGGCCTTCGTCACCGCGCCCGTCTCCTTGTTGAAGGCATGGTACAGCTTGATGATGCCCTCGCAGTGCAGGCTTTCGTCGCGGACGGACCAGCTGACGATCTGGCCCATGCCCTTCATCTTGTTCTGTCGGGGGAAGTTCATCAGCATGGCGAAGCTGGCGAACAGTTGAAGCCCCTCGGCGAAGCCGCCGAACATGGCCAGCGTGCGGGCGATGTCGGCCTCTGAGTCCACCCCGAACTGGCCCATGTAGTCGTGCTTGTCCCGCATGGCCTCGTATTCCATGAAGGCGCCGAACTCGGCCTCGGGCATGCCGATCGTTTCCAGCAGCAGGGCGTAGGCCGCGATGTGGATGGTCTCCATGTTGGCGAAGGACGCCAGCATCATCTTGACCTCGGTCGGTTTGAACACCCGGCCGTAGCGCTCCATGTAGTTGTCCTGCACCTCGATGTCGGCCTGGGTGAAGAAGCGGAAGATCTGCGTCAGCAGGTTGCGCTCGCCGTCGTTCAGATTGGCCGCCCAGTCCTTGCAGTCCTCGCCCAGCGGCACCTCTTCGGGCATCCAGTGGACCTGCTGCTGCTTCTTCCACATGTCGAAGGCCCACGGATAGCGGAACGGCTTGTAGGCGGCCGAAGGCGTCAGCAGGCCGGGGACCTTGAGCGACGAGGACGGGACGTGCGCGTTCATGCGGGGACTCGGCGATTCCGGGTTGAAGTGCGTGCGTTCACCATGCGGGTGAAAGGCTCCGGCGCCAAGCCGAATTGCGGCTATATTGCGATCACATTTTCGCAGACCGCTAGATGTGGTGTCGGCTCCAAGCTTCCTGTGGGCGTCGTCGGGGATGGATCAGGGCGGCTGATGGCGGCGGGCGACGAACTCGGGAACACGGGGTTCCGGCCCGCACTAGTCTGACCGCCGGAGGATCGTCATGACCTACATCGTCTACGGCGCGCTCGGCTCGGGCTCCATCCCGGTCGAGGCGGCGCTGACCCTGATCGGCGCGCCGTATCGCGTGGAGGAGTTCGTCACCTATGCCTCCGAAGCCGAGCGGGCGCGCATCGCCCCGCACAATCCCATGCGTCAGGTGCCGGCGCTGGTGACGCCCGAGGGCGAGACGATCACCGAGAGCGCGGCCATCCTGCTGTGGCTGACGGAGCGCCATCCGGAAGCGGGGCTGGCCCCGCCGCCGGGCGATCCGCGGCGGGGACGGTTCCTGCGGTGGATGGCGTTCATTTCCGCGGAGATCTACGCCCTCTACTGGGTCCGGGACGTGCCTTCGAGACTGGTCGGCGACGACGCAGCCGCCCAGACGCAGATCAAGCTGCGGACTCAAGAGCGAATCGCCGCGTGCTGGGGCGTGATGGAGAGCCAGACCGATCCCGGCCGGTTCGTGCTGGGCGCCGAGCTGAGCGTGCTGGACCTCTACATGGCGGTCGTCAGCCGTTGGCGACCCTTGCGGCGGCGGTTCCATGAGGTGGCGCCGCGACTGGGCCAGGTCGCACGGCGGGTCGACGCCCTGCCGGAGCTGGCGGAATTCTGGGCCCGCCGGTTTCCGTTCGAGGGCGACTATATGGGTTAGGCCGCGACGGCGTCCGGTCTGGTGGCGGCGAACTCGCCCGACAGAGCGCGGTTCAGTACGGTCAGCAAGCCGTGCTGGCTGATCGGCTTGGCCATGTGGGCGTCCATGCCTGCGCCCAGGCAACGGGCCACGTCTTCGGGCATGGCGTCGGCCGTCATGGCGACGATCGGCGCCTCCGACAGGTCGGCGCGCAGGCGGCGCGTCGCCTCGATCCCGTCCATGCGGGGCATGCGCACATCCATGAGAATGAGGTCGAACGCCTGCGCTTGGGCACGCGACACAGCCTCAAGCCCGTCCACCGCCTCGGTCACTTCGCAGCCGAAGGCTTCCAGCATGACCCGCGCGACTTCTCGGTTCACGGGGTGGTCGTCCACGACGAGCACTCGGGGCGCGCGGCCGCCCTCGTCCGGAGGCGGCGCGGCGTCGGCCGGTTCGTGCGCGGGACCGGGCATGTCTCCGGCCCGGGGCAGCGGCAAGGTCAGGGTGAAGGCCGCACCGCCGCCCGGCCGGTCGCCGACGTCCACCCGCCCGTCCATGCGCCGCACGTTGCGGGCCACCAGGGCAAGACCGAGACCGGCGCCCTGATGCGCTCGGCTGAGGGAATCGTCGATCTGCTCGAACGCCCCGAAAAGGCGGTCGCGGTGATCGGGATCGACGCCGGGGCCCGTATCGGCCACGCGGATCACGATCTGCCCGCCGCGCTCTTCGATGCGCACTTCCACATGGCCGCGCTCGGTGAACTTGGCCGCATTCGAGATCAGGGCGTGCAGCGTCTGGCGCAGGGCGCGGCGGTCGGCGAAGTGGCGGGCGCCGGGCGCCAAGCGCGCCTCGACCCGAAACTCCAGGCGCTTGGCCTCCAGCGCACCCAGGCTGGCAGACGCGGCGTCGCGTACGACGGTCTCCAGTTCGACCGGTTCGGGCGACAGGGCGGCGCCGCCGCGCGCGAAATCCAGAACGTCCTCGACCAGCATCAGAAGGCCGTCGCTGGACTGGCGAATCTGCCGGGCTTGTCTCACGGCCTCCGCGTCAAGCCCTGGCCGCGTCGCGAGCAGGTCGGCGAACCCGGCGACGCCGTTAAGCGGCGTTCGCATCTCGTGGCTCATCAGGGCCAGGAATCGCCCCCGGGCCTCGGCTGCGTGCTCCGCCCGAAGCCGCGCCTCTTGCGCCGCCTGGGTCCGGGTCCGCAGACGCGCCTCCAGGCGTCGGCGCTCCGTCACCACGGTGGAGATCGGAAGGATCGTGATCACCGCGCAGACCAGGAAGACGTTCAGGATGAGCAGCCGCCTCAGCATCGGCGAGGAACCCGCCAGGGCCGGGTCGTCGGACAGCTGCGTCAGATGCACCGGCCCCTGACCCGTCAAGGTCAGGGTTCCGCAGATCGCCGCCGTGACCAGGACGATCGCGGCCGTTGTCGTCGGCGAAAGGCGTAAGGCGATCAGCACCAGAGGCATCAGGACCAGGAACAGGACCGGCGCGGCCGCCTGCGTGAAGGTCAGGATCGTGACGGCCACGCTGAGCGCGATCAGGGCCGCCGCCTCACGCTTCGAGGCCCGGGTCACGCCCCGAAACCTGTGGGCCCGGGCCAGCATCAGCAGGGCGGGCGTGACCAACATCACCCCCAGGAACTCCACGGACACATAGGTCTGGACGTAGAAGGCCAGGATCGCCGCGGGCAGGGGCATCAACAGCGACATCAGACCGATGGCCGCCGCCGCCGACAGAAGCACGGCCGGCAGGGCGGCCATGACGGTGAAACGCAGCAGTCTCGAGGGCCGTCGCATGTCCAGCGCGGCCCCGCAGAACCGGCGCGCCAGAAGCGCTGCGAGCGCGGCCATGCCGAGGTTCAGCAGGGCGTTGATCCATAGGAAGACGCCGGGGTCGCCCCGCACGACGTTGTTCAGAAGATTGGCGGCGAAGCAGGCGGCGATCACCGCCACCGCGTCGCGTCGGTGAAGCTGCAGGAGCGCTGCGGCCATGATGCCGTTGGACAGCCAGACCGCGACCGCGCCGAATTCGCGCGCCGACCAGAACCCGGCGACGAGCGAGGCGACGAACATCGCCACATAGGCCCAGGGCGGCGGTCCCGCCACGCGTCCGGCCTCATGCCGGAAAAGACGCCACCGACCCTTCACGGGCGGCCCTCCCACTCCATCCGGGCGCAGACTATCCGCCAGCCGTAAACAAATCGGTCCACGGGCCGCGGGTCCGGAACCGGGGTTCAGGCGGAGCCGTTCCCCCTGCCTCGCGTCCAGAGGCCCCGATGTCCGACACCGTGCTCGACCCCAGCTTTCATCCGCCCGAGGAGGCGGTGGAGTTCTATGAGGAGAGCCTGCGCCTGCTGAAGGAGAGCGGCATCCCGTTTCTGCTGTCCGGCACCTATGCGGTGACGGCCTATACGGGCATCCGGCGGCCGACCAAGGACCTGGACGTCTTCTGCAAGCCCGGCGACTACCCCCGCATCCTGGCCTTCTTCCAGGCGCGGGGATACCGCACCGACGTCGAGGACGAGCGCTGGATCGCCAAGGTCTGGAAGGACGAGAAGCACTTCTTCGACGTCATCTTCGCCATGTCGAACGGCACCATCGCGGTCAACGACAGCTGGTTCGGCGACGACGCCATCGAGGTCTATGGCCATCGCGTCACCATCACCCCGCCGACCGCCTTGATCCTCTCGAAGGTCTTCATCCAGGACCGCTACCGCTATGACGGCGCGGACGTGAACCACGTCATCCTGAAGCAGTCCGAGGCCATCGACTGGAAGAGCCTGTTGGATCAGATGGACTTGTACTGGGAGGTGCTGATGGCGCACCTGCTGAACTTCCGGTTCGCCTATCCGACCGAGCGGGACCGGGTGCCCGCCTGGGTCATGACCGAGCTGACCGAGCGGCTGCGGGCGCAGGTCGATCTGCCGGCGCCGCGGGTGAAGGTGTGCCGCGGCCGTCTGTTCAGCCCGCGCGACTACATCTCCGACGTGGCCGAATGGGGCTTCGGCGACGTGGTCGGCAAGGGCCTGGAAGAGCGGCACGACCCGGTGCACTGACCATGAGCGACGTCGTCACGCCCATCTCCCCCGCAAATCAGGACGCGGCCCCGCAGACGCTTCAGCCAGGCCTGGAGCCCGGCCCGGTCAAGAAGCTGCGCGTGGCCGCCGTCGGCGACCTGCACGTCGGCGAGGGTCAGGACCGGCCCCATCGCGACCTGTTCGAGCGCGTGCACGAGGACGCCGACGTCCTGTGCCTGGCCGGCGACCTGACCAACTTCGGCAAGACGCGCGAGGTCGAAATCCTGCTGGAGGACCTGAAGGCCTGCCGCATCCCCATGGTCGGCGTGCTGGGCAACCACGAGCATGAGTGCGGTCAGCCCGACCATGTGCGCGACCTGCTGTGCGACGCGGGGGTCAAGGTGCTGGACGGCGGCCAGGCCTATGAGATCGAGGGCGTGGGCTTCGCCGGCGGCAAGGGGTTCGTGGGCGGCTTCGGTCGCTACATGCTGAGCGCCTTCGGCGAGACGGAGATCAAGCGCTTCGTGCAGGAGGCGGTGGACGACGCCAATCTGATCGAGAACTCCATCCGCACGTTGCGCACGGAGCGGTCGGTGGTCGTGCTGCACTATGCGCCGGTGGTCGACACCGTGGTGGGCGAGCCGCCGGAGATCCACGCCTTCCTGGGCTCGTCGCGTCTGGGCGAGACCATCGACCGCTACGACAACGTGAGCCTGGTGGTGCACGGCCACGCCCACCGCGGCGCGCCGGAGGGGCGGACCAACAAGGGCGTGCCGGTCTACAACGTCGCCCTGCCGGTGCTGCGGACCCTGGGTGAGACGCCGTATCGGGTGTTCGAGGTTTGAAGGCAGTAGGCAGTAGGCAGGAGGCAGCAAAGGCAGGCCAGTGGCGGACCAAGGGGGCATGACGTCCTAATGCCTACTGCCTACTGCCTATTGCCTCACCTCAGCAGCATCCACGCCCCCGTCGCGATAAAGCCCAGCGCCGCCGCCAGCCGGATCCATTTCAGGGGCAGGCGGGCGGCCAGCGCCTCGCCGAGCAGGACGGCCGGCACGTTGGCGATCATCATGCCGAGAGTGGAGCCCAGCAAGACCGGGACCAGCGCCTCGAACCGCGCGGCCAGCAGGGCCGTGGCGATCTGGGTCTTGTCGCCGATCTCCAGCACGAAGAAGGCGGCGGCGGTGGTCAGGAAGACGCCGAGGAAGGTCTTCTCGTCCGCGTCGGTCCGCTCCTCCAGCCTGTCGGGGATCAGGGCCCAGGCGCCGAAGCCGAGGAAGGCCAGGCCGACGCCCCACTTCAGGTGATCGCCGTCCATGAAGCGCGCCAGCACCGAGCCGGCGACCGCCGCGAAGGCGTGGTTGAGGACCGTGGCGGCGAAGACGCCCAGGATGATCGGCGCGGGCCGGCGCCAGGCCGCGGCCAGGATCACGGCCAGCAGCATGGTCTTGTCGCCGATCTCGGCGACCGCGACCAGGCCGGTCGAAATCAGAAAGGCGTCCAAAGGACGTCACCGGATGCGCGGGGGGCCGACGGAGAACCAGCGACTTCGCAGCCAGGCCCCCGCGTGGAAGCGCCCTGCGAAGTCAGCGGTCTTGCTGGAGATGCTTGCCCTAACGCTCGCGCCGCGGGCGCTCGCTGCTTGAGGGCGGGCCGGATCATCATGATCCGACTGAGCTTCCCTTCCGCGCCATTCCCTCCGGGCGAGGGAAAGCATGTTGACGCGGACCCCGCATGAGACGCTGCGGACGGCTACTCCCCGATGACGGCGTCGCCTTACCGCGGAGAGGGCTCGTCATGCAAGCCGGACAGGCGCGCCGCCTGCCGCCGCTCGAAGCCATAGCTGACCAGCCACAGCGCCATGGCCCAGGCCGCGCCCGCGCACCAGCCGGCGATGACGTCGCTGGCCCAGTGGGCGCCCAGATAGACGCGGGTCATGCCGATGATCAGGGCGATCGTCAGCGCGCAACCCAGGGCGAACGCCTTGAACCGCCGCTGTTGGAAAGCGCGCGTCAGCATCACGCCGAGCGTCAGATAGAAGACGGTGGACAGCAGGGCGTGGCCGGACGGAAAGCTGGCGTTGATCGTCTCCACCGCCTGATAGGCGGCGGGCGGGCGATCGCGGGCGAACAGGGCCTTCAACCCCTCGCTGAGCGCGACCCCGCCCAGCAGGCCCAGCACCAGCAGCAGGGCCGACAGACGCTTCCTCTGCATGATCAGGAAGATCACGGCGATCAGGGCGAACAGGGTCAGCACGGAAATGCCGCCCAGCGAGGTCAGGTCCGCCGCGGCCTCCTCCAGCCACCACGGGCCCCGCGCATTGCCGGGCGTCGGCTGCAGCCAGGTCAGCACCGACATGTCGAAGGCCTGGCCGTCGGCCTCGGTCGCGTCGTCGGCCACCTCGATGAAGGTCAGAATGCCCAGCGCGACGATCAGCAGGGCGGCCAGGGCAGAGATCTCGGCGCGCGCCATGCGCAGGGCGCGGCGTAGGAAGGTGGCGATCTGGCTTTCGGTCATGGTGGGCATGAACGGCCACGCTTGTCGGGCGTTCCCGATCACGCGGTCGTGATGTTGGTCGTCATGCCGCCGTCGCGGCCCGTCCACAGGCTCATCCCCCGTCTCGAACGCGATTCGCCCAGAAAACGACCGTCAACCCCGTTGACGGGTCGTTAGCCATCTGCGCCCCATATGTGGGTTCGGGAGGCGCTTCGCCCACTAGATGATGTGGTCGGAACGCAGGTGGCTTAATCGAGACTCTGTTCGGGGCACTGACGAAATGGCTGGCGGCGAAGCGGTGAAGACGGCGGAATTCCAGACGGTTGCAGACGTCGACGTGACGACGCGCCCCCAGCTGTCGGTCGTGAAATCGATCCAGCTGGACCGGTCGCGCGACGACCTGCTGACGGAGTTCGGGAAGAAGACGCTGGAGGACCGCTATCTGCTGAAGGGCGAGTCCTATCAGGACATGTTCGCCCGCGTGGCCACCGCCTTCTCGGACGACGCCGACCACGCCCAGCGCGTCTATGACTACATGTCGAAGCTGTGGTTCATGCCGGCCACGCCGGTGCTGTCCAACGGCGGCGCGGATCGCGGCCTGCCGATCAGCTGCTTCCTGAACGCGGTCGGCGACAGCCTGGACGGCATCCAGAACGTCTGGAACGAAAACGTCGCCCTGGCGTCCAACGGCGGCGGCATCGGCACCTACTGGGGCGGCGTCCGCTCCATCGGCGAGAAGGTCAAGGGCGCGGGCCAGACGTCCGGCATCATCCCCTTCATCCGCGTGATGGACTCGCTGACGCTGGCGATCAGCCAGGGTTCGCTGCGCCGGGGTTCGGCGGCGGTGTATCTGGACGTCCACCACCCGGAGATCGAGGAGTTCCTGGAAATCCGCAAACCCTCGGGCGACTTCAACCGCAAGTCCCTGAACCTGCACCACGGCATCAACATCACCGACGCCTTCATGGAGGCGGTGCGCGACGGCCGGACCTTCGACTTGCTCTCGCCCAAGGACGGCGAGGTGATGAAGACCGTCGACGCCCGCGGCCTGTGGCAGAAGATCCTGGAGATCCGCCTGCAGACGGGCGAGCCCTATCTGATCTTCTCCGACACGGTGAACCGGCAGATGCCGCAGCACCAGAAGGACCTGGGGCTGAAGGTCAAGCAGTCGAATCTGTGCGCCGAGATCATGTTGCACACCGGCCGCGACCATCTGGGCATCGACCGCACCGCCGTGTGCTGCCTGTCGTCGGTCAACGCCGAGAAGTTCCTGGAGTGGCGTGAAGAGCCGATGTTCGTCGAGGACCTGATGCGGTTCCTGGACAACGTTCTGGAGGACTTCATCCGCCGCGCCCCGCCGGCCATGAAGGCCGCCGTCTATTCCGCCGTGCGCGAACGGTCGGTGGGACTGGGCCTGATGGGCTTCCACTCCTTCCTGCAGGGCCAGGGCGTCGCCTTCGAAAGCGCCATGGCCAAGTCTTGGAACATGCGCCTGTTCAAGCACCTGCGCCGCGAGGCCGACAAGGCCAGCCGCGTCCTGGCCGAAGAGAAGGGCCCGTGCGAGGACGCCCGTGAACGCGGCGTCATGGAGCGGTTCAGCCACAAGCTGGCCATCGCCCCGACGGCCTCGATCTCGATCATCTGCGGCGGGACGAGCGCGGGCATCGAGCCGATTCCGGCCAACATCTACACCCACAAGACCCTCTCGGGCTCTTTCGCGGTCAAGAACCCGTATCTGGAGGAACTCCTGGAGGGCAAAGGACTCAACACCGACGCCATCTGGTCCTCCATTCTGGAACACGAGGGCTCGGTGCAGCATCTCGACGGCCTGACCGACGACGAGAAGTCGGTGTTCAAGACCGCCTTCGAGCTGGACCAGCGCTGGCTGATCGATCTGGCCTCGGATCGTGCGCCGGAGATCTGCCAGGCGCAGTCTCTGAACCTCTTCATTCCCGGCGACGTCGACAAATGGGATCTGCACATGCTGCACTGGTCGGCGTGGGAACGGGGCGTGAAGTCGCTGTACTACCTGCGCTCCAAATCGGTGCAGCGCGCCGCGTTCGCGGGCGCCGAGGACAAGGCCGCTTCGGATGAGGCGGAGGTCGATCCGAACCAGCCCGACCTTTTCTCGGCCGCGCGCACCGACTACGACGAGTGCTTGGCCTGCCAGTGATCTTGGCCCTGACGCTAGCGACGCGGTCGCTCTCATTGCTTTGAGGGCGGCGGAACCCGCCGAGCTTCCTGTCCGTTCGGTGTCCGAAATCCGTCGTGAAAACGTCAGTTGCGGCCGGGGCTGACCCTGGGGCATGCTGTCGGGGCTGACGACGGTTTGAGGGGACCGCCATGCGCCGGACGAATGCCGTGATCAAGGGAGGGAGCTGCGCCGTCGCCGCGGCCCTGTGCCTGGTCGCCGGCGCCGCCTCGGCCCAGACGGCGATCCGCCAGACCTGGGGGGACGGCGCCGACGCCACCTCCCGCCTGAACCGCATGCCCGCCACGACGCTGGCCTCCGGCGCCGGATTCGCCGATCCTGCTCCCGCGGCCGCGCGGATCGTCACCGAGCCGGGTTCCCCCTGGGTCGCCGTCGAGCGCGACGTCTGGGTGGAGAGCGAGGCCGCGACCGACCGCTTTCGCCTGACCCGATCCGGCCGGATGCAGCGGATCGACGGCGCGCCCGTGCCGCCGGGACCGCTGGACGCCGCCGTGCTCGACGACGAGACGTTCGACCTGACCTACACGCGCGGCTGGCCGACGGCGATCGCCCGGACGGCCTCGGGGCTCGAGGTGTCGCTGACGCCCCACGCAGGGATCGGTCTGGGCTCGCGCGGCGGCTCGGCCGAGGCCGGCGCCACGCTGAAGATCGGCAACGACCTGGAGCGCATGGTTCCGGACGGTCTTCAGGCCTTCGGAGATCGCCCGCGCTGGTACGTCTATGCCGCAGGCTCGGGCCGGGCGGTCGGCTACAACTTCGCCCGCACGCGCGACGGCGACTTCGCCCGCTCCGGCGTCAGCCACGACTCCGGCGCCTTCATCGGCGACGCCTCTCTGGGTGTTGCCATGCGGCAGGGACCGATCCACGGATCGGTCGGCCTGGTCTACCGTGAAGTCGAGGTCGAGGGCCTGCGCGTCGGTCAGGGCGTCGACGACGACGTCGACGAGGGCATGCTGGCCTTCCAGCTGTCGGTCAAGCCGGAGTGGTGATCGCCCTTCAGTAGGCCACCACGCCCTCGCGCCGGTCGTCGGCGCCGCCGTCCCAGCCCCAGCCGCCGCCCGCGCCGCGTCGCCAGATTCCGCCGTGCAGGCCGGAGTTCTCGCTGGTGTTCGGCCGGACCACGATCCCTCGCTCGCCCAGCGCCGCACGCAGTTCCGGAGAAAACCTCTCCGCGTCCGCGCCGAACCCGCCGCCGCGCGCCACCAGATTGGGCAGGTCGAACGCCGCCTGCATCGGCAGGCCCCAGTCCAGCACCGCCACCAGCGCCTTGGCGTTGTAGGCCAGGATCGAGGTTCCGCCGGGAGAGCCCAGAGCGGCGACGAACCGGCCCTCCAGATCCAGCACGATCACCGGCGACATGGAGCTGCGCGGCCGCTTGCCCGGCGCCACCGCATTGGCCGCCGGCTGGCCGTCCGCCCGCAGCGGCTCGAACGAGAAGTCGGTCAACTGGTTGTTCAGGAAGAAGCCCGCCGCCATCCGGCCCGACCCGAAAACGCTTTCGACCGTCGTCGTCATGCTGACCACGTCGCCCTGGGCGTCCACGACCACGAAGTGGCTGGTGCCCGAGGGCTCCTGCGTCGCGTCGAAGCCGCGGATGACGCCGCCGGGGGGCCGCCCCGCCTCGGCCGCACCGGTCAGGGTCATGGCCAGCTCCGCCCGCTCGGCGACATAGCCCTCGTCCAGCATGCCCTGCACCGGCACGCCGACGAAGGCCGGGTCGCCGACCCAGCGGTCGCGGTCGGCGTACATGACGCGCTGCAGTTGGGCGAAGGTCGCCCAGGCGTCCACGCTGTCGGGCCCTTCGAGGATGGCCGGCGTCGTCTCCGCCATGCCGAGGAACTGCAGGACGGCCACGCCGGACGACGGCGGCGGCGGCACGCAGACCAGGTAAAGCCGATAGGGCCGGCACAGGGCCCCGCGCTCCTTGGGTTCATAGGCCTCAAGATCCGCCGCGGTCAGCGACCCGGGGCGCGGCTGGGCGCCGACGGCGGTCAGGATCTCGGCCGCGATGCGCCCCTCGTACAGGGCGTCCGGGCCGCGCACAGCCAGTTCGGCCACGGTCTGAGCATAGGCCGGATTCTTCAGAAGATCGCCCGCGACCACGCGCGCGCCGTCCGGCCTGGTGAAATAGGCCTGGGCCCACGGCGTCCCCCCCTGTCCCGTCCGCGACGCGGCGAAGCCGGCCAGACGGGGCGAGACCACGAAGCCGTCGCGCGCCAGCCGCTCGGCGTCGCCGAACAGGGTGCTCCACGACAGCCGTCCGTGCTTCTCGTGCGCCAAGCCCAGCATGGCCACGGCGCCCGGCACACCGGTCGATCGGCCGGACAGCACCGCGTCGCGGAAGTTCAGCGGCCGGCCATTTTCGTAGAACAGCTCCGGCGTCGCTGCGGCCGGCGCCGTCTCGCGTCCGTCGAAGCTGGTGATGTCCCCCGTCTCGGCGTCGTAGTGCATCATGAAGGCGCCGCCGCCGAGACCCGACGACTGCGGCTCCACCAGCCCCAGCACCGCCTGCACGGCGACCGCCGCGTCGACCGCCGAGCCGCCCTCGCGCAGCACCTTCATCCCCGCCTCGACCGCCAGCGGATTGGCCGCCGAGACGAACGGCCCCCGCGCCGGCGGCGGAGGCGGAAGGGCCGGCGTCGCGGGCGTCGCCGTCGGTGCGGCTCCGCAGCCGCCCACCGTCAGCAGGACGGCCGAAGCCAGGACGAGCAGGGCGCGGCGGGCGGGGGGCGGGGTCATGGCTCCTGACCTAGGCGACGCGACCGCTTGCGCCAACCCCGCCGGCCGTGCCTCATGCGACGACCATTCTGGGGAGACCGCTCATGATCCGCCCGCTCGCCGCCGCCCTGATCCTCGCCTTCGCCGCCACGCCGGCCCTGTCGCAGGAGGCGCCCGCCCCCGCCGCGGCCCCGGCGCATGTGCCGAACCCCGCCGACGTGGAGACGATCGACGGCATCATGGCCGCCCTCTACGACGTCATCTCCGGCCCGGCCGGCCCGCGCGACTGGGACCGGTTCCGTGGTCTGTTCCTGCCTGGCGCGATCTTGGGCGGCTCGGGTCCCGTCCGCGACGGCATCGCCCGCCTGCGCGTCGGCGGCGTCGAAGACTACGTCCGAAACTCCGGCGCCTATTTCATGGAGAACGCCTTCTTCGAGCGCGAGATCGGCCGCAAGGTCCAGACGTGGGGACCGCTGACCCAAGTGCTGACCGCCTATGAGACCGCCGCGACCGAAGGCGGGGCGACGACCCAGCGCGGCGTCAACTCCGTCACCCTGTTCAACGACGGCAGGCGCTGGTGGATCAGTTCCATCACCTGGGCCGGAGAGGTGCCCGACCGCCCCATGCCCACCGACTGGTGACCGGATCGAAACCGTTCGGACACGGCTTGCCTTGCCGCGCCCGAACCGTTAGATGACCGCCCTCGCCGTCAAGGCCAGTGCGCACCCGTAGCTCAGCTGGATAGAGCACCAGACTACGAATCTGGGGGTCAGGAGTTCGAATCTCTTCGGGTGCGCCATGCCTGACCGCCGTGCTTGCCGCGCGGCCCGCGCGGGGCCAGCATCGGCCCATGCCGCACTTCCTCGCCGTCTTCACCAGCGACAAGACCGGGTCCAAGTGGCGCGCCTGGCGCGCCATGACGCCGGAGGATCAGGCCGCTCGGGCCGAGATCGGCGTCGCCGCCGTCAAGGCCTGGGAGGCGGCGCACGCGGACGCCATCGTCCACGTGGGCGGCCCGCTGGGCTCGACCCGCCGCATCGACGACGCCGGCGCCGTGACCGATGTGGTCAACCCGCTGACCGTCTTCATGGTCGTGCGCGCCGACGACCACGAGGCCGCCGCGCGCCTGTTCGACGGCCATCCGCACATGTCGATCTTCGTCTGCGACGGGGTGGAGGTGATGCCGGTGCTGGGGCGCGAGGCTTAAGGCTCACCCGGCCGCGTCGTAGGCTCGGCGCAGCAGGGCGGTGATCTCGGCGTCGACCTGTTCGGCATTCGAGAGGGCGACGGCGTACTGGCACATGCCGCCCGGCTTTAAGGCCACGGCGCGGGCGCAGGCGGCGTCCTCCTTCAGGTTGATCCCCAGCTCGGCGCGGTCGTTGGTCTTGGGGCCGATCATGGCGAACTGCTTCTTGCGGCGCAGCGCCACATAGCCCTTCTTGGGCGCGACCTCGACCTTGCCGAGCGCCTCCACGGCGGCCAGGACGGCGTCGTGGATGGGGCGCAGGTGGGCCTTCTTGCCCGCATAGATCTCGTCCAGCACGGCGTCGTCGGACTTGTCGGCCGCGGCGGTCTGGCCGTCCGTGCCGCGCGCGTAGTGGACCAGCCCGTTGGCGTCGCCATGGCCCAGGCCATAGGTCTGCATCAGCCAGGCGCGCGCCTCGCCATGTTTGGGCCGGCCCGCCGCCTCGAGCGCGGCGCGCAGCTGCGCCAGGGACTGTCCGGTCTTGGCCTCGATGTTGGCGATGTGGCTGGCGCGGGCCTGATCGAGGGCGGACATGGCGAGCTTCCGGGCGGGGAAACGCTGAGGTTAACCTCCCCATCTTTTTTCGTCATCCTCCGGCGAGCGCAGCGAGACCGGGGGACCCAGCGGCGCCGCGACGGCGGCGAAACAGCGGCGCTTTCGACAGTGTCCTGCTGTCGCAGGCCGCTGGGTCCCCCGATCTGCGCCGCTTCGCGGCTTGTCGGAGGATGACGAAAGTGTAGGAAACGGTGCCTAATCCTCCTCCGGCGGCGGCTGCCAATCGGGATCGTTGACGGGAAACCAGTCCGCCGCGAGGTCTCGCCAATTCGGATTGTCGGTCTCGATCAGCTTCAGCTTCCAGTCGCGCAGCCATTTCTTGAGCCGCCGCTCGCGCCGGATCGCCTCAACCATCCAGACGTGGCGCTCGAACCAGACCAGGTCGGTGCAGTCGTTCTCGTCGGTGAAGCCGGGAAAGGCGCGCGTCTTGTGCTTCCACACGCGGCTGGTGAGGTTGGATGTGGAGCCGATGTAGATCGTGCCGTTGCGCCCGCTCGCCATGATGTAGGTGGCGATGAAGGTGCGATGGGTTGCCATCCGCACAACCTATGCTGATCCTTCCCTTTCGTCATCCTCCGGCGAACCGCACCCATTCTTTCGTCATCCTCCGGCGAGCGAAGCGAGACCGGGGGACCCAGCGGCGCGCGAGAGCGCGACCCTGCCGAGAGCGCGAACGCCTGATCCGCCGGTGTTTCGCCGCCGTCGCGGCGCCGCTGGGTCCCCCGGTCTGCGCCGCTGCGCGGCTTGCCGGAGGATGACGAAAGGTATGGAAGCGTTCGTTCAGGGCGCCATGTTCAACCGCCCTTGCGGAGCGACTGGGCCAATCGCCACTCGCGATCACCTGGCCGCTTCACCTCTATATCGCGCCACGCATTTCGGCTTGAGTTCGCCACCGAGTTTGCAAAGTGCGCCGGGCTGGTTGGCTGGGAACCGACCTGGAACTCATCACCGTCTACTCGGGCATAGTGATACTGGGCCTTGTATCGGAAGCGAGCCTCAGTTCCGTGAGGCAAGAAGAGCTCTTTCCAGCGATAACCGCGCCCTCGCACGCCGGTCTCGAAAAACTCAGGCTTCCAGTCGGCGTTATCCATCCAGTAGTCGATGGCCAGCCCTACGACGTCAACCGGGTCTTGGCTCGAACCGTGGCCGTCGAGGAATGCGGCAAGTGCAAGAAACTGCTGGGTGGCAATCGGGACGTTTATCTGCGTCGTCATGTGTGTGGCTCCATCGCTGGTCCATACAAATGACGCGAGCCGCGCGAATCGTCAAGACAAAAAGAATACTATTCTTGTCTTTAGCCAGGCGGCGTTCTCAATGTACCCGCGCCTTCCCGATCTCCAGCCCGTCAACCCCCGCCGACACCGCGATCACCGACCCGTCCTCCACCCCTCCCGCCAGCAGCTTGCGCGCGATCGGGTCGACCAGCTCCTTCTGGATGACGCGCTTCAGCGGCCGGGCGCCGTAGACCGGGTCGTAGCCCTTGTCGGCGAGCCAGGCGGCGGCGCCGTCGTCCAGCGACAAGGTCAGGCGGCGGTCGGCCAGGAGGCGCTCGAATCGGGAGAGCTGGATGCGGACGATGCCGGCCATCTGGGCTCTCCCTAAACGCCGGAACAGGATGATCTCGTCGATGCGGTTGAGGAACTCGGGGCGGAAGTGGGCGCGGACGGCCTCCATGACGTAGGGGCGCACGGCCTCGACGTCGTCGCCTTCCCCCTGGCCGGCCAAGGCGTCGGAGCCCAGGTTGGAAGTCATGATGATCAGGGCGTTGTTGAAGTTCACCGACCGGCCCTGGCCGTCGGTCAGGCGGCCGTCGTCCAGCACCTGGAGCAGGACGTTGAAGACGTCGGGGTGGGCCTTTTCGACCTCGTCGAACAGGACGACCTGATAGGGGCGGCGGCGCACGGCCTCGGTCAGGGCGCCGCCCTCGTCGTAGCCGACGTAGCCGGGGGGCGCGCCGATCAGGCGGCTGACGCTGTGCTTCTCCATGTATTCGCTCATGTCGAGGCGGGTGATGGCGGCCTCGTCGTCGAACAGGAATTCGGCCAGGGCCTTGGTCAGCTCGGTCTTGCCGACGCCCGTGGGGCCCAGGAACAGGAAGGAGCCGAGCGGGCGGTTCGGGTCGTTCAGGCCGGCGCGGGCGCGGCGCACGGCGTCGGAGACGGCGGCGAGGGCCTCGTCCTGGCCGACGACGCGGGCGGCCAGCGCGTCCTCCATCTTGAGCAGCTTCTCGCGCTCGCCCTCCAGCATCTTGTCTACGGGTACGCCGGTCCAGCGGGAGACGACGGCGGCGATCTGTTCGGCGTCGACGACCTCGGGGGTCAGGGGGCCGGACTTGTCGGCTTCGGCGGCCTCGGCCTGCGAGAGCTGGCGCTCGATCTCGGGGATCTGGCCGTAGGCGATCTCGGAGGCGCGGGCCAGGTCGCCGGCGCGCTGGGCGGCGGCCAGCTCGGCGCGCAGGCGGTCGAGCGTCTCGCGGAGCTGGGCGCCCTGGCCGACCTTCTCTTTCTCGGCCTTCCAGCGGGCGGTCAGGGCGTCGGACTGGCCCTCCAGGTCGGCGATGTCGTCCTCCAGCTTGTCGAGGCGGGCGACCGAGGCCTTGTCGGTCTCCTTCTTGAGGGCCTCGCGCTCGATCTTGAGCTGGACAAGGCGGCGGTCGATCTCGTCCAGGGCCTCGGGCTTGCTGTCGACGGCCATGCGGACGCGGCTGGCGGCCTCGTCGACCAGGTCGATGGCCTTGTCGGGCAGGAAACGGTCGGTGATGTAGCGGTTCGACAGGGTGGCGGCGGCGACGATGGCGCTGTCGGAGATGCGGACGCCGTGGTGGACCTCGTACTTCTCCTTCAGTCCACGGAGGATCGACACCGTGTCCTCGACCGTCGGTTCGGAGACGAACACCGGTTGGAAGCGGCGGGCCAGGGCGGCGTCCTTCTCGACGTGCTTCCTGTATTCATCCAGCGTGGTGGCGCCGACGCAGTGCAGGTCGCCTCTAGCCAGGGCGGGCTTGAGCAGGTTCGACGCGTCCATGGCGCCGTCGCCCTTTCCGGCGCCGACCAGGGTGTGCATCTCGTCGATGAAGAGGACGATCTGCCCTTCCGCGGCCGCCACCTCGTTGAGAACGGCCTTGAGCCGCTCCTCGAACTCGCCGCGGTATTTCGCGCCGGCGATCAGGGCGCCCATGTCGAGCGCCATGACCTTCTTGTCGCGCAGGCTCTCGGGCACGTCGCCGTTGACGATGCGGAGCGCCAGGCCCTCGACGATGGCGGTCTTGCCGACGCCGGGCTCGCCGATCAGGACGGGGTTGTTCTTGGTGCGGCGGGCCAGGACCTGGATGGTGCGGCGGATCTCCTCGTCGCGGCCGATGACCGGATCGATCCGGCCGTCGGCGGCGGCCAGGGTCAGGTCGCGGGCGTAGCGCTTGAGGGCGTCGTAGGCGTCCTCGGCCGAGGCGGAGTCGGCTGTCTTGCCCTTGCGGATTTCGGTGATGGCGGCGTCGAGCTTGTCGGGCGAGACGCCGGCGGCGCTGAGCACGGTCTTGGCCACGCCGCCCTCCTTGGCGAGGGCGGACAGCAGGCGTTCGGTGGTGACGAAGGCGTCGCCGGCCTTCTTCGAAGCGGTTGCGGCGGCGGCGAAGACCCGGGCGGTGTCGCCGTCGAGATAGAGCTGGCCCGAGCCGCCGGAGACCTGGGCCCGCTTTGACAGCGCCGTCTCCACGTCGGCCTCGGCGCGCTTCGCGTCGCCGCCCGCGGCGGTGATCAGGTTGCGGGCCAGGCCGTCGCGCTCCTCCAGCAGCACCTTGAGCAGGTGTTCGGGCGCGAACTGCTGGTGGCGGCGGGCCAGGGCCAGAGACTGGGCCGACTGGACGGCCTGTTTGGCGCGATCGGAGTAGAGGTCGAGGTTCATTCTTGTGGCCTATCGCTCGGCGCGCGGCGCCTCGCTGCTTGAGGCTGGTCCACGCCGCCCTGCAAGCGTCGCGCCGCTGGTGTCGCGGATCAGTTGGGTGTGGCCGATGCGTCACACAAGGGTGTGGGCCAAGCAATGCGCGGTCAGGAGCGCTGCAGCACTCCGGGCCGGACGCGGGCCGTCGGCCGCTCCTCGACCGCCAGGAAGGCCGCGCACAGGCCGGCCCACAGGGCGTAGGACACGCCCACCACCGCCGCCAGCGGCAGGCCGCCGACGCCGAACAGCAGCAGCGCCGTCTCGGTGAAGCCCAGCGCCTGCCCCGGATCGGCCGACGTCACCCAGCCCAGAACGGAAATGACCAGCGCCAGCAGCGCCTGCAGCCCGACGGACAGAAGGCCGCCATAGAACATGAAGCGCCACACCAGCCCCAGCCGCGTCCCCGGCCGGCCGGTGCGCGCATGCTCGCGCCGCAGCTGCCACAGGATGGCCGGCACGGCGATCGCCCCGACCGCCAGCACGATCAGCCTCCAGTCGGTGTCCACGCCCCGGAACCAGCTGGCCGGCCGCCAGATCAGCAGGGTCAGCCACAGCGGCGGCCATAGGACGCCGGCGACGGCCGCCAGCGCGATCGCGCCAGACGATCGCCGCCACGCCACGGGGCGGCGGCCGGGCAGGGTCGAGGCGTCTTCGAAATCGACCTTCATCGCGTCGGCGTCGGTTCGGGGCCGGAATAGTCGTAGAAGCCGCGCCCGGCCTTGCGGCCCAGCCATCCGGCCTCGACGTACTTCACCAGCAGAGGACACGGCCGGTACTTGCTGTCGGCCAGGCCGTCATAGAGCACGTTCATGATGGCCAGGACGACGTCCAGACCCATGAAGTCCGCCAGCTCCAGCGGGCCCATGGGGTGATTGGCCCCCAGCTTCAGAGCCGTGTCGATCGACACGACGTCGCCCACCCCCTCGTACAGGGTGAAGACCGCCTCGTTGATCATCGGCGCCAGGATGCGGTTGACGATGAAGGCCGGGAAATCCTCGGCGTTCGTGGTCGTCTTGCCCAGGCTCTCGGCGAAGGCGACGGCTGCGTCATAGGTGGCGGCCGAGGTGGCGATGCCGCGCACGATCTCGACCAGCTTCATCGTCGGCGCCGGCTTCATGAAGTGCAGGCCTATGAACCGGTCGGGCCGATCCGTCGCGGACGCCAGCCGGGTGATCGAGATGGAGGAGGTGTTGGAGGCCAGCAGCGCGCCGACCGCCAGATGAGGCGTCAACTCGGCCAGAACCGCCTTCTTGACCGCCTCGTCCTCCACCGCCGCCTCGATCACCAGATCCGCCTGCCCAACGTCCGCCAGCCCAGAAGCCGCCGTGACCCGCGCCGCGGCGGCCGCGCCCGCGTCGGCGGTGATCAGGCCGCGCCCGGCCTGCCGCGCCAGGCTGGCGCCGATCTCGGCCCGAGCCGCGGCGACGCGCGCGGGATCGACGTCGTACAGGCGCACCTCATAACCGCCCACGGCCACGGCCTGGGCGATGCCGGCGCCCATCTGGCCGGCGCCGAGGATGGAAACTGTGCGGATGGAACTCATGACTTCCGGATGGTTTCAGGCGGCCCCGCCCGTCGCGCGCACCTTAGAAGGCAGTTGGAACGGCGCAAGGGCGAGAAGACCTCACATCCCGCCGAACAGGGAATACAGCGCCTGGCACGACATCGGCAGGATGTAGCGCTGGATGCCCGAGATCAGCACCAGGGCCACCAGCGGCGACAGGTCGAACCCGCCGATCACCGGAATGATGGAGCGCAGCGGCGCCAGCACCGGATTGGTCACCGCGTCCAAGAACTGGGCGATCTGCGCCACGAACCGGTTGCGGTAGTTGATCACGTCGAAGGCGAACAGCCAGCTCAGGATCACCGTGCCGATGATCGCCCACCACAGGAAGGCGAAGGCGGTGGAGATGAGAAAGCAGATGAAGCCGGCGATGCCCGCGCCCATGGGTCGGTTCCGTGTCAGTGGATCGTGACGGTCGTTCTAGCGCCCGCCGCGCCGCCGCGTCCAAGGATTTCGGGGCCGCGCGCCCCTTGACGCGCGCCCGCCGCCCCGCCTATGTCGCGCCTCCGCCTGGACCGGGAAACCGGGGCCGTAGCTCAGTTGGTAGAGCGCGTCGTTCGCAATGACGAGGTCAGGGGTTCGACTCCCCTCGGCTCCACCAGGCGGCCTCCCCTCAGAGAAGATCGACCGGCAGGATCTGGCTGCCCAGCAGACCTTCCATGGTCGTCCAGTGGTCGGAGCCCTGCGCTTCCACCCAGGCCTGCACCATGTCGCGGCCCAGGCCGTAGTTGATGATGTAGCTGCGGTAGGCGTCGATGAAGCGGATGCGCCGCTCGGCCGAGGCCCGGCTGTGCAGGCCATAGGTCATCAGCCGCTGGATCGTCGTCTCGCGGTCGGCGCGGCCGGCCAGCCAGTCGTCGGCGATCGTGTACTCGGCCCGCGCCAGTTCGCGCATGATCTGCAAGATGGCGCCGTTGGTTTCTACACCGCGCGGGTCAAGCCCGGCCAGGGGATACAGCACCGCCGCCTCCCACTGGCCGCGCGTCTCGCCTGGGAAGGCCAGGTCGATGCCGTAGTTGGCGCTGCCCTCGGCGATCAGGCTCATGGGGCTGTAGAGCGGATAGACGCTCATCTCGACCCAGCCCTTCTCCTTCACGAACGTCTTTTCCAGCAGCAGGTTGTAGACGTGGTGGCCGGGGTATCCCTCGTGGCAGCCCAGATCGACCGCGCGCTCGATCGAGATCGGCTGATCCACGTTGATCTGGATCAGGCTGTTGGCGTCGCCCTTGTAGTAATTGTAGCCGGACCACGGCTTGTCGGTGACGAACTCCAGGGTGAAGCGCTCATTGGCCGGCAGCGGAATGTGCTGAAGCGTGCGCACCTTGCACTCGTCGATGGCGGCCCGCATCACGGCTTCCTGCTTGTCGCGCGGAATGGCGGTGCCGCCGCGGAAGGCGGCGAGGCGCTGGTTGATCGTGCCGGCGCCCGGCAGCAGGGCGTCCAGACGCGCCAGCACCGGGTCGAAGCTCTCCAGCGGGCGCAGCTCGGGCCGCACACCGAACAGGGCGAAGGCCTCGTCGGCGAAGCCGAACTTCTCGCCCTCGATCATGCGCAGGCGGGCGTGGGCGGCGGAGACGTGGGCCAGCAAATAGGCCTTGCGCCGTCCCACTTCAGCCGGCGCCGACGCCGGAATCGCGACCGCCTCCAACCGCCGGGTCAGATCCTCGGCCCGCGTCTTCAGCTCGGCCGGGGTTTCGGTTTCGGCCTTGGCTTCAGCCTGCCATTCCGCCGGGCCGTAGTAGGCGTCGACATAACCCTCTTCCAGTTCGCCCACGTCCAGGATCAGCCGGACGTAGTCCTCGGCGAGGGCGTTCAGGTCTTCCCCGACCGGGCTCTGGACGCCCGGCGTAGGGGCGCAGGACGCGGCGACGAAGGCCAGGGTCGACAGGATCAGCACGCGCATGGGGCACTCCGCGAAGGCGTTTTCGCCTGCACGCTAGAGCCATGTCGCCGCCGGGGGAAGCGCGCTTCCCTTCCGTCCCGGTTTCCCCTAGGAAGACCGCCGGCCTGAAAGCACCCGTAGCTCAGCTGGATAGAGCGTTGCCCTCCGAAGGCAAAGGTCACACGTTCGAATCGTGTCGGGTGCGCCAGCCGTGCGCGGGCTTGCCGGAGTCCCTCAGCCGGCGCGGGCGGCCTGCCCGTTGATCTTGCAGACGTTGTCGCGGGCCGGATCGCCGGTCTGTCCCCCGGTCGGCGACAGGATTCCCCCGCGATCGCGGCAGTCCGCGGCCAGGGCGTCAAGTTCGGTGGCGTAGCGTTCGCCCGAAGCCGGGCCGCCGGCGCAGGCGGCGAGCGGGGCGATCAGGGCCAGGGCGGCGAGAAGTCTGACGGTCATGGGACGTCTCCGTATCTGGGCGGAACGTCGGCCCGGCCGGACCCGTTCCGCGGTCGAGAGTGCGCCCGGACGGCACCGCGCGCAAGGGCCGGCCACGGTCCGGCTTGACCGACGGGGCGCATGGTCTAGGCAGGGCCGACAGGTATCGAGGAGCCATCATGAAGGTCTTGGTGTTGGGCGGCGACGGCTTCTGCGGTTGGCCGACGGCGCTGCATCTGTCGGCCCGCGGCTGGGAGGTGACCATCGTCGACAATCTGAGCCGGCGCATGATCGACGACGAGCTTGAGGTGCAGTCCCTGACGCCGATCCGCGCGATGGGCGAGCGCATCGCGGCCTGGAAGGAGATTTCGGGACGGGAGATCGGCTTCGTCGACATGACGATCGGCAAGGATTTCGACGGGCTGGTCGATCTGATCCGGGCGGAGCGCCCCGACAGCGTCGTGCACTTCGCCGAGCAGCGCGCCGCGCCCTATTCCATGAAGTCAGCGCGGCATAAATTATATACTGTAGACAATAACTTAAATGCCACCAACCACCTATTGGCCGCCATCGTCGAGAGCAGGCGGGACGTGCATCTGGCGCACTTGGGGACCATGGGGGTCTATGGCTACACCACCGCCGGCCTGCGCATCCCAGAGGGCTATCTGACCGTCACGGTCGACACCGACTTCGGGCCGACGAAGCAGGAGATCCTGTTCCCGCCGAACCCGGGCAGCATCTATCACATGACCAAGACGCAGGACGCCCTGCTGTTCCAGTTCTACGCCAAGAACGACGGCCTGCGGATCACCGACCTGCACCAGGGCATCGTCTGGGGCACCCAGACGGAAGAGACGCGCCGGGACGAGCGGCTGATCAACCGGTTCGACTACGACGGCGACTACGGCACCGTGCTGAACCGCTTCCTGATGCAGGCGGCGGTGGGGCATCCGCTGACGGTGCACGGGTCGGGCGGGCAGACGCGGGCCTTCATCCACCTTCAGGATACGGTGCGGTGCGTCGAGCTGGCGCTGAACCACCCGCCGAAGTCGGGCGAGCGGGTCAAGATCCTGAACCAGATGACCGAGAGCCGCCGCGTCCGCGATCTGGCCGCCATGATCGCCGGGATGACGGGGGCGGAGGTCCAGAACGTCGCCAACCCGCGCCACGAAGCCGACGAGAACGAGCTGGTGGTCGCCAATGATCAGTTCCGCGATCTGGGCCTGAAGCCGATCACCCTGGCGCAGGGTCTGATGGACGAGGTGACCGACGTGGCGCGCCGCTATGCGGACCGCGTCGACATGTCGAAGATTCCCTGCGTCTCGGCCTGGAACGCGCGCCGCGAACAGGCGCTGGCCGAGAGTTCGGCGCCGGCCCTGAAGCCGGTCGCGGCCCGCGTCGCCGGATGAGGCAGGGCGACGGCCCGACGCGTCTGCTGGTCTTCGGCGGCGGACGGCTGGGCCGGACGACGGCGCGTCTGATCATGGCGGCAGGCGGCGCCGCCGCAGCCACGTCGCGCGACGCCGCGCGCCGTGACGCCCTCACGGCCCAAGGCATGACGGCGGTCGATCCAGCGGACGCGAACGCTCTGGGCCGTGCCGTCGCCGAATGTTCGGCCCTGCTGGTGACGGCGCCGCCCGATGCGGACGGCTGTCCCGGGCTGCGCGCGCTGGAGCCCCATCTGGGCGGCGACGTCTGGCCCGACTGGATCGGCTACGTCTCCTCCACCGGCGTCTACGGGGACCGCGACGGCGGCTGGGCTTTCGAGGACGACCCGCTGAACGCGGCGACGATCGAGGGCGCCCGCCGGGTGCGGGCCGAGCGTGAGTGGCTGGAGCTGGGCCGCGGGCTGGGTCTGACCGTCCAGATCTTCCGCCTGCCCGCCCTCTATGGCCCCGGCCGCTCGCCGTTCGACCGACTGAGAACCGGAACGGCGCGGCGCGTACGCAAGCCGGGACAGGTGTTCAACCGGATTCATGAAGAGGATGCGGCGCGGGGATTTCTGACCTCAATGGCACGTCCCAGGCCGGGAGGGGTCTACACGCTGTGCGACGACGAACCCTGTCCGGCGGACGAGGTGATCGAGTGGGCCGCCGCCCGTCTGGGCCTGCCGCAGCCGCCCGAAGTCGACTGGAGCGATCCGTCGGTGTCGGACGAGATGCGTCGCTTCTATCGCGACTCCAAACGCCTCTCGAACGCGCGAGCCAAGGCGGAACTGGGCTGGCGACCGCGCTGGCCGGGCTATCGCGAAGGGCTGGAAGCGGTGCTGGCCGCCGGGGGCTGAAGGCCGAAAATCGCAGGGCCGTGACCGACACATTCGAGGGCACAAAAGCAGGACACTCGGGGGTCGCCGGACAAGGACGGGCGACACAAGGCGGACATTTCAGACCGGCGGCCCGTGGGTGACCGCGTCAGGAGCCGGTCGACGGATCGAGCAGCCTGACGTGGCCCCGGATCGAGTTGGCCAGATAGCAGCTTTCGTGCGCCCGATGATGGAGGTCCGCCAGAGCCTCGGCCGTCGGCCCCTCTCCGACCCAGTCGATGCGAGGGCGAAGGACGATCTCCGTCATGGAGAGGCGGCCCCGATCGTCCTTGCCCAGGGTTCCCGAGGCGGCGTCGGCGTAACGGTCGACCACGAACCCCGCCTTGGCCGCATAGGCCAGGAAAAACAGCATGTGGCAGGCCGAGACGGCCGCCACCAAGGCCTCCTCCGGATCGACGGCGGCCGGATCGGAGCCCGGCACGGGCGGCGCGGATGATCCGCGCACCACGGCCCCGCCGTCGAAGCGCCAGTCGTGGGCGCGGGAGTACCGCCCGTCGGAGAAGGGCTGATCGCCCCGTGCCCATTCAACCGTGGCCGCATGTTCGCTCATCGTCGTCCATCTTGCTCAGCAGGGTGAAGATCATGGGCCGGCGCACCTCGAAGCCGACCGAGCGGTGCAGGGCCAGGGCCTCGGGCTTCCCGGCGTAGGCGTGCAGAAAGGGCGTCTCGCCGCGCGCCAGGATGCGGTCGGCGACGATCCGTATCAGGGCGCCGGCCAGGCCGCGACCGCGAAAGTCCGGATGGACGCAGACGCCCGAAACCTCCGTGAAGCCTTCAGGCTTCATGCGCTCCCCGGCCATGGCCGCCAGACGCCCGTCGATCCGCACGCCGACGAAGCCGCCCAAGAGATGGGTCCTTCGGAAGAAGGGGCCGGGCTCGGTCAGCGTGGCCAGCGCCAGCATGTCGGGCGCGTCCGCCTCGACGAGGTCGATCCATGCGGGTTCCGGGCCGCGCGACGGCGTCAGGGCGTCGAGAACCATCTGCACGCAGGCGGGCTGGACGACCGCGCGGGCGCCCACGGGCAAGGCCACCGGCGCGGCCTCCACCAGCCCGATCGTCCCGGCATCGGGAACGAGCCGTCCCAGCGCCGGCGCCGCATCAGGGCCGACGTCGGCGCCGGCGGCGAACAGGGCGTGCTCCGCATCGAACCTCAACGCCCCGCCGTCGCCGACGGCGAGATGCGCCTGGCGTGTGGTCAGGGCGCTCCAGATCGGCCGATCGAGGGGATGCATGGCCGGGATATAGCCCTGCCGTCGGGTCACGTCAGCCGAGAGCCGGACACGGACGTCCGAAGGTCGCGATCAGCCCTTCCAGAACCCGACGACGTCCTTGACCTCGGCGACCGTGGCGTCGGCGACGGCCGCGGCGCGGGAGGCTCCGTCCTTGAGCACGCGGTCGATCTCGGCCGGGTCGGCCATCAGGCGGCGCATCTCGGCGGTGACCGGGGCCAGGCTTTCGACGGCCAGATCTGCCAGCTTCGGCTTGAAGGCGCCGAAGCCCTGACCGGCGAACTCGGCGATCACATCGTCTCGGCTGCGGTCCGAAAGGGCGGCGTAGATGGTCAGCAGGTTGCGAACCTCGGGCCGGTCGTCCAGGCTTTCGCCAGGCTCGGGCATGACGCCCATGTCCGTCTTTGACTTGCGGATCTTGCCGGCGATGACGTCGGCGTCGTCGGTCAGGTTGATGCGGCTGGCGTCGGACGGATCGGACTTCGACATCTTGGCCGTGCCGTCGCGCAGGCTCATGACGCGCGGCGCCGGCCCCTGGGTCAGGGGTTCGGGCAGGGGGAAGAAGCCCGGAACCTCGAAGTCGCCGTTGAACTTGGCGGCGATGTCGCGGGTCAGTTCCAGATGCTGCTTCTGGTCCTCGCCGGTCGGCACCTCGGTGGCCTTGTAGAGCAGGATGTCGGCCGCCTGCAGCACCGGATAGGTGTAGAGGCCGACCGAGGACCGCTCCTTGTGCTTGCCGGACTTCTCCTTGAACTGGGTCATGCGGTCCAGCCAGCCGAGGCGGGCGACGCAGTTGAAGATCCAGGCCAGTTCGGAATGGGCGCGGACCGCCGACTGCGGGAAGATGACCGAGCGCGCGGGGTCCAGCCCCGAGGCCAGATAGGCCGCCGCGATCTCGCGCGTCTGGGCCGCCAGCAGCTTCGGATCCTGCCACACGGTGACGGCGTGCAGGTCGGCCACGAACAGGAAGCAGGGCGCGCCCTGGTCCTGCAGCTGGGTGAACCGCTTCAGCGCGCCGAGGTAGTTGCCCAGATGCAGGGCGCCGGACGCCTGAATGCCCGACAGGATGCGGCGGGGGCCGACGTAGGCGGAAGCGGGCGGGGACGCGGTCTCGGACATGGCCGGGCTTTGCCTCAGCGGGAACGGAGCCGCAAGTCTAGCGACGCCGCACCAGCTGGCGCACCTCGGCCGGGGTGATCGCGCGCGTCAGGAAGGCGAGCACGACGTAGGCCAGCCCGCCGGCGGCGGTGGCCGCGACCAGGGCGATCTCCTTGGCCCCGACGACCGCCTCGATCTGGGGCCGAACGGACTGGACGGCCCATACGGCCGCCGCCAGACCCAGCGCCGCCAGACCGATCCGCGCCAGCCGCCCGAGCACGCCGGGACCGGGCCGCCAGTGGCCGGTGCGCCAGAGCGTCAGAGCCAGAAGCCCTGCATTAGCCCAAGCCGCGCCCGACACGGCGGCGGCGATGCCCGGCACGCCCATGCCGCCATAGAACAGCGCCAGGGCCAGCGCCGCGTTCACCGCCACGGAGACCAAGGCGAAGGTCATCGGCGTACGCGTGTCGCCGCGCGCGAAGAAGCCCGGAGACAGGATGCGGATCAGGACGAAGGCCGGCACGCCCCAGCCGAACTGAAACAGGGCCGCGGACGTGGCGCGTGCGTCCAGAGCCAGGAATTCGCCACGCGTGAAGAGGCCATCGATCAGGAAGTAGGGCATGGCCATGAGTGCCGCCGCCGCCGGCAGCGTCAGCGCCATGGACAGGATCACCGCCTCGTCCATCGCAGCCTGTTCCTGGGCATGGTCCTTGGTCGCCACGGCGGCGGACAGGCGCGGCAGAAGGGCGATGCCGATGGCGACGCCGACCAGTCCCAGAGGGAGCTGATAAAGCCTGTCCGCCGTCGCCAGCCAGGTGCGGCCGCCGTCCACGAAACTGGCCAGGTTGCCGGAGATGAAGACGTTGATCTGGGTCGCCGAATTGCCGATGGCGGCCGGGATGGCCGTGATGATGATGGCCTTCACCGGCGGCGTCAGCCGCGGCAGGGCCAGCCGCACGTCCGCCCCCGCCTTGCGCGCGCCCCACCAGCACAGGCCCGCCTGGCTGACGCCCGCGACCAGAACGGCCCAGCTGGCGGCGTAGGCCGCGCCGATCTGGCCGCCCTGGGCCGGAATGACGGCGATCAGCATGATCAGGTTCAGCAGGATGGGATAGGCGCCCGAGACGATGAACCGCCCGCGCGCGTTCAGCACGCCCGACAGCAGGGCCGCGATCGCCATGCAGGGCAGGTACGGCATGGTGATCTGGGTCAGGACCACCGCCAGCTTGAACCGGGCCGGATCGTCCAGAAAGCCGACGTTGATGCCCCGCATCAGCCAGGGCATGGCCAGCTGGGCCGCCACCGTCAGCAGGACGGTGGCGAAGGCGACGGCCGCCAGGGCCTGGGTCGCCACGCGGTCGGCCTCGACCGGCCCCTCGGTCTTCAATGTGCGGGTGTAGGCCGGCACGAAGGCGGCGGCGAACGCCCCCTCGGCGAAGATGCGGCGGAACAGGTTCGGGAAGCTGAGGGCCGTGTTGTAGGCGTCCCCCGCCGGACCGGAAGCCGCCCCGAGCGCCGCCGTGATCACCACGTCCCGCGCGAAACCGACGACGCGGCTGACCAGCGTCAGGCCCGAAAAGATAGCGGAGGAGCGCAGCATGCCGCCGCCCTTCGCCACGGACCCGGCCGGAGCCGTCGGCGGTTCGGCGTCGGTCGGACCGGACGGCGGCTCAGGCGTGAAGGTCAAGGTCCGGGCGTCCCGTGGTCGAGGTTCGACCCCGCTTATCCCGCTTTGCGCCGCGACGGAACGGCCCCGCGCGACAGGTCCGACACGTCGCGCGTCGACGCGCGCACGGGCGTGATGCGGCGACCGTCGGGCAGCGGCGGCGGCGCGGCCTCCAGCACGGCGGCCAGCGCGCCGCGCAGGGCGTCCAGTCGCTTGCCCGGGCGCGGCTTGGAGCCGTCGCGGTCGGTCAGATAGAAGGCGTCCACCGCGCGCTCGCCGAAGTTGGCCACATGGGCCGAGCGGATCTGCCAGCCGCCGTCCGCCAGCGCCGCCGCCAGCGCGGCCAGCAGCCCCGGCCGGTCGGGCCCCGACACCTCCACCACCGCCGCGTCGTCGACCGTCTCGAGGTCGACCATGACCACCGGCCGTACGTCGAAGGCCGCCCGCCTGGGGTTCGGCGCGGCGGGCGCGGGAGTGGCGGGGCGGACGATCGGGGTTCGCGCCGCGTCGGCCAACCTCTCCAGCAGTCGCGCCAGACGCCGAGGCTCGTCCTGACCGTACGGGCGCGCCGCGCCGTCCTGGACCTCGAACACGTCCAGCGTCAGCCCGTCGCCGACGGAGCCGATGCGGGCGCCGACGACGTCCGCTCCCTCGGCCGCCAAGGCGGCGGCCAGGTCGGCGAACAGGCGAGGCCGGTCCGGCGCGGCGACGGCCACGCGCGTGGTCGCCCGACCGCCGATCTTCGGTTGGTCCCAGTCCACCAGGGCGTCGGCGGCGACGGTTTCGTCCCGCGCCCTGTCGAGCAGGGCCTCGAAGCCTGCGGCCGGATCGACCTCGTCGGCGTCCTCGCCCCGGAACAGGGCGTCGACGCGCCGGAACAGATCGCGCATCAACCCGCCCTTCCAGCTGTTGAAGACGCCCGGGCCCACCGCCCGCACGTCGGCGACCGTCAGCACCAGCAGCATCCGCAGCCGCTCCGGATCGCCGACGCGCTCGGCGAAGGCGCGCACGGTGGCGGGGTCCGACACGTCGCGCTTCTGGGCCACGTCGGACAGGATCAGGTGACTGGCCACCAGCCAGCACACCAGCTCCGTGCGGCGCGGATCGACGCCCAGCCTCTGGCAGGCGCGCCGCGCGGCGATGGCGCCGTCCTCCAGCTGGCCGCGATCGCCGCCCTTGCCGACGTCGTGCAGCAGCATGCCCAGCATCAGCGCCTCGAAGTCGACGATGCGATGCACGATCTCGCTGGCCAGCGGGTGGTCGTCCTTCAACTTGCCGCGCTGGACGTCGTTGATGACCCCCACCGCCTGCAGCGTGTGCTCGTCGACGGTGTAGGCGTGGTACATGTTGAACTGCGTTTGACCGACGATCCGGCCCCACTCGGGCAGGAACCGGCCCAGCAGGCCGACGGCGTTCATCACGCTGAGCACGCGATAGGGGCGCTGCCCCCAAGCGAGCACGTCCAGAAAGGCGCGGGCGGCCCGCGTGTCGCGTCGCAGCTGCGGCGTCACCAGATTGAGCGAGCGCGACACGGCGGCGAAGGCGTCGGGGTGCAGGTCCAGATCCTCGGCGTCCATGACCCGGAACAGGTCCAGCAGCTTGACCGGGTCCGCGGCGAACACCTCCGGCCCGGTGACCGACAGCCGGCCGCCGACGACGACGAACCCCTCGGTCGCCAGTTTTCTGAGCCGGGGCGGGAACAGGCGCGACAGGCTGAGCGTCGCCTTTTGCCCGCGCGCCTCCAGCTGGGCGGCGAAGGCCCGGGTCAGGGCCCCGACGTCGCCGGCGACGAGGAAGTAGCGGCGCATGAACCGCTCCACCGCCGGCTCGTCGCCTCGCCCCCGCCAGCCCATGCGGCGCGCCACCTCTGGCTGCAGGTCGAACGTCAGCGCCTCCACCGCTCGGCCTGCCGTCAGATGCATGTGATGCCGCACCCGCCACAGGAAGTCGGCCGCCTCGGCGAACAGGCGGCGCTCGCGGGCCGTCAGGATCTCGTTCAGCGTCGCCTCGCCGTCCGGGCTGTCGGGCGAAAGGCCCCGCGCGATCCAGAACAGGGCGTTCAAATCGCGCAGCCCCCCCTTGCCGTCCTTGACGTTGGGCTCGACCCGGTTGCGGACCGCCCCCGCCTTCTCGTGGCGGGCGTCGCGCTCCTCCAACTTGGCGGCGATGAAGGGCCGCGGGTCGGCCTTGCGCACGAAGGCGCGGAATTTCTCGATCATTTCCGCCGACAGCGCCGCGTCCCCCGCCAGAGGCCGCGCCTCCAGCAGGGCCGTGCGGATCGTCATGTCGCTGCGCGACAGCTTCAGACACTCGTCCACCGATCGGGCCGAGGCGCCGACCTTCAGCCCCAGATCCCAAAGGACGTAGAGCACGAACTCCGTCACCTGTTCGGCGCGCGGCGTGGTCTTCCACGGCCGCAGGAACAGCAGGTCGAGGTCCGAGTGCGGCGCCAGGACGCCGCGCCCGTAGCCGCCGACGGCCAGCAGCGACAGCCGCTCGGCCTGGGTCGGATTGGCGGCGGGGAACAGGCGCCCGGAGGCGAAGTCCCACAGCGCCGCCACGGCCGCGTCGGCGGCCTGGGCATAGAGCCGCGCCGTGTCCACGCCGCCGGCGCCGGCCTCGAGCCGCCGCGTCGCCCGGTCCCGACCCGACGACAGCAGGGCGGCCACCAGCGGCCCGACCGCCGCCCGCGGGTCCGCAGCAAGGGCGGCCGCGGCCCAGGCGTCTTCCTGAAGCAGGTCAGACGTCAGCGATGCGGGGCGAGGGTCCCTCATGGGGTGGATATAGCCCGCCCGCTGGCGCGCCGCCTATGGGCGAGGCATGGTCGCGGCATGAGCGCGATCCTCCGAATGCTTCTGGGCCCGTTCTGTCTCTTGCTTCTCGGAACCGCTCCGGCGCAGGCCCCGACCGGCGTGGACGCCATGCTGGCCGAGCTGAACGCCGCACGGACCGATCCTCGCGCCTATGCGGAGCAGGTGCGCGCCTTTCGCGACCTGTTCACCGGCAATCGGTTCCAGCGGACGGGCGAGATCGCGGTCGTGACCCAGGAAGGCGTGGCGGCGGTGGACGAGGCGATCCGGTTTCTGGAGTCCCAGCCCGCCCTTCCGCCTCTCGCCCGTTCGACGCCGCTGGACCGGGCGGCGGCCGATCATGCGGCGGAGCAAGGGCGCACGGGCCGCGTCGGCCATGCGGGCACCGACGGCTCCACGCCGCACGAGCGGATGCGCCGCCACGGCCGCTGGCGGGGGACCGCGGAGGCGATCGCCTATGGCCCGACGCCAGAACAGGCGATCATGCAGTTGATCGTCGACGACGGTGTGCCGGATCGGGGTCACCGCACGATCCTGTTCAGCCCGAACTACCGGCTGGTGGGCGCCGCCTGCGGCCCGCATCCGGTCTGGCGGACCGTCTGCGTCCTGAACTTCGCCACGCCGGCCGTCGTCAGTCCCGCAGGAACTTGAGCCGGTAGAGCGCCTCCAGCGCCTCGCGCGGCGTCAGGTCGTCCGGCTCGATCTCGGCCAGCGCGCGATCCAGCGGAGAGGGACCCGGCGCGGGCGCCGCAGGCTCGGCGACCGAAGCGAACAGGGGCAGGTCCGCCAGCCGCCCGGCGGACTGGCCGCGGCCCTCCAGCGTCTCCAGAACGGACTGCGCCCGGGCCACGACCTGGGGCGGAACCCCGGCCAGCCGCGCCACCTGGACGCCATAGCTGCGGTCCGCCGCCCCCGCCGCCGCCTCGTGCAGGAACACCAGCTCGCCCTCCCACTCGCGCACCCGCATGGACAGGTTGGCCAGCCCGCCCAGCCGGTCCTCCAGCGCCGCCAGCTCGTGATAGTGGGTGGCGAACAGGGTGCGGCTGCGGGCCCGGTCGTGCAGGGCCTCCGTCACCGCCCAGGCGATGGCCAGGCCGTCATAGGTCGCGGTTCCCCGCCCGATCTCGTCCAGCACGACGAAGCTGCGTTCGCCCGCCTGACTCAGGATCGCCGCCGTCTCGACCATCTCGGTCATGAAGGTGGATCGACCCCGCGCCAGGTCGTCGCCCGAACCGACCCGGCTGAACAGGCGATCGACGACGCCCAGGCGCATCGACCGCGCCGGCACGAAGGCGCCGGCCTGGGCCAGGATCACCAGCAGCGCGTTCTGGCGCAGGAAGGTCGACTTGCCGGCCATGTTCGGCCCGGTGACCAGGGCCATGCGCGGCCCGGCGGAAGCCTCGCCGTCCAGCAGGCAGTCGTTGGGCGTGTAGGGGTCGCCCGCGCGGCGCACCGCCGCCTCGACCACCGGATGCCGCCCGGCCTCCACGCAGAAGCAGGTCGAGCCGTCCACGACGGGCCGCACCGCGCCGACCTCCTCGGCCCATTCGGCCAGGGCGCAGGCGGCGTCCAGCGCGGCCAGGGCCTCCGCCACCGCCTGCAGCGGCGCGGCGGCAGCGGCGCAGGCGGCCCGCCAGCCCTCAAAGGTCTCGACCTCGATGGCCAGCGCCCGATGCCCGGCCTGGGCGATGCGGGCATCGAGGTCCGACAGCTCCACCGTCGTGAACCGCACCTGATTGGCCAGCGTCTGGCGATGGATGAAGGGGCTGTCCGGGCCGCGCCTGAGCAGGGGTTCGGCCTTCTGCGCGGTCGTCTCGAGGAAATAGCCCAGCACGGCGTTGTGCCGGACCTTGAAGGGGATGCCCGCCTCGGCCGAGGCGCGGGCTTCCAGATCGGCGATGACCCGCCTCGCGTCGTCTCGCAGGGACCGCGCCTGATCCAGCTCAGGCCGGAAGCCGGGGTTCACCAGACCGCCGTCGCGCGCCAGATGCGGCGGCTCGGGCGACAGGCCCGCGTCCAGCTCGGCCAGCAGGGCGCCCAGCTCCGCCGGGAAGGCGAGGTCGGCCAGGATCGTCTCGAGGTCGCGCGGCTGGGGCCGCAAGCCGTCGCCGCCGGTCAGGAAACAGGCCGACAGGCTCTCGGCGCAGTGCAGGCCGCCGCGGATCGCCGCAAGATCGCGCGGCCCGCCCCGTCCCAGCGTCAGCCGCGACAGCGCCCGCGCCACGTCGGCCGAGCCCTTCAGCCCGTCGCGCAAGGTCCGCCGCAGTCCGCGCCGCTCCAGCAGCCAGTCCACCGCGTCCAGACGGTGATTGATCTCCAGAGGATCCGACAGCGGCCGCGCGATCCGGTCGGCCAGCGCCCGCGCCCCGCCCGGCGTCACGGTGCGGTCCAGGCAGCCCAGCAGAGACCCCTCCCGGTCGCCCGACTGGGTCCGATCGATCTCCAGACTGCGGCGCGTGGCGGCGTCGATGGCCAGCCGGCCGGTCTCGCCCAGCCGGCGGGGCGGCAGCAAGGCCGGCGTCTTTCCGGCCTGCGTCAGCTCGACGTAGGCCGCGATCAGGCCCAGCGCCGAGACCTCGGCCTCCTCGAAGGCGCCGAAGCCGTCCAGCGAGGCGACGCCGTACAGCCGCTCCACCCGCGCCCGCGCCGCCTCAGGTTCGGTCTGGGCCTGCGGCACGGCCTGGACGACGCCGCCTGAGCCGTCCAGCGCCGTCTTCAACGAAGGGTCGGAGAACAGGCGGTCGGGCGCCAGCACCTCGCTGGGCCGCACCGAGGCCAGCGCGGCGCCCAGGTCGCCGGGCGCACAGGCCATGACCTCCACCGCCCCAGCCGACAGCTCCACCGTCGCCACCGCCGCCCGGCCGCGCCGGATGGCCACGGCCGCCAGCCGGTTGGCCGCGCGCGCGTCCAGCAGGCCGTCTTCGGTCAGGGTGCCCGCCGTGACGATCCGCACGACGCCGCGCCGCACCACCGCCTTGGACCCGCGCTTCTTCGCCTCGGCAGGATCCTCCAGCTGGTCGCAGACGGCGACGCGAAACCCCTGGCGGATTAGGCGGGCCAGATAGCCCTCCATGGCGTGGGCCGGCACGCCCGCCATCGGAATGTCCTCACCCAGGTGCTTGCCGCGCTTGGTCAGGGCCAGGCCCAGCGCCGCCGCCGCCCGCTCTGCGTCCTCGAAGAACAGTTCGTAGAAGTCGCCCATGCGGAAGAACAGCAGGGCGTCGGGATGCTGCGCCTTGGCCTCCAGAAACTGGGCCATGACGGGCGTCGAGCCCTCTGGGGCGACGAAATGCTCTGGGGAGGGGCGGGCGTTCATGGCGGTCGGGCCAGCGTGGCGGATTGCCGTGGGCGCCTCAAGCCGCAAAGGTGCGGTCATGGACGACTTTCGCGTCATGCTGAGCGGCGGACGCCCCAATTCTCTGGGTCGAACCGTCGAGGTGGTCGAGGCCGTGCTGGCGGATCGGGCCCGGCTGGGAGAGCTGCTGGACTGTTACGGCAGCGACGATCCGCTGGTGCGCCTGCGCGCGTCCAATGCTCTGAAGCGCGTGGAGGCCCAACGCCATGACTGGCTGGCGCCGGTGATCGACCGGCTGCTGAGCGAGGTCGGCGCGCTGGATCAGGCCTCGGCGCAATGGACGCTGGCCCAGCTTTTCGGCCGATTGGCCGCGGACATGGACGGGGATCAACGCCGGGCGGCCGAGGCGCTGCTGCGCCGCAATCTGGTGGAAAGCGACGACTGGATCGTTCTCAACACGACCATCGACACCCTGGCGGTCTGGGCGCGAACCGATGCCGACTTGCGGGACTGGCTTCGTCCCCACCTCCAGCGGCTAAGCCGTGACGGACGCAAATCGTTGGCGTCCCGGGCGTCGAAGCTGGCGGCCAAGCTGAGCTGAACGCTTGCCCGCGCGCCGCCGCCCTGCGACAAGCGCGGCAGGCGGTTAAGGGAACGCGGTCGAACACCGCGGCTGTGCCCGCAACTGTAGGCGGCGAGGCCGTCGTTCGTTCCGGGTCTCTGGATCCGGCGCCACTGGGAAACCGGGAAGGCGAGGATGACCGCTTGTGACCCGCAAGCCAGGAGACCTGGCCGCCGACGTCGCTCGCCCGCCATCCGGGACCAGATGGAGGCGCGGGGACAGGCTTGTCTCTTCGAAGCGACCCGATCCGTGCGCCGTCCGAACCGAAAGGTCCGGCGGATCGGTCGCTCATCATCCGTCGGGGGGCGCGCCCGCCTCCGGCCGAGGAGACCGTCGCCATGAAGCGACTCCTTCTGACCACCGCGGCCGTTCTGGCCGCGCCCGCCTGCGCGTTCGCCCAGGAAACCACCCGCGTGGACGACGTCGTCGTCACCGCCACCCGTCTGCCCGCCGTCGTGCAGGACACGCCCGGCGCCCGCGTCGTCGACGCGGAGACGGTCCGCCTGCGCGGCGCCGTCTTCGCCCAGGACGTGCTGGCCGACGTGCCCGGCCTGTCGGTCTATCGCGCCGGCCCCGGCGGGGTCACGGCCGTGCGCATCCGCGGGGCCAGCCAGGACAAGACCCTGGTGCTGGTCGACGGCGTGCCGGTCGGCGATCCGTCACAGCCCGCCGGCGGCTTCGACTTCTCCGGCTTCGACCTCGGCGCCGTCGATCGCCTCGAGGTGCTGAGCGGGCCGCAGTCGTCGCTGTGGGGCTCCGACGCCATCGGCGGCGTCATCGCGGTCGTCAGCCGAGAGGTGGACGGCGTCGAGGCGGAGGCGGAGGCCGGATCCTTCGACACCGTGCGCGGCCGCCTGACCGCGGGCGTCTCGACCGACCGCCACGCTTTCGGCGCGTCCTTCTCCCGCTACGAGACCGACGGCATCTCCGCCGCCGCCTCAGGGACGGAGGCGGACGGGGTCGAGGCCGAGACGATCGCCCTGAACGGGCGCGTCGCCCTGACCGACCGGCTGTCGCTGGAGGCGCGGGCGCGCCAGTCCGACGTCTTCGCCGAGATCGACGCCTTCGGTCCGGTCGACAGCGCCGACACGACGGACACGCGCAATCGCTCGGGGTTCGTGCGTCTGAGCGCCGTCGACGTATTGGGACTTGACCACCAGCTGACCGCGGCGGGCTCAGACATCGAACGCGTCACGGACAGCGCCTTACCCTCGACCTATGAGGGGGAGCGTCGTCTGTTGCGGTGGCAGGCCGACGGCCGGGCCGGCGCCGACGTCGGCTATGCCTTCGGACTGGAGCGCGAGGAGACGGAGGCCTTCCTGAACGGCTATTCCGCCGAACTGGGTGTGGACTCGGCCTTCGGGGCCCTGCGCTGGGGCGCGACCGACCGGCTGACGCTGAACCTCGGCCTGCGTCACGATTCGACCGACGACTTCGGCGGCGAGACCACCGGACGCCTGTCGGCGGCCTACGATCTGGGCGGCGGCCTGACGCTGTCGGGCGCCTACGGCACGGGGTTCAAGACGCCCAGCGTCAGCCAGGCGGTATGCGACTTCTGCTTCGTCCTGCCCGGCACGATCGTTCCGGCGCTGGTGCCGGAGACGGCACGGGGCGGCGAGGTCGCGCTGGGCTGGCGGTCCGCCGACGGTCGGTTCGACGGACGGGTCACCGCCTATCGGCTGGAGGTCGAGGATCAGATCGACGGCTTCTTCGATTTCGGCAGCTTCGAGTTCTACTACGTCAACCTCGACGAAACGCGGACGGACGGCGTGGAGCTGGAGGGTCGCGCGGCGCTGGGCGGAGGCTTCGACCTCAGCCTGGCCTATGCCTGGACCGACGCCGAAGACGTCGGCGCCGGGACGCCCGTCCTTCGCGTGCCCGAACACGCCGGCTCCGCGACCCTGTCGTGGATCGGCGACCGTCTGTCCGCGGCCCTGACGGTGCGGGCCGAGGGCGACATGCCGGACTCGGGCGGAGAGCGCGACGGCTTCGTCACGGCCAATCTGAACGGCGCCTGGCGTCTGACGGATCGGGTGGAGCTGACGGCCCGGATCGAGAACCTGGCCGACGAGACCTATCAACAGCTGCTCGGCTACGGCGAGCCGGGTCGGTCCGGCTTCGTCGGCGTCAGGCTGCGCTACTGATCGAGCGGGCGCCGGTCGTTTCGGCGGCCGGCGCCCTGCGGCCCAGATCCAGTTCGGTCCAGTCGATGTTCGGGGCCGGCGCGTGGACCGCAGCCAGGACGGCCCGCATCTCCGCCGCCGAGGCCACCGAGACGACCAGCCGCGGATCGCCCGGCAGCGACAGGCCATAGGCCAGGGCCGCCTGCATGGGATCGATCCGCGCCTCGGCCAGACGACGGCGCGCGCGCGACAGTTCCAACTCACGCCCGTGCCAGGCCTCAGGCGTGGCCGAGCCGCCGAACAGGGCCCCCTTGGCGAAGACCGACGACAGCTGCACCTGCACGCCCAGACCGTTCAGCGCTTCCAGCTCGCCCGAGCGGCAGGCGGCCTGGTCCAGCAGATTGCACGACAGGCGCACGACGTCGGGCGACAGACGGCGGGCCAGAAGTCCCGGTCCGTCTTCGACCTCGGCGACGAAGCCGACCTTTTTGAACAAGCCGCGGTCCCTTAGACCCTGAACGCGGTCCCACAGCGCGCGTCCCTCCGACCCCGCCAGATCGGCGGCTGAGGACACCAGAAGCGCCTCGGCGCGGGGCAGCCCCATCCGCTCCAGCGAGCGTCGGGCGCGCGCCTCGACCCGGTCCAGCCCCTCAGTGGACGCGACGGTGCGAACCGTGACCTCAAAGGGTGACGGGAATGGCCAGGCGTGGCCCAGCAGGCGTTCTTCGTCCCCGTCCGGCCGGCTGACGACGGCCCGAACGCCGCCGTCGGCGGCAGTCTGCAGCAGGGCGCGCAGGTTCTCTTCCCGGGCGCCCGGGGCCACCGGCGCGGCGCGCAGGGGCTCGGTCACCACGGCCAGGGCCAGGGCGGAGGCGGGCGTCGCGCGGGTCGCGGGAATCGTCACCGCCCGATCCTGACGGCGAAAACTTAAGGCCGGTTTTCCAACACCTTGACGGCGGATTAACCCTGCCGATCGTCAGTCGGCGTCCGGTTGGCGGTCCGGATGAGCCTCGGCGAAGGCGGGCAGGGCCAGGGCGGCGGCCTCGACCCGCATCAGACCGGGCCAGCGCGCCGGATCGACGTTGAAGCGCCGGGCCGAATACATCTGCGGGATCAGCGCCACGTCGGCCAGGGTCGGCCTCGCGCCGAAGCAGAAGCCGCCGCCATGCCGTTCCACCAGTCGCTCCAGGGCGTCGAAACCCGCGCCGATCCAGCGACCGGCCCAGGCGTCGACCGCGTCCTGATCCGCGTCGAAGCTCTCGCGCAGCGCTTTCAGGACCCGCAGATTGTTCAGGGGGTGCACGTCGCACACGACCAGCGCCGTCATGGCCCGCACCGCCGCCCGGTCGGCCGGGGCGACCGGCAGCAGCGGCGGCTCCGGCCGCGTCTCCTCCAGCCACTCCAGGATGGCCGGGCTCTGGGTCAGCACCAGACCGTCGGTCTCCAGCGCCGGGACCATCCCCTGCGGATTGCGGCTCAGGAACGCCGGATCGCGCTGCGCCCCGGTGCGTAGGTCCACGCCCTTCTGCTCATAGGCGACGCCCTTCAGGTTCAGGGCGATGCGGACGCGGTAGGCGGCGCCGGAGCGCCAGTAGCCGTGCAGGATCATCGGGATCTCATCGTGAAGCGCAGCGGAGTCAGGCCCTCGATCGTCGCCTCGACCGTCTGGCCGGGCAGGATCGGGCCGACGCCCTCGGGGGTGCCGGTGAAGATCAGGTCGCCGGGGCGCACGTCCCACAGCTTCCGCGCCTTCGCCAGAATCTCGTCGGGCGCCCAGACCATGTCCCCGATCCGACCCGACTGCCGGAGCTCTCCGTCCACGGACAGGGCGATCGCGGCGTCCGGGCCGGGGCCGGCCCCGAGCGTGATCGCGCCGCAGGGCGCCGACATGTCGAATCCCTTGGCCGCATCCCACGGCCGGCCCGCCTTCTTCGCCGCCGCCTGCAGGTCGCGCCGCGTCAGGTCGCAACCGATCGCCCAACCCAGAATGCCGTCAGGACCGACCGCGCAGACCAGTTCCACCTCGTGATGCAGGTCCGCCGTCGCCGTCGGATAGACGGGATCCGCGCCGTCGGCGACCAGTGCGTCGGCCGGCTTGGAGAAGAAGAAGGGCTCGGCCCGTTCGGCCCCCATCTCGCGCGCATGGGCGGCGTAGTTCTGGCCGACGCACAGGATGCGGCGCACGGGAAAGCGCGCGGCCGACCCCACGACCGGCAGGGACGGCGTCAGTGCGGGCGGCAGGATCCAGGCTGTCATGAGATCTGAATAGCAGGTCGCGGCGCCGCCGCCATGCCGCACTGCGGGAACTCCGCCCACCAGATGGCGTTGACAGGCGGGGTTCCCTATCTAAACCGTCAAGCTTGAACAGCGGAGCGCATCACATGGCCACGACCAAGGCTCGGGAAGACGTCAAAAACGATCTGAAGACCCTCAAGGAGGACGTGAAGATCGCCGGCCGCGAGGAGGCCGCGCGCCTGCGCGCCAAGGCCGCCGAAACCGAGGCCCGCCTTCGAGCCAAGGCGGCGGAAGCCGACGCCCTGGTCCGCGAAAAGGCCGAGCAGGCCCGCGTCCAGGCCCAGGCCTATTACGAGCAGGCCCGCGTGCGTGGCCGCGAAGTCTATGACGACGCCGCCGAGCGCTTCGACGAGGCCCAGCGCTACGTTATCGAGCGGGTGCAGGAGCGGCCGGTCCAGTCCACCGCCATCGCGCTGGGCGTCGGCGTCCTGATCGGCATGCTGCTGGCCGGCCGTCGGCGCTGATGATCGGTCGAGGCCTGATCAAGAAGGCGGTCGCGGGCGCCGCGGCCGCCGCTTCCGCCTTCGTGGCGGTCGTCGCTCTTGGCGCGACGATCTATTTCGCGCTGGCGCTGGTGGTCGTGCCGCTGGCGGCCGCGGCCATCACCATGCTGCTGTTCGCCATTGCTGCGGCGGTGATCGCGGCCGTCTTTCTCGGCGCGCCCGACGCCGACGAGGAAGAGATAGAGGAGCCGGAGAGCCTGGGCGGCCGGGCCTACGCGCTGTTCCGCCAGCGTCCGATCCTGGGAACGGTCGCGGCTCTGGCCGGGGGCTGGATTTTCCTGCGCAACCCGGCGCTGGCCACCATGGTCGCCGCGGCCTTCACCGAAAAGCCGCACGGCCGTCGCCGTTGACCCGTCTCAAGCGGCGGCGCGCCGGCGCGGCAGCCGCCAGACCTGGCTTTCGTCGAACCGGTCGCCGGTCCACGCCATCACGGTCACCACGATCTCGCGGTCGTCCCAATCGATGCGGTTGAAGCTGGCCGGCGCTCCCCTCTCACGATCTGACAGCGTCCCGCATCCCACGGCATAGGAACACTGGTCCGCCAGCGGAATCGGCGTGGCGAACGGCACGTGGACGTGGCCCGTCAGGATCAGGTCCACGCCGGCCTCCGCGAAGATCATCGCCGCGGCGTCGCCCCGCCGGACGTCGCCGGTCACGGGCGTGCCGATCATCTCGATCAACGGATGGTGGCAGGCCAGAACCCGCAGCACGCCGGAGGGCGCGGCGCGCAGGGCCTCGGCGGCCCGACGCGTCTGGTCCAGATCGATCACGCCCTTCGACCAATTCAGCCGCGCCTGCCAGCCCCGCGCGGTGGTGACCCCGCGCACCATGACCCGCTCGCCGACCCACTGATGGTCGTGGGCCGGGTGGCCGATCGTCGTCTCGAACGCCTTCCACGGAGAGAACAGCCGGTGCCACACGTTGAAATAGGGCACGTCGTGATTGCCCACGACGACGAAGGTCGGATTTGCCAGACGGTCGATCCATCGGGCCGCCGTCTGAAACTCTTCCGGCTGCCCCGACTGGGTCACGTCCCCGGTCACCAGCGTCAGGTCGGGCTTGAGAACGTGCGTCAACTCCAGAGCCGCCTCGGCGGCGGCGGCGTTCTCGCGTCCGAAATGCACGTCGGACACCTGGATCAGGCGACCGCTCACGCCTCCATTCCCGGTGGATCGAGACGCGGGGCCAATGCCTTGAAGGCGCGCGGACGGAAGGTGGCCAGGGCTTCGGCGTCCAGCCGCATCGGCTCGCCGTCCACGACCGCCGGAATGCGTGAGCGCGCCTTCATCACGACCTTTCGTACCGTCTGGGTCGTCACCGCCGGATCGTGCCGCCAGTCGTCGAACAGGGCGTGCGCGGCCAGGCGGAAGGCGTCGGCGGCGCCCTCCGGGCTCATCGCGGCGGCCTCCAGTCCCCGGTCGACGTCCATGACCTTGGAGATCAGGGGGGTGATCAGAGCGATCGCCTGGGCCCGTCGCGTCGGCCCGCCGTCGAACTGATACCGCAAGCGGCCGCCGAAGGCCCGGCGCAGGGCGCGGCGTCCGTGCAGCCAAGCCAGCCGCCAATCCCCCTCGCGCATCGCCTCCCGCGCCGGCGCCCACAGAGCCGGAGAGCCGAAGATGGCGGCGCAGAAGAAGGCGCGGCCCTCCACCTCTCCGCCCGAGACATGACGCACCTCGCCCTGCTCCAGAGTCTCGCGCAGGGCCTTGCGCCAATCGGTGGTGCCATACAGGGCCTTGGGCAGCATGTTCATGGTGCCGCCCGGCAGAGTGGCGATCAGCGGGCCGTCATCTCCCAGAGACGAGGCGATCGTGCCGGCCGTGCCGTCGCCGGCCAGGATGATCAGGAGGTCCGGGCGTGCGTCCACAGCCTGGGCGATCCCCTCGGCGAAGGCGCCGGGGGCCAACTCGACGACCTCCACGTCCGGCAGGTCGTACTCCGCCAGCATGGCGCGAGCGGCCTCTGCGGCGCCGAGCTCGACGCTGCCCGAGGCCGGATTGACGATCATGCGCACGCGGCCCAACGCAACGTGCGGCGTCAGGCTGCGCGCCTCGGCGGGATCGGGCGCGTCGTCAACGGCAAAGGTTTCGCTCATGCTCGCCGAAACGTGCCGCGCGCGGCCCCGTTCCCGCGAGGATCAGTCGGCCTTGCGCAGTTCCTCGGCGGTTTTGGCCGCGCCGGCTTCCAGGGCGTCGCCCGTCTTCTCGGCGGCCTTGCCGGCCTCGTCGGCGACCTTGTCGGCGGCGACCGGAACGGCGTCGACGGCCTCTTCGGTCTTGCCGGTCACGGCGTTCCAGCCCGTGGCGATCCAGCCGTCCATACGGGCGCCGGCCTCGGCGACCGAACGGTCCATGATCGACAGGCCCAGCGTCACCGCGCCGAACAGCGCCAGCAAGCCGACCAGAAACCCGACCAAAGGATTGCCGCCTCGCCGACGCTTCGACGCCCACACCGGTCCGGATCCGCCGTCGTCGGCCATCCGCATGATCTCAGAAAAACGCATCATCCACTCAACCCCCACCAACGAACGGGCCATGGCCCCGTCCCACTCCGGACGTTAACCTTATAGCCGGCCCCTACGGCCAAGCCTAATCGCGGAACCCGCCCGCAGGTCCAGCGTTCTCACCCCCGGGGCGAAACCAGAGATTCTCCAGAGGACGGAACACCATGAAAAAGGCTCTCATCGCCATCGCCGGCGCCGGCCTGCTGACCGCCGCGTGCGCCAGCGACGGATACGGCACGAATGAAACCGTACGTCAGGGCGCCATCGGCGCCGGCGTCGGCGCGGTCGCCGGTGCGATCATCGGCAACAACGTCGGCGACGGCAACGCCGGTCGCGGCGCGGCCATCGGCGCCGTCGTCGGCGGCGCAGCGGGCGCCATCCGCGGGTCGCAGCAGGACCGCGCCAATCAGCGCTATGACCAGGCGCGCGGCATCTACTGCTATCCGGAAGGCGACTGCTACTATCCGGACGGCCGTCGTTACCGCTGATCGGCGGCGACCCGATTCAAATGCGCCCGTCGTCTTCGGACGGCGGGCGTTTTCGTTTATGGTGACGCTTCACCGCAACCGGGCGGGGTGGAGCGGCGTTACGCCGGAAAGACATCAGGTGGACGTCATGACCGCATCGCGCCTTTCGCCCATCCTCGGCCTCACCGCCGCGCTGACCCTCGCGGCCTGCGCCGGAGGACCGCTGACGCGCGATCAGCTGGTGGCGGAGCCGTCCGTCTGCACCGCGCGGTCGTTCGAGGTCTATTTCCAGGAGGCCGCTGCCGGCCTGACCCCGGCGGCGCGGCAGGCGATCGACCTCGTGGCCGATCAGATGGGCGGCTGCGACATCGCACAGGTGACCGTGATCGGCCTGGCTTCCGCGACGGGCACGCCCGAGGCGAACCTGACCCTGTCGCAGCGGCGGGCCCAGTCGGTGGCGGCCGAGTTCGAACGGAAGGGATGGCCGACGCCGGCTTTCCAAGTTGACGCCGCCGGCGACGCGGGCGCGGTGACGGCCGACGGCACGATGGAACCTTTGCGTCGCCGCACCCAGGTCTTCATCGAGGCGCGCCCGCGCTGAGGCGCGACGCTGCGGCGACGCCGCGCTTGGAGCGCGCGTCCCGGCTCTGTAGGAAAGCAGGCCTCGCCCGGAGGTCCGCTTGCGTCGTCTGTCCGCCCTGATCCTGGCCTTCTTGCTGTGGCCTGCGCTGGCCGCAGCCCAGCCCCGCACGACCGAGCGGATCGAAGCAGAACTGGTGTCGATGTCGGCCTGGGCCACGCCCGGCTCGACCCTGATGCTGGCGGTGCGGCAGGACATCGAGCCCGGTTGGCATACCTATTGGCGCAACCCCGGAGATTCCGGCGGCGCGACCACGCTGGACTGGCGGCTGCCGACAGGTTTCGCCGCCGGCGACATCGTCTGGCCCTTGCCGGAGCGGCAGCGGCTGGGGCCGCTGATGAACTACGGCTATTCCGGCGTGGTTTACCTGCCCGTGCCGGTGCAGGTTCCCGCGGACGCCGCGCCCGGATCGCGGCGGACGTTCACCGTCACGGCCCTCTTCCTGGTCTGCAGCGCGGAAATGTGCGTGCCCGACGAACTGGAGTTGTCGCTGGCCCTGCCCGTCTCTGCGGGCGCGGCGACCGACACGGTCCACGCCGGGCCCATCCGGCAGGTGCTGGAGACCAGCCCCAGGCCGGCGCCGATCGCGGCGCGCGTCACCGTCGGCGAGGACGGCCGGCCCCTGTTGACCGCGACAGGGTCGGAGATCGAGGGCGTGACCCGGGCTTATTTCTTCCCCTTCGAGGGCGGGGTGCTGGACCATGCGGCCGCCCAGACCGGGACGCGCGGACCCGACGGCCTGGCGCTGACGCTGACCGCGGGCCGGGGCTTCGATCCGGCCGCGCGCCCATTGGCCGGCGTGCTGGACACGGACAGGGGCGCGTTCGAAGTCGTCGCCGAACCGGGCGACGCCCTGCCCGGCACGTCGGGCGGAGGCGCCCTGACGCCTGAGGCGGAGGCGACCGCCGGCGCGGCCGTCGGCGTGCTGGCGGCGCTGGGGCTGGCGCTGATCGGCGGGCTGATCCTGAACCTGATGCCCTGCGTCTTCCCCATCCTGGCGATGAAGGCGGCGTCGCTGGCGGCCACGGCGCACGACGCCGCGCGCGCACGGCGCGACGGCCTGGCCTTCCTCGCCGGGGTGCTGGTCGCCTTCGTCGCGCTGGGCGGCGCCCTGCTGGCGCTGCGGGCGGCGGGGCAGGCGGTCGGCTGGGGTTTCCAGCTCCAGTCGCCGGGGGTGATGGCCGGGCTGACCCTGCTGATGCTGGCCGTCGGACTGAACCTGTCGGGCGTCTATCACGTCGGCGCGGGGCTGCAGGCGGCGGCCGGATCGGGTCCGCTTTCGCGCCTGCCGGGCGGGGTCGGGGCCTTCTTCACCGGCGTGCTGGCCGTCGTGGTCGCCGCCCCGTGCACCGCGCCCTTCATGGCGCTGGCGCTGGGGGCCGCGCTCGTCATGCCGTGGCCTGTCGCCCTGCTCGTCTTCGCCATGTTGGGCCTGGGCCTGGCCCTGCCCTACGTCGCCGTCAGCTTCAGCCCGGCCGTGCTGCGGCGGTTGCCCCCGCCCGGGCCGTGGATGGACCGGCTGAAGGGGGTGCTGGCCTTTCCGATGTACGGCACGGCCCTGTGGCTGGCCTGGGTGTTCAGCCGGCAGGCGGGCGCCGAAGCCTTGGCCCTGCTGTTCGCCGCCTCGCTTCTGGTGGCCTTCGGCCTGTGGCTGGCGGGTCTGAACCAGACGGCACGGGCGGAGAGCCGACCGGCGGTGTTCAGCGCCGCCGCGGCGGCGCTGGCCCTGCTGGCAGGCCTCGCGCTGGCGGGAACGGCGACGATGCTGCCCGCGCCGACTTCCGGGGCGGTCCCCGCCGGCACGACGACCCTGCCGTCCTCGCCCTGGTCGGCCGAAGCCGTCGCCGCCGCACAGGCCGAGGGCCGACCCGTGCTGGTCAACTTCACCGCCGACTGGTGCGTGACGTGCAAGATCAACGAGCGCGCCGCCCTGTCGTCCGGGCGCGTGGCGCACGCGCTGGAGGCGGCGAACGCCGTCTATCTGGTCGGCGACTGGACGCGGCGCGACGACGTCATCGCCGCCGAACTGGCCCGCCACGGCCGCTCGGGCGTGCCGCTGTATCTGCTCTACCCGGCGGGGGGCGGCGAGCCCCGCATCCTGCCGCAACTGCTGACCGAGGGCACGATCGTGCGTGCCCTTCAGGAGATTTCCGCCCGCTGAACCGAAGGAGACGTCCCATGATCCGCGTGACCCTCGCCTGCGCCGCCGTCCTGGCCCTCGCCGCCTGCTCGCCCGCGTCGGAGACGCCCGAAACGAAGACGGAAACCGCCGCCGCGTCCACCGCCGCCCTGCCCGCGGCGCCGGCCTTCACCCTGGTCGATTCCGACGGCGTCCGGCGCAGTCTGGCCGACTTCCGCGGCAAAACCATCGTCATCGAGTGGACCAACGAGGGCTGCCCCTACGTGCAGAAGCACTATTCGGCCGGGGCCATGCAGGCGCTGCAGCGAGAGGCGACCGCCGACGGGATCGTCTGGCTGACGATCATCTCCTCGGCGCCCGGGACCCAAGGCTACGTCGAAGGCGAGGCCTCGCGCGGCTACCGGAACCGGCACGACGGCGCCTGGACCCACCTGCTGATGGATCCGACGGGTCAGGTCGGCAAGCTGTACGACGCCAGGACCACGCCCGACATGCGGATCATCGACCCCGAGGGCCGCGTCGTCTTCGTCGGCGGCATCGACGACCGGCCGACCAACAAGGTCGAGGATCTGGAAGGCGCCAACAACTTCGTCCGCGCGGCCCTGACGGATCTCGAGGCCGGCCGCCCCGTGGCGACGCCCTTCGCCCAGCCCTACGGCTGCTCGATCAAGTATCCGGAGACGGTCGAGGCCGAGGCCTAGACCTCCGGCTGCGGCGGGGCGGTGATCACGGCCACGTTGTCGTCGAACAGGTGCACCAATTCGGAAAGCGCGGAAGCGCGCTCTTCCGGGCTGGAGGCGTTCTCGAAGGCGGTCAGGCGGACGGGGATGTCCTCCGAAATGCCGCGCAGGATGCATTTCAGGTCGCCGTCGACGCCGCGGTCCTTCAGCGCCAGATGCCCCTGCATGTCGCGGTCGGCCAGCGCAAGGGCGTCGGCCTTGAAGGCCGTCCAGTCCGGGCCGCCCAGGACGACGGCCAGGTCCATGGAGGCCCAGCCCTCGGCCGTGATCCTCAGCTTGCCGGCGCGGGCGACGATGTCGACGAAGAGGGGCTCTTCGGCGACGGTCACCGGGTCGCCCGGCGTCCACGCCGGCTGCGCGACGGCCGTTGCGACGGCGGGATCGGTCAGGGACAGGGCGACGGCGAGGGCAAGACCGCAGGACATGGCGGCGTTCCTTGTTCATCCGATCTCGCGCGACTGGCGAATCGGTCATTGAATGGGGGTACGCCCCAGCCGTAAACGGACGCTTGACGACCGACTTCGGAGCCGATGATGCCGACCGCCCGCCCCGCTGCCCTCGACAAGGCCTGGAAGGCCTTTCGCCGCGCCGCAGAGGCTGATGCGAAGACCCGCATCGTCGACTGGTTCGGCCGCGAGCCCGACCGGCTGGAGTGGATGACTCTGGAGGCGGCGGGCCTGGCGCTGGACCTGTCGAAACAGCCGTGGTCCCAGGCGGGCCTGGCCGCGGCGCTGGATCTGGCCCGCGCCGCCGGGGTCGAGGAGCGTCGTGGCGCCCTGTTCGGCGGGGAGGTGGTCAATCCCACCGAAGGCCGCGCGGTCCTGCACCCCGCCCTGCGCGCCCCCGACGGCGCGACCTTCACGGCGCTGGGCGAACCGGTCTCGCACGAGGTCGAGGCCGTGCGCGAGGCGATGGCGGAGTTCGCCGAGGACGTCCGCACCGCGCGCGAGACCGGCACGGGCGGGCGGCCGTTCGAGGCGGTCGTGCACATCGGCATCGGCGGGTCGGACCTGGGCCCCCGCCTGGTATGGGACGCCCTGCGCCCCGTGGAGCCCACCCTCGACATGCGCTTCGTCGCCAACGTCGATCCGCGCGAGATGGCCGAGGCGCTGGCCGGGCTGGACCCGGAGGCGACCCTGGTCGTGGTCGTGTCCAAGACCTTTACCACGCAGGAGACCCTGGCCAACGCCGAGCTGGCGCGCGACTGGCTGAAGACCGCCGTGCCCGCCAAGCACCTGGGCCGGCACATCGTCGGCGTCACCGCGGCGCCGGAGCGGGCCGAGGCGTTCGGTTGCGGCCGCACCTTCGCCTTCCGCGACTGGGTGGGCGGTCGCTATTCGCTGTGGTCGGCGGTCGGCCTGTCTTGCGCCGTCGGCCTGGGCTGGGACGTCTTCTCCGAGATGCTCGAGGGCGCCGCGGAGATGGACGCCCACTTCCGCACCGCGCCGCTGGAGGGCAATGCGCCCGTCCTGCTGGCGCTGGCCCAGATCTTCAACGTCGCGGGGCTGGACCGGACGGCCCGCACCGTCGCCCCCTATGCCCACGGGCTGCGCCGCCTGCCGGCCTTCCTGCAGCAGCTGGAGATGGAATCGAACGGCAAGGGCGTAACGCTGGCCGGCGCGCCGGTCGCCGCTTCGGGACCGATCGTTTTCGGCGAACCCGGCACCAACGGCCAGCACGCCTTCTTCCAGCAGCTGCACCAAGGGCCGCAGGTGGTGCCCGCCGAGTTCGTCGTGGTGCGCGACACGACCGGAGCGGGCGCTTCGGAGGCGCCGCTGTGGTCCAACGCCCTGGCGCAGGCGCGCGCGCTCATGGTGGGCAAGACGGCGGATCAGGCGCGCGCGGAAATGCTGGAACTGGGCGTCGAAGCGGAAGAAGCCGACCGTCTGGCCCCGCATAAGGCGTTCCCGGGCGACCGTCCGTCCAGCACGCTGGTGCTCGATGCGCTGACGCCCCGCGCGGTCGGGGCGCTGCTGGCCCTTTACGAGCACAAGACCTTCGTCGAGGGCGTGATCTGGGGGATCAACAGCTTCGACCAGTGGGGCGTGGAACTGGGCAAGGCCATGGCCCGCAGCCTTCTGGCGGACGCCGAGGCCGGCGCGCCGTCGGCGGACCTCGACCCCTCCACCGCCGCCCTCCTGACCCGGCTGGCGACGCGACCCGCCCCCAAACCGGCGCCGGAGCCCAGTGCGAAGTCGAGGCCGGACAAGCCGAAAAAAGAAAAGGAGCGCGCCCCCGCAAAGGAAGCGCGCCCCTCGTTCCTGTCGGTCAGGAAGAAGTCCTAGGACTTACCAGCGGCGATCGTAGCGCCAGTCGCGGTCCTGACGGTTCTGAGCGCTGCGCCACTCGCCGTGGTTCCGCCAGAAGCGACCGTCCCGCCAGTAGCCGCGTCCCTGATAGGTCCGGCCATCGACGTAGCGCTGATCGTAGCCGTAGCCGGTTTGGTAGCCGTAGCGGTTGCGGTCGATGCCGTTCTCGCGTTCCCAGTGGCCCTGGTTCCGCCAGCAGCGGCCGTCGCGGTAGAAGCCGCAGTCGTCGCCGCCGTTCGCGGTCGCGGTCGCGCCCACCGCGGCGCCGGCCAGCGCCCCGCCAAGGATGTAGGTGCCGTCGCCCTGGCCGATCACGGCCCCGGCCACGGCGCCCACTGCGGCGCCGATCAGGGCGTCACGGGTGGAATCGTTCCGATCCCGGTCGCGGTCATAGCGATAGTCCTGCGCCGCCGCCGGGGCGGCCGTCAGCGTCAGGGCGGCCAGGGGGGCGGCCGCGGCCATCAACATCTTCGTCTTCATGTCGGCGCTCCTTTCATGAGGTATGTCCGCACCTTGCCCCATGGGGCCTGAACTGCCCCGGAAACGCGCCGTTCAACCGGCGTTCATGCCGTGCGCCTTGCCGTGGCGCTTGCGGACCGGCAGGGTCGGGGCATGCGGACGTGGAGCGGCCTCAGACGATCGATCGCCGGCGCGGCAGTGCTGGCCTCGCTGGTGCTGGCCGGCTGCGCGACCGCTCAGGACGTGCCGCCCCCGCCGCCCCCACCCCCGCCTCCCGTCGCGCCGCCGCCTCCTCCTCCGCCTCCGCCTCCGCCTCCTCCGATCCCGGCGCCCTCGACGGACGTGCGGATTTCGGACGCGCGCGCGCTGGCCGAGGCGGGGGATCTGGCCGGGGCCGAGATCGCCTACCTCCGGGTCGCCCAAGCCGCCGACTTGCGCGGCGACGCACGGGCCGCGACGGAGGCCTATGTCGAGACCGCCAAAATCCGGCTGGCGCTGCGGCGCGAGGCCGATGCGGACGCCGCGATCGGGCAGGCGCTGGGCATAGCGGAGACCGCGTTCGGCCCGACGTCGCCGGAACTGGTCCCGGTGCTGCTGACGCAGTCCCGCATGCGATACATCCAGGGTCGCCACGACGAAGCCTTGGCCGTCGCCGAGCGGGCGCTCGCCCTGGCGACGGAGCCGGACCAGATCGCCGACCTGACTTATGAGCGCGGCAAGAACCTGGACGTGCTGGGCCGCTTCGCCGAGGCGGAAGGCGCGGCGCGGACCGTCATCGCCCTGCGGACCGGGCTTCTGGGTCCCGACGATCCCTACGTCGGCGACGCCCTGAACCAGCTGGCCAACGCCCTGATGGCCCAGGGCCGCTACGCCGAGGCCGAACCGCCTCAGCGGCGGGCGCTGGTGATCTACGAGGCCGCCTACGGCGCCGAGGACGAGCAGGTGGCGCTGGCGCTCAGCAACCTGGGCAACATCCTGCGCCGCACCGGCCGCATGGACGAGGCGGAGCGCTCGCACCGCCGCGCCGTGGCCATCGCCGAGCGGGTGGAGAACCCCGTGCTGCTGGCCCAGACCCTGACCAACCACGGCTGGCTGCTGCACCTCACCGGGCGCGGCGACCTGGCCGAGCCGATCTTCCGGCAGGCGCTGGCCATCGCGCTGGAGCTGGTGGGCCCGGACCACCCCTTCACCGGCATCGCCACCGCCAATCTGGCCTTCAGCCTGGTCGATCAGGGCCGCCATGCCGAGGCCCTGCCGCTGTTCCAGACGGCGCTGCCGGTGCTGGAGGCGGGGCTGGGCGCCGACGGCCCGGATCTCGTCACCACGCTGGACGGTTATGGCCAAGCCCTGATCGGACTGGGCCGGCCGGATGAGGCCGAGGCCCTGATGATCCGCGCCGGCGCCATCCTCGCCGCCCGCCAGCCGGCAGGGCATCCTGACGCCGTCTTTCAGGCTGCGGACCACGGCGGCTTCCTGGCCCGCGCCGGACGCGCCGACGAAGCGCTGGCCGTGCTCAGACCCGCCCGCGACGCCCTGTTCCGGCGTGACGGGCGACGGCTGGAGGGCGGCGATCCCACCCGCCGCGCGGCCCCGCTGTTTCGCCGCCTCGTCCAGGCCGCCTGGCTGGCGAAATCTCCTGACTGAATCGGGCTCTCCGCCCTTGACGCCAACTCGAGCCGGACCTACTTCCGCGGCGCGTTAGCACTCGGGCGCGGCGGCTGCCAAAAAGCGCCGACGTCCGGGGGCGCTCAATCATCAGAGGCCCTGAAGGGAGAACTACAGATGGCGTTTCGTCCGCTCGGCGATCGCGTGCTGGTCAAGCGCGTGGAAGAGGAATCCAAGACCAAGGGCGGGATCATCATCCCCGACACTGCCAAGGAGAAGCCGCAGGAAGGCGAAGTCGTCTCCGTCGGCCCGGGCGCCCGTGACGATACGGGCAAGGTCAATGCCCTGGAGCTGAAGGCCGGCGACCGCATCCTGTTCGGCAAATGGTCGGGCACCGAGGTCAAGATCGACGGCGAAGACCTGATCATCATGAAGGAATCGGACGTCCTGGGCGTGCTGTCGTAAGCACCCGACGACCTGATTTCTCTCTCACAAACAGACAGATAAGGAGCAGCCGCACATGGCCGCCAAGATCGTTCAGTTCAACACCGACGCGCGCGACAAGATGCTGCGCGGCGTCAACGTCCTCGCCAATGCGGTGAAGGTCACCCTGGGTCCCAAGGGCCGCAACGTCGTCATCCAGAAGTCCTTCGGCGCCCCGCGCTCGACCAAGGACGGCGTCTCGGTGGCCAAGGAGATCGAGCTGGAGGACGCCTTCGAGAACATGGGCGCCCAGATGATCCGTGAGGTCGCCTCCAAGACCAACGACAAGGCGGGCGACGGCACCACCACCGCCACCGTCCTGGCCCAGTCGATCGTCCAGGAAGGCCTGAAGTCGGTCGCCGCCGGCATGAACCCGATGGACCTGAAGCGCGGCATCGACAAGGCCGTGGCCGCCGTCATCGCCGACATCAAGGCCTCGTCCAAGAAGGTCTCGGCCAACACCGAGATCGCCCAGGTCGGCACCATCTCGGCCAACGGCGACGCCGAGGTCGGCGAGATGATCGCCCGCGCCATGGAGAAGGTCGGCAACGAAGGCGTCATCACGGTCGAGGAAGCCAAGACCGCCGAGACCGAGCTGGACGTCGTCGAAGGCATGCAGTTCGACCGCGGCTACCTGTCGCCCTATTTCATCACCAACGCCGACAAGATGCAGGCCGAGCTCGAAGAGCCCCTGATCCTGCTGCACGAGAAGAAGCTGTCCAGCCTGCAGCCCATGCTGCCGATCCTGGAGGCCGTGGTGCAGTCGGGCCGTCCGCTGCTGATCGTCGCCGAGGACATCGAGGGCGAGGCCCTGGCCACCCTGGTGGTCAACCGCCTGCGCGGCGGCCTGCGCGTCGCCGCCGTCAAGGCGCCGGGCTTCGGCGACCGCCGCAAGGCCATGCTGGAGGACATCGCCGTCCTGACCGGCGGCCAGGTCATCTCCGAGGACCTGGGCATCAAGCTGGAGAACGTCACCCTCGACATGCTCGGCAAGGCCAAGAAGGTCACCATCACCAAGGACGACACCACCCTGGTGGACGGCGTCGGTGAGAAGGACGCGATCGAGGCCCGCATCGGCCAGATCAAGAAGCAGATCGAGGACACCACCTCGGACTACGACAAGGAGAAGCTGCAGGAGCGTCTGGCCAAGCTGGCCGGCGGCGTCGCGGTCATCCGCGTCGGCGGCTCGACCGAGGTCGAGGTCAAGGAGAAGAAGGACCGCGTCGACGACGCCCTGAACGCCACCCGCGCTGCGGTGGAAGAAGGCATCGTCCCGGGCGGCGGCATCGCCCTGCTGAAGGCGACCAAGGCTCTGGAAGGCCTGACCGGCGACAACGCCGACCAGACCGCCGGCATCGCCATCATCCGTCGCGCCATCCAGGCTCCGATCCGGCAGATCGTCGAGAACGCCGGCGTCGAAGGCTCGATCGTGGTCGGCAAGGTGCTGGAAAACCCCGGCGCCACCTACGGCTTCAACGCCCAGACCGAAGAGTACGGCGATCTGGTCGCCATGGGCGTGATCGACCCCGCCAAGGTGGTCCGCACCGCGCTTCAGGACGCCGCCTCCGTGGCCGGCATCCTGATCACCACCGAAGCGGCCGTCGCCGACGCCCCCAAGAAGTCGGCCCCGGCCGGCGGCGCCCCGGGCGGCATGGGCGGCATGGGCGACATGGACTTTTAAGCTGATCGAAGCGCGCACGGCGCGCCTCGGGAAGTCCGTCCACGAAGAGGGCGGGTCCGGCGACGGGCCCGCCCTTTTTCTTGGACCGAACTTCGGTGAACCCCCTCTCGTCCCCCGCGTTCGACTCCGCGTTCTGAAACGACGGAGTTTCCCATGGTCGCGCGGCCCACATGGCAGGGGCATCTGAAGCTCTCGCTCGTGACCTGCCCCGTCGCCCTCTACCCGGCGACGACCAGCACCAACGACGTGCGGTTTCATCTGATCAATCCGGACACGAACAACCGCATCCGCATGGTGCCGACCGATCCCGACGTCGGTCCCGTGGAGCGGTCGGATCTGGTGCGCGGCTATGAGGTGTCGAAGGGCGAGTACGTCCTGTTCGACGACGCCGACTTCGATCAGGTGAAGCTGGAGAGCACCAAAACCATATCCATCGACAAGTTCGTCGACGAGGCGGACATCGACCGGCTGTACTGGGACGCGCCCCACTATGTGGTGCCCGAGAAGGGCGCCGGGGTCGAAGCCTTCGCCGTCATCCGGGACGCCATGAAGAAACAGGGCAAGGTCGCGCTGGGCTGCCTGGTCCTGCGCGGCAAGGAGCGCCAGGTGGCGCTGGAGGTGCGCGACAAGGGTCTGGTCGCCTATACCCTGCGCGCGCATGAGGAGGTGCGCGAGGCGGCGGACTATTTCGACGACATCCCCTCGGTGAAGGCGGACGCCGACATGGTCGAGATCGCCGCGCGCCTCATCGCCCAGAAGGAGGCCGATTTCGACGCGGCCGAGTTCAAGGACCGCTACGACGCGGCCCTGCGCGAGCTGATCAAGGCCAAGACCAAGGGCGGTAAGGGCCTAGTCGCGGCGCCCGAGCCGGAGGACACCAACGTCGTGGACCTGATGGCCGCGCTGAAGAAGAGCCTTCAGGGATCTGCGGGATCCGGCGCCGGCAAGGCGCCCGCGAAGGCGGCGGCCAAGAACGCGCCCGCGCGCAAACCTGCGGCCAAAAAGAAGGCGGCCTGACACAAGGGCGTGTTCAGGCCACGCCCATCCTTCGCAAGGCGGGCTTCAGCGAGACGGCGGCGGCGCGAAAGTCCGCCCACGGATCGGCCTTCTTCAACAGGCTGGGATAGGTCGCGAGGTTGAACGCCGCCGGCTCCAGTCCGCTTTTCACCTGGGCCCAGGAGAGCGGCGTGGCGATGCCCGCGCCCGGCCGCGCGCGCGGCGACCAGGGCGCGACCGCGGTCGCCATCCGCCCGTTGCGCAGATAGTCGACGAAGATCTTACCGCCCCGCGCCTTCTTCGCCAGGGTGATGGTGAACCGGTCGGGAGCGTCCGCGCGGATCGCCTCCGCCACCGCCTTGGCGAAGGCCTTGGCCTGGTCCCAGGTCACGGCGCTGCGCGCGTCGGCGCGGATCGGGGCGACGACGTGAAGACCCTTGCCGCCGGTGGTCTTGACGAAGGCGGGCAGGCCCAGGTCCTCGAGCCGCGCCTTCACCGCCTTGGCCCCGGCGATGACGGCGGCGAACTCCAGGCCTTCGTCCGGGTCCAGATCGAAGGTGATCTGATCCGGCGTTTCCGGATCGCCCGGCGCGCAGCCCCAAGGATGCAGCTCCAGCCCGCCGGACTGCGCCACCGCCGCCAGGCCGCCGACGTCCGTGACGGCGACGTAGGGCTCGCGCTCGTGCACGTCGATCAGCTTCAGCCGGGGGCTGAAGCCGGCCATGGCGTGCCGCTGGAAGAATTTCTGCCCGCCGATCCCGTCGGGCGCGCGGATGATGGACACCGGCCGGTCGCCGACGTGCTGCAGCAGCCGGTCCGCCGCCGCCTCATAGTACCGCGCTAGGTCGGCCTTGGTGATCGCCGGGCGGCCGTCCAGGGCGGGCCACAGCACCTTGTCCGGATTGGACAGGGTCACCCCGGCGACCGCGAGCTTGCCCTTGGGCGCGGCCGGCGCCGTCGCCGCGGAGGGCGCCGGTTTCGCCCCCGGGGACGGCGCCTGGGGCCGGGCCGTCACCTCCTGGGCCGTCTTGTCCTCGCGCAGGCCCTTGAACGCGGCCTGACGCAGGGATCCGCCCTCGGTCCAGCCGCCGTGTTCGATCTCCGCCACCAGGACCGGCTTCACCCAGTGCACGTCGCGCCCGCTCTTGGGGGCGCCGGCGCCCGCGAAGGGGCTCTGATCGGCCGCCTGCGCCTTCAAGGCCGGGACCAGGGTCTTCGTCACCGCCGCGCCGTAGCCCGTGCCGACCCGGCCCAGGTACCTCAGCCCGCCCTTCTCCCGAACGCCGACCAGCAGGGACCGGAACCGCGCGCCGCCTTCCGACGACCAGCCGCCGATCACCACCTCGTCGCGCCCTCGACACTTGGACTTGACCCACGTCGCGCTCCGCCCGGCCCGGTAGGGCGCGTCCAGATTCTTGGAGATCACGCCCTCCAGGTCCATGCGGCAGGCGCTTTCCAGCACGGCCTGCCCGGTCGACCCGAAATGCTCGACGTAGCGCAGCCGGCCGGCGGCCTTCTTGGGTGCGCGCGCCACCCAGGCCTCCAGCCGCGCCTTTCTGTGCGACAGCGCCAGGGCGCGCAGGTCCTCCTGCCCCTCGAACAGCAGGTCGAAGGCGAAATAGATCAACCCGCCCGTCTTCCCGTCCGAAATGGCGGCCTGCAGCGCCGAAAAGTCCGGCATCCGATCGGCGTCGAGCGCGCACAGTTCCCCGTCCACCACGCCGTCCGGCCAGGTCGCCGCGTCCTTGACCAGCTCCGGAAAGCGGTAGGTCCAGTCCAGCCCCTTGCGCGTCCTCAGGGTCGCCTTGCCGCCGCCGACCGCGATCTGGATGCGATAGCCGTCGAACTTGATCTCGTGCGCCCAGCCGGCGCCGCCCGGCGGATGATCAACGACGCTGCACATCTGGATCGGCACGAAGGCGTGCGGTCTCTCGGTCGCCGCGCGCGCCTTGGTCGGGGGCGGGACCTTGGGGCCCTTGCGCCCGGTCGCCTTGGACGTCGTCCAGCGCTCGTCGCCGCGCGCGATCTGCGCCAGGGACCGGCCGGTGGCGATCGAGGCGTCGACCTCCGCCAGGGCGTCGCCTTCGCCCGGCACGGCGTGGTCGTCCTTCTCCTTGATCAGCAGCCAGTTGGCCCGCTTTGACGGCTTGCCGCGATCGGACTTCAGCCGCACCAGGGCCCAGCCGCCTTTCAGCCGCTCGCCGTGCAGGCACATCTTCACCGAGCCCCGGGCGAAGTCCGCTTCCAGCGTCTCGGGATGTTGCGGGGTCCAGGCGCCGGTGTCCCACAGCTGCACCGTGCCGGCGCCGTAGTTCCCGTCGGGGATCGTGCCTTCGAAATCGCCGTAGTCCAGGGGGTGGTCCTCGACCTCCACCGCCAGCCGCTTGACGCCGGGATCGCGCGACGGCGCCTTGGTCACCGCCCAGGACTTCAGCACCCCGTCGTGCTCGATGCGGAAATCGTAGTGCAGCCGCGTCGCCGCGTGCCGCTGGATCAGAAAGCGCAGCTGACGGGCGTGGCTCGACCGGCCCTTGGCCCCCTTGGGCTCGGGCGTCTCGTCGAAGCGCCGTTTGGCGCGATAGGTCTTCAGCTCTCCGCGCACCGAGGTCTCCGCAGGGTCCTGTGCTGCAAACGTCGTCGGGCCGGAATCGATCACCGCCCGCTCTTGCCTCCCCCGGCGTAAGCGTGGCTCCATCCGCAGCATGACCGAGCTCGACGATTTCCGCGCGGAAACCCGCGCCTGGCTGGAAACCCACTGTCCGCCCGAGGTGCGGGGGCCGGTGCGGTCCGAGGACGAGGTGATCTGGGGCGGGCGCAAGGCCGTCTTCGCCACCCCGGGGCACGAACGCTGGCTGAAGGTCATGGGCGAGCGGGGTTGGACCGCGCCGGAATGGCCGACGGAATACGGCGGCGGCGGCCTGTCGCGGGAACAGGCCAAGGTGCTGGCCCAGGAGCTGGCGCGCCTGGGCGCGCAGCCGGCGCTGAACAGCTTCGGCGTCTGGATGCTGGGCCCGGCCCTGCTGAAGTTCGGCAGCGAGGAGCAGAAGAAGCGCTTCCTGCCCGAGATCGTGCGCGGCGAGATCCGCTGGTGCCAAGGCTATTCCGAGCCGGGCGCGGGGTCGGACCTGGCCGGCCTGCAGACCCGGGCCGAGGACCGCGGCGACCACTGGATCGTGAACGGCCAGAAGGTGTGGACCAGCTATGCCGACAAGGCGGACTGGATCTTCTGTCTGGTGCGCACCGATCCGGAGGCGCCCAAGCATCTGGGCATCAGCTTCGTCCTGTTCGACATGGCGACGCCGGGGGTGACGACCAAGCCGATCACGCTGATCTCGGGCAAGTCGCCCTTCTGCGAGACCTTCTTCGACGACGTGCGGGTGGAGAAGGAGAATCTGGTCGGGGAGCTGAACCGCGGCTGGGACGTGGCCAAGCACCTGCTGGCGCACGAGCGGACCATGATCGGCGCGATGGGAGAGATCGGCGGCGGCCGCCCGCTGGGCCAGGTCGCGACCGGCTCGATCGGCACGGACGACGACGGCCGCCTGCTGGACCCCATGCTCCGTGCACGGATCGCCGAGCTGGAGGTGGACGCCGCGGCCTTCCGCCTGGCGCTGGAGCGCACCGGAGACCGGATGAAGGCGAAACAGGCGCACCCGGCGCTGGCGTCGATGCTGAAATACTATGGGTCGGAGCTGAACAAGCGGCGGCACGAGCTGCTGATGGCCGCCGGCGGGTCGGGCGCGCTGGAGTGGGAGGGCGAGCGGTCGCGCGACGGCGCCATGGCCCGCGACTGGCTGCGCACCAAGGCCAACTCCATCGAGGGCGGGACCAGCGAGATCCAGCTGAACATCCTCGCCAAACACGTCCTCCAGCTGCCGGGGGCGTGAGGATGGCGTCGCTCGCGTCCTTCACCGCTCGCCGGGGAAGGTGGGCGGCGGAGCCGCTCGGATGGGGTGGCTGCCTGACCTGCGCCGACCGCCCGCCAATCATCGCTTACCGTGTTTCACCCCCCATCCGTCTCGCTCCGCGAGCCACCTTCCCCCGCAAGGGGGGAAGGACGGAGGCTTCATGCTGATCCTGACCGACGAACAGACCATGCTGAAGGAGGCCGCCGACGGCTTCCTGACCGAGCGCGCGCCGATCGCGCATCTGCGCAAGCTGCGCGATACCCGCGACCCCGACGGCGTCTCGCGCGAGCTGTGGGCCGCGTTCGGGGAGATGGGCTTCGCCGGGGTGGTGATCCCCGAGGCGGACGGCGGCTCGGGCCTCGGCGCAGTCGAAGCCGGGGTCATCGCCGAGAGCCTGGGCCGCACCCTGACGCCCTCGCCCTTCCTCAGCTCGTCCGTGCTGGCCGCGACCGTGCTGACGCAGGCAGGGTCCGGGGCGCAGAAGGCCTGGCTGCCCCGGATCGCGGCGGGCGAGGCGATCCTGTCGCTGGCCGTGGACGAGGGGCCCAAGCACGCGCCCGCCCGCATCGCTGTGACGGCGCAGCGTCAGGGCAACGGCTTCGTCCTGAACGGCGCCAAGGGCTTCGTGCTGGACGGCCACGTCGCCGACGCCCTGATCGTGGCAGCGAAGACCGACGGCGGCACGACCCTGTTCCTGATCGATCCGAAGACGGACGGCGTCGAGATCGAGCGCACCGTCATGGTCGACGCCCACAACGCCGCGCGGGTCACGCTGAGCGACGTCCGCGTGGACGCCGACGCCGTGATCGGCGCGGTGGACGGCGGCGAAGGACCCCTGAGCGCCGCCCTGAACCTCGGCCGCGCCTGCGCCGCCGCGTCCCTGATCGGGGCGGGGGACCAAGCCTTCCAGATCATGTTGGAGTACCTGCGCACCCGCAAGCAGTTCGGCAAGGCGATCGGCGAGTTCCAGGCCCTGCAGCACCGCGCCGCCCACCTGTTCACCGAGATCGAGATCGCCCAGGCGGCGGTTCTGGCTGCCCTGCAGGCGCTGGACGCGGGCCGCGAGGACGCCGGTCTGGCCGTCTCCGTCGCCAAGGCCAAGGCCGGCCGCGTCGCCGAACTGGCGGTGCAGGAGGCGGTGCAGATGCACGGCGGCGTCGGCATGACCGACGAGTTCGACGTCGGCCTCTACATGAAGCGCGTCCGCGTCCTGAACGAGCTGCTGGGCGACGCCGCCTTCCATCAGGAGGCGCTGGCGCGGGCGCAGGGGTTCTGATGGGGAGCCTGCCGCGCGACGAGGACCTGTACCCCCGCTCGCCGGCCTATCTGGAGCTCGTGCCCCTGCGCATCCCGGGTGGTTGGACGGTGGGGATCAACAAGCTGCGAGTCGGCATGGACGCGGACCTGAGCGAGGTCGGCGGCTCGTCTCAGTTCAGTGCGACCAACCCGGGGCGACGCTTCGACATCGACGTCGAGTTCACGCCGGAGTTCGATCCCGACGGCGTCTTCGTCATGAGCGTGGGCTACCAGCCGTGGCCGCGCACGCCGAAGGGGCGACGCCGCAAGGACGTGCCGGTCGCCTTCGACGGCGACGCAGAGGTGGTTCACCGCTTCGAGACCCGGTCGTTCCCCGAACTGATCCGCGAGCTGGAACACTGGATCGCGCGCTGCGCCGTCTGGGTGCGGGAACCCAACTGAAAGGAGCGCGGACCTCCAGGTCCGCGACTTGCGCCGCCGCCGGTTTCGCGGACCTGGAGGTCCGCGCTCCTTGATCGGTCTAAGCCTGGCGGAAGCCCAGCACGTCCTGCATGTCGTAGAGGCCCGGCTTGCGGCTGCGGACCCAGGCGGCGGCGACCACGGCGCCCTTGGCGAACAGGCTGCGATCGACCGCCGAGTGGCTGAGCGTCAGCGTCTCGTCGTCCGAGGCGAAGATGACCGAGTGCTCGCCGATGATGCCGCCGGCGCGCAGGGCCGCGAAACCGATCTCGCCCGGCGTGCGGACCTGACCGACGCCGTCGCGAGGCGCGGCGCGCACCTCCGCCAGATCCACGTCCCGCCCGTTCGCCACCGCCTCGCCCAGCATCAGGGCCGTGCCCGACGGCGCGTCGACCTTGCGGCGGTGATGCGCCTCCAGCACCTCCACGTCCCAGTCGCGGCCGTCCAGCCGCTGGGCGGCGTGCTCGACCAGGCCGATCAGGATGTTGACGCCCAGCGAGAAGTTGCCGCTGCGGACCACGGCGACCTTCTCCGACGCCGCCTCGATCCCCGCCAGTTGCTCCGGCGTGAAGCCGGTCGAGCCGATGACCAGCGCCGGCCCGCCCGCCTCGGCGCAGACCTGCGCCAGTTCCAGCGACGCCTCGGGCGTGGAGAAGTCGATGACCACGTCGCAGCGCGACAGGTCGGGCGTCTCGCCCCGGTCGAAGCGGGCCGCGACCACGACGTCGTCGCGCGCGTCCAGCGCCGCCGACACCGCTCGGCCCATCCGTCCGCGGGCGCCGGAGATGCCGACGTGGAGCACGCCGTTCGCCGGGAAGCTCATTGGGCGGTCTCGTTGGTGCCCAGGATGTCGGCCCAGAAACGTTTGGCCTTGCCGGTGAAGCTGGAGTTGCGCGGCGTCTGCGTCTCGCCCAGCGAATCCGCCAGCTCCTGCAGCAGCTCCTTCTGACGCGCCGTCAGGTCGGTCGGCGTCTCGACGAACAGTTCGACGACCAGGTCGCCGCGCGCCTTGCCGTTCAGGTGCGGCATGCCCTTGCCCTTGATCCGCACCGTCTTGCCCGTCTGCGATCCGGCGGGGACGCTGACGGGCGCCTTGCAGTTGCCGTCGCAGGCCTGGCTGACCAGACAGGGCGCCTCGATCTCTCCGCCCAGGGCTGCGACCGTCATCGGCACCGGCACGGTGACGAGCAGGTCGAGGTTGTCGCGCTCGAACAGGTCGTGCGGCGTCACCGACAGGAAGACGTACAGGTCGCCGCGCGGACCGCCGCGCTGGCCCGCGTCCCCTTCGCCCGTCAGCCGGATGCGCGAGCCGTCGTCCACGCCGGCGGGAATCTTTAGGCTGAGGCTGCGGGTCTTGCGCACCAGTCCGTGGCCCATGCACGATCCGCAAGGCTCCGCGATCATCTTGCCCTGACCGCCGCAGCGGGGGCAGGTCCGCTCCATCTGGAAGAAGCCGTTGGCCGTGCGCACGCGGCCCTGACCGCCGCAGGTGGTGCAGGTGACCGGCTGGGTGCCCGGCTTGGCGCCCGACCCGTCGCAGGTCGAGCAGGCCAGGGTCGCGGGCACCGAAATCTCGACCTCGGCGCCCTGATAGGCCTGCTCCAGCGTGATCTCGAGGTCGTAGCGCAGGTCCGACCCGCGCCGCGGCCCGCCGCGCGCGCCGCCGCCGGCGCGGCCGCCGAACACGTCCCCGAAGGCGTCGCCGAAGACCTGGGCGAAGATGTCGTTGACGTCGTGGAAGCCCTGACCCTGACCGAACGGGTTGCCGCCGCCCGGACCGCCCGCGTGCCCGAACCGGTCGTAATGGGCGCGCTTCTGATCGTCGGACAGGACCGAATAGGCCTCGGAGATCTCCTTGAACTTGGCCATCGATTCTTCCGAGCCGCCGTTGCGGTCCGGATGGTGCTGCATCGCCAGCTTGCGATAGGCGGCCTTCAGGGCGGCGGCGTCGGCCGTCCGCTCGACGCCCAGCACTTCGTAGTAATCACGCTGCGCCATTCGGCGTTGGTCCTCATGCTTCCCAGATCGATCGCCGCGCGCCTCTGGCGGGCGCTTCAGGATCGACGTTCCGGCTGACATGGGGGCCGGATTGAACGATGCAAATACAGTCCCGGTCTCTCACGTCACTCCTCCGATGGGGAGAGGGTGGCGTGAAGCGCCGGATGGAGGGAGCGATACGGTCCCGAAGGGACTGATGGAAATGAGAGAGCGAAAAAAATTTCTCTCATTTCCATCACGACCTGACCTCTGTGCCTCAGGCGCTCTTCTTGTCGTCGGCGTCCGAGACTTCCTCGAACTCCGCGTCGACCACGCCGTCGTCGGCGGGTTGACCCTCTGCGGAGGCCCCTTCGCCCGAGCCTTGCTGGGCCGCGTACATGGCCTCGCCCAGCTTCATCGAGGCCTGGGCCAAGGTGTTGGTCTTCTCGCGGATCGCTTCCGGATCGGCGCCGTCCTTGGCCGCCTTCAGGTCGTCCAGCGCCGTCTGGATGGCGGCCTTTTCGGTCTCGCCGACCTTGTCGCCGTGCTCGGACAGGGCCTTCTCGGTCGAGTGGATCAGGGCGTCGGCCGAGTTCTGGGCCTCAACCAGCTCCTTGCGGGCCTTGTCGGCGGTCGTGTTGGCCTCCGCCTCCTTGACCATCTTGTCGATGTCGGCGTCCGAGAGGCCGCCGTTGGCCTGGATGCGGATCGACTGCTCCTTGTTGGTCGCCTTGTCCTTGGCCGTCACGTGGACGATGCCGTTGGCGTCGATGTCGAAGGCGACCTCGATCTGGGGCATGCCACGCGGTGCGGGCGGAATGCCCATCAGGTCGAACTGACCCAGGATCTTGTTGTCGGCCGCCATCGGGCGTTCGCCCTGGAAGACCCGGATCGTCACGGCCGACTGATTGTCGTCGGCGGTCGAGAAGACCTGGCTCTTCTTGGTCGGGATGGTGGTGTTGCGCTCGATCAGCGGGGTGAACACACCGCCCAGGGTCTCGATGCCCAGGGTCAGGGGCGTCACGTCCAGCAGCAGCACGTCCTTGACGTCGCCCTGAAGCACGCCGGCCTGGACCGCGGCGCCCAGAGCCACGACCTCGTCGGGGTTCACCCCCTTGTGCGGCTCCTTGCCGAAGAAGGCCTTCACGGCCTCCTGCACCTTGGGCATGCGGGTCATGCCGCCGACCAGGACGACCTCGTCGATGTCGGACGCCTTCATGCCGGCGTCGGCCAGCGCCTTCTTGCAGGGCTCGATGGTGCGGGCGACCAGATCCTCGACCAGCGCCTCCAGCTTGGCGCGCGACAGCTTGATGTTCAGGTGCAGCGGACCCGAGGCGTTCATGGTGATGAACGGCAGGTTGACCTCGTACTGGGTCGTCGAGGACAGTTCCTTCTTGGCCTTTTCAGCCTCTTCCTTGAGGCGTTGCAGCGCCAGCTTGTCCTGACGCAGGTCGACGCCCTGCTCCTTCTTGAACTCGTCGGCCAGATAGTCGACCAGACGCAGGTCGAAGTCCTCGCCGCCCAGGAAGGTGTCGCCGTTGGTCGACTTCACCTCGAACACGCCGTCGCCGATCTCCAGGATCGAGACGTCGAAGGTGCCGCCGCCCAGGTCATAGACCGCGATCTTCTGGCCGTCGTTCTTCTCCAGGCCATAGGCCAGGGCCGCGGCGGTCGGCTCGTTGATGATGCGCAGGACTTCCAGACCGGCGATCTTGCCGGCGTCCTTGGTCGCCTGGCGCTGGCTGTCGTTGAAATAGGCGGGCACGGTGATGACGGCCTGGGTGACCTTCTCGCCCAGATAGGCCTCCGCGGCCTCCTTCATCTTGGTCAGGGTGAAGGCGCTGATCTGCTGGGGCGAATAGTCCTTGCCGTGGGCCTTCACCCAGGCGTCGCCGGTCGGGCCCTTGACGATCTCATAGGGCACCATGCCCTTGTCCTTCGCCACGACGGGGTCGTCGAAGTTGCGGCCGATCAGGCGCTTGATGGCGAAGAAGGTGTTGGACGGGTTGGTCACCGCCTGGCGCTTGGCCGGCTGGCCGACGAGGATTTCGCCGCCGTCCTGGATGGCGACCACCGACGGGGTGGTGCGGGCGCCCTCGGCGTTCTCGATGACCTTGGGCGAACCGCCCTCCATCACCGCGACGCAGGAGTTGGTGGTGCCGAGGTCGATGCCGATGATCTTGGCCATGGTCTGGTCTTCGTCTTTCGTTTCAGCGGGCGATGCGGCGGCCTTGGATCAAGCGCCGCGCGTGACCGCCCCCGGGGGTTTGTGGTCGATCGGTGAGAAAGCCCCATCGGTTTCGGGGTTTCTCGGGTCAGGCGGCATATGGGAAGCGCACCCTCGCCTGCAAGGGCTTTCGTCGTCAGGCGCCGTCACTGGCGAAGGCGCGGCGAACGGCGCAGTATGGCGCGGCAGTGAGGAGTTTCGTCATGTCGTCCGCCCTCCGTTTCGCCCTGCCGGTGGCGTTCGCGGTCGTCGCGCTGGCGGCGGCGTACGCGGCGGCCGCCCAGACGCGGTCGTCGGACGGCGAGAACCGGCGCGTCCGCGTCCATAACCAGACCGGCGTCTCCATCCGCGCGCTCAGCGCGGCGACGCCGGGCGGCGGGTTCGGCGGCGACCTGCTGTCGGGACCGCTGGAGCCGGGGCAGAGCCGCCCGACCCTGATCGACGCGGGCGACGGATCCTGCGTCTTCACCCTGCGCGCCTCCCTGGCCGACGGCCGCACGGTCGAGAAGGCCGCCGTGAACGTGTGCCGCGTGGCGGACGTCTATCTGACGCGCTGATCCGTCACGCCGCCGGGACTCGACGCCCGCGCCCCCGCCCGCCAAGGTCCGCGCCTCAGTCGAAGGAGCGCGCCCATGACCGTCCGCCTGACCCGCCCCGAGGGCTCCGAGCCCCAGGACCTCGCCCTCAGCCGCCGCGCCTTGGCGGGCGTCTCGGCCGGCGGCCTGTTCTTCGCGGGATACGCCCCCGCCGCGCTGGCGGCGCAGGCCGCGCCGATCCGCACCGACGCCGAGGGGCTGGAGGTCGGCGACGTCACCTATCCGGCGCCCGACGGCTTCGCACTGCCCGCCTATGTCGCGCGGCCGCAGGGGGCCGGGCCGTTCCCCGTCGTGATCGTCGTGTCCGAGATCTTCGGCGTGCACGAATACATCCGCGACGTCTGCCGTCGCCTGGCCAAGGCCGGCTATGCGGCGATCGCGCCGGCCTTTTTCGTTCGGGTGGAAGACCCCGCGCCCCTCTCGGACATGCGCCGGGTGCAGGAGATCGTGGCCCAGGCCCGGCATCCCCAGGTCATGGGCGACCTGTCGGCGACGATGGAGTGGGCGTCGGCCCAGTTGTGGGCCAACGCCGACAGGATGGGCATCACCGGATTCTGCTGGGGCGGCAAGGTGGTCTGGCAGGCCTGCGCCCGGTTCGCGTCGCTGGACGCCGGCGTCGCCTGGTACGGTCGTCTGGCCCCCGCCGCCGAGGCCACGCCGGAGCAGCGGGCCGCCGGCGAGCCGTGGCCCGTCGATCTGGCCGACGACCTGAAATGCCCGGTGCTGGGCCTCTACGGCGAGGCGGACCGGGGCATCCCCCTGCCGTCGGTGGAGGCGATGAACACGGCGCTGCAGCGGGCGGACCGCACGGACAGCGGCATCCACGTCTACCCGGCCGCGCCCCACGGCTTCCACGCCGACTATCGCGACAGCTATCGCGAGGCCGACGCGCGGGACGGCTGGGCGAAATTGCTGGGGTTGTTTGAAAGCCGGCTGAAGGTGTGACCCCGGCGTTTCCCTCCCCTTCAGGGGAGGGAGGATCGCGGAGCGATCCGGGTGGGGCATTGTCGTTCGGACCCCACCCTGGCGGCTGCGCCGCCGTCCCTCCCCTGAAGGGGAGGGAAAGACCTCGCCTCACCCCTGCTCGTTCGCCTTCGCATAGGCCGCCGCCCCCGCGACCTGGTCCGACGCCGACGCCTGCGCGCCCGAGCCTTTCGCCGCGACCACGACCATGGCCGGGCGCACCGTGCGGCCGAACAGGGCGTAGCCGGCCTGCAGCGTCTGGATCACCTTGCCGCCGTCCACCTCGGTCGAGGGCTGCTCCATCATGGCCTGGTGCAGGTGCGGGTCGAAGGCCTCGCCGGCCGCCGGGGCGACCCGCACCAGATTGTTGGCCTCGAAGGCCGACAGCAGCGATTTCTGCGTCATTTCCAGCCCGGTGATCAGGCCGGCGGCGGCCCCCTCCGCATCCTTCGGCGCGGCCTGCAGCGCGCGCTCCAGATTGTCGGCCACGCCCAGCAGGTCGCGCGCGAACCGCTGGATGGCGTAGGCGCGGGCGTCGTTGTTCTGCGCCTCGGCGCGCTTCTTGGTGTTCTCGGCCTCGGCCACGGCGCGCAGGGCGCGGTCCTTCCACTGGTCGCGCTCGGCGATCAGCTGGTCGATCGGGCCCAGGTCGTCGTCGGCCAAGACGTCGTCGGCGATGGCCGCGTCGATTTCGGCGTCGGTGGGGTCGTTCGTCGCGTCGGTCACGTCTCTTGTCCGTCCAGAATCCGGCCCAGAACCCGGGCGGTGTAGTCCACCAACGGGATCACTCGGGCATAGTTCAGCCGCGCGGGCCCGATGACTCCCAGAGCCCCGATCACCCGCTGCCGGCCCGTCATATAGGGCGCCGCGATCACGGCGGAACCCGAAAGCGAAAACAGCCGCGTTTCCGAGCCGATGAAGATGCGCACGCCCTGCGCCGCCGACACCCCGTCCAGCAGGCCGATCAGCTGTTCCTTTTGCTCCAGATCGTCGAACAGGACGCGCACCCGCTCCAGATCCTCCACCGCCTCGCGGTCCTGCAGCAGGTTGGCCCGACCGCGCACGATCAGGGCCCGCTCGCGCTCGCCGCCGCCGGACCACGCCGCCAGTCCGTCCTCGACCAGACGGGCGGCCGCCGCGTCCAGTTCCTGCCGCGCCGCGTCCAGCTCGGTGCGCATTTCGGTCCGCGCCTCGTGCAGCGGACGACCCTTCAGCCGGGCGTTCAGGAAGTTGGACGCCTCCTGCAGCGTGGAGGGCGTGACGCCGGCCTTCAGCGGCATCAGCCGGTTCTCGACCGTGCCGTCGTCGCCCACCAGCACCGCCAGCGCCTGATCGTGCCCCAGAGCCACGAACTCGACGTGCTTCACGCCCGCGTCGCGCACCGGGCTGGCGACGATCCCCGCGCCGCCCGCGAGGCCCGACAGCAGGGACGACGCCTCGTTCAGCACCTCGTCGAAGCCGCGGCCCCGGCTCACCAGACGCGCGTCGATCTCGCGCCGCTCCTCCGCGCCGACGTCGCCGACCTCCAGCAGGCCGTCGACGAACAGGCGCAGGCCGGCGTGCGTCGGGATGCGCCCCGCGGACGTGTAGGGCGACGCCAGCAGGCCGGCCATCGTCAGGTCCTGCATGGTGTTGCGGATCGACGCGGGCGACAGCGACACCCCCGTCAGCGACAGGGTCCGCGACCCCACCGGCTCGCCCGTCTGCAGATAGCTCTCGACAATCCGCCGGAAGATGTCGCGCGCCCGTTGGTCCAGCACGGTCAGGGGGGCGGAGGCGCCCAGATACGTCATGCGCGTCCCTCCCAGTCCTGCCGCGTCAGCCGCATGACGAGGCAGTCGTCGGCGTCGAACATCCGCCGTCCCTCGTCGCGGAAACCCAATCGGCGATAGAACCTGTGCGCCGCCACGTTCGAGTTCAGCGGGTCGATCACCACGGCCTCCACCCCCGGCTCGGCGAAACAGCGGTCCAGCATCTGCGTCATCATCCGCGTGCCCACGCCCCGGTTCAGCCACTCCGGCGGGCCGATCCAGACGTCGATCGCCCGCAGGCCCGGCTCGATATCTCCCCAGTAGTGGCTGGGTTCGGTGTGGGGGTCGCACACGGCCATGACCCCGACCGGCTCGCCCGCGACCTCGGCGATCACATAGGTGAGCTCATAGGCGGAGTTCGACAGCTCGTCGGCCCAGTCGATGCCGTCGAAGGCCACCTCGGCGTCCGGGTCGTCGCTGGAGCAGGCGATGACGTGCGGCTGCCGATCCCAAGCCGCCAGCAGGGCGGCGTCGGCGACCGTCGCGGGTCTGAGGGTGACGGTATCCGGGCTCACGCTTTCAGGATAAGCGGGGCGCTTCCCGCTTCCAAGAGATGCTCATGCGCCCGTCCGACCGCCGCCCCGATCAGCTTCGCGCCGTCACCCTCGAGACCGGTGTGAACCGCCATGCCGAGGGGTCGTGCCTGGTCACGTTCGGCCATACGCGCGTGCTGGTGACCTGTTCGGTCGAGGACGGCGTGCCGGGCTGGCTGCGCGGCAAGGGGCAGGGCTGGGTGACGGCGGAATACGGCATGCTGCCGCGCGCCACACACACGCGCGGCCGACGCGAGGCGGCGGCCGGGAAACAGTCGGGCCGGACGCAGGAGATCCAGCGCCTGATCGGCCGGTCGCTGCGCGCCGTGGTCGACCTGAAGGCCCTGGGCGAGCGGCAGGTGACGCTGGACTGCGACGTCATCCAGGCCGACGGCGGCACCCGCACCGCGGCGATCACAGGGGCGTGGACCGCTATGGCGTCGGCCTTCGCCTATCTGCGCGCCGAGGGCGTGCTGAAGACCGATCCGATCCTGGATCAGGTCGCGGCCGTCAGCTGCGGCGTCTTCGCCGACGTGCCTGTGCTCGACCTCGACTACGAAGAGGATTCGCAGGCCGAGGCCGATTCCAACTTCGTCCTCACGGGCGCCGGCTCGATCGTGGAGATCCAGGCCACGGGCGAGAAGCGCGGCTTCACCCGCGCCGAGTTCGAACGTCTGTTCAGCCTTGCCGAGGGCGGTTGCGCCGAGCTGTTCGCCCTGCAGCGCGCCGCCCTGGCCTGAGGCTCACTGGGCGGTCATGCCGCCGTCGATCTTGAACTCCGACCCCGTGACGAACTTCGACTCGTCCGAGGCGAGGTAGAGGACGCAGTAGGCCACGTCGTCCGGCTCGCCGATGCGCTTCAATGGGATGCCGCGCGCCAGCTTTTGATGCGCCATGCCCTCGTCGCCGCCGGCCTTGGCGACGAAGGGATCGAGGATCGGCGTCTTGATGAAGACGGGGTGGACCGAGTTGCAGCGCACGTTCCACTCGGCGCGGGCGGCCTCCAGCGCGATGGTCTTGGTGTACATCCAGACCCCGGCCTTGGTGGCGTTGTAGGCGCCCATGCCCGGCCCCGCGGCCAGGGCGGCGATCGAGGAGATGTTGACGATCGAGGCCGGGGCGGCGTCTCGCAGGTGCGGCATGGCGTGCTTGCAGCCGAACATCACCGAGCGGAGGTTGATCTGGTACTGCCGGTCCCAGTTGGCGGCCGTGTCGCCTTCGACGAAGACCAGGTCGCCCCCGACGCCGGCGTTGTTCACCAGCACCGACAGGCCGCCCATGGCCGCCACGGCCTGGGCGATCACGGCGGCCCACTGATCCTCGTCCGCCACGTCATGGTCGAAGCCGAAGGCGGCGCCGTCGATCTCCGCATTGATCTCGGCGGCCAGCCCCCGCGCCGCCTCGCCGTCCACGTCGGTGATCGCGACCTTGGCGCCCTCGCGCGCCAGCATCCAGGCCATCGACCGGCCCAGGCCGCCCGCGCCGCCGGTGATCAGGGCCTTTTTGCCTGCGACCCGCCCGGTCATCACTTGCCCCCCATTGCGGCGGCCGCCTCGTCGATGAAGCGCGCCAGGGTCACGTCCTTGTGCGTCACCCCCCCGGCGTCATGGGTGGTCAGCACGATTTGGACGCCGTCATAGACGTTCGACCATTCCGGATGGTGGTCGGCCTTGTCGGCATGCAGGGCGACGCGGGTCATGAAGCCGAAGGCGGCGTTGAAGTCGGCGAACTTCAGATCGCGCCGGATCGCCGGGCGATCGCCCGCCTCCGCCCGCCAGTGGGGCAGGTCATTCAGAACCACGTCCAGGTCCAGCCGATCGGTCATGTCGTCCTCCGTCCAGACCCGCCTAGGGCAGGGCGCCGCATCCGACAAGCGTCGCGGAACGCACGGCCACGCTTGGCGTTGTCGAACGTCGTCATGTCGTGGGAACTCATCGTGGACAATCTCTGGATCGCCTCGCTCGACCCCGCCGACCGGAAGCGGATCGAGCCGCACCTGAACGAGCGCCCCTTCACCCAGGGCCAGGTCCTGTTCGACGCCGGCGAGGCGGTGGACGAGGTCTGGTTCCCCATGGACGGCGTGGTCTCCCTGATGACCGTGCTGGCCGACGAGCGGATGGTCGAGACCGCCGCCATCGGCCGCGAGGGGCTGGTGGGCGTCACGTGCGGCCCGCTGAACGCCCGCGCCTCCAGCCGCGCCATCGCCCAGATCGAGGGCTCGGCCGCCTGCTGTCCGGCCGACGTCTTCTCCGACGCCCTGTCCAAAAGCGAGAAGATGCGCGCGGCCCTGTCGCGCTTCACCGAAAGCCTGCTTGCCCATGTGCAGCAGACCGCCGCCTGCAACGCCCAGCATCGGCTGGACGAGCGCTTGGCGCGCTGGCTGCTGACGCTGCATGACCGCGCAGACGCGGATCGCTTCGAGCTGACGCAGCAGGACATCGCCGGCATGCTGGGCGTCCGCCGCGCCACCGTCAGCGAGATCGGCACGATGCTGGAGGATCGCAGCCTGATCGCCCGCGGTCGGGGCTGGGTCGAGATCCTGGACCGCAAGGGCCTGGAGAAGGCGTCCTGCGGCTGTTACCGGATGATGCGCGCGGTCTCGGCCGATCTGGGCGTGCCGCTGCCGAAGTTCGGCTGACGGCTTGGCAGGACGGCGTTCGGCGGGCCATGGTGCGGCATGGACGCGCCCGCCGACGCCCCGCCGCCCCGCAGAACCCGTCGCGACTGGCGGCGCTGGGGCCCGCGCGCGGTCTTCGAGAGCCTGCTGATCGTCTTTTCCGTGGTGCTGGCGCTGGCGCTGACCAACTGGGCGGAGCAACGCAGGGTCGCCGCAGAGGTGGCCGAGGCGCGCGCCTTCTTCATCGCCGAGATTCGCGCCAATCGGGCGATCCTGGTCGGCGACCCGATCCTGCCGCACCATCGGCGTTTGCGCGGCGCCTTCAACGACGCGGCGTCGCTGCCCGCCCCGACCGTTGGGGACGCGATGCGGGCCTACGGCGCCATGTTCGAGACGGGCCTGCACGTGCCGCCGCTGCGCGACGCCGTCTGGCGAAGCGTCCAGACCGGCGACCTGCTGGGCGAAATGCCGCTGGAGGACGTGTTCCTGCTCGCCGACGTCTACGCCGCCCAGTCGCGCATGGCCGACATGAACGACCAGTTCTTCACCACCCTCCCGCCCATGCTGGCGAGCCTCGAACGCGGCGACGGCGTGCGCGCGGCCATCGTTTCGGGCCAGCTGCACCTCGGGGACGTGGTGGCGGGCGAGGAAGGTTTGGTCCGCCTCTACGACCGCGCTCTGGCTCGGCTGGATCCGGACGATGCGCCCGCGACTTCGCCGCCCAGTGACGTGGGCCGCGCGGGCGGCTAAACCGCCCCGATGAGCGACGCCGCCGGCCCCCAGAAGACCTCGCCCTTCGGCTTCCGCGATCTGGAGGCGGGCGAGAAGGTGCGCGCGGTGCGCGGCGTCTTCGAAAGCGTGGCCCCCAGCTACGACCGCATGAACGACCTGATGTCGGGCGGCGTGCACCGGCTGTGGAAGGACGCCGTCGCGGCGCGGATGAACCCGCGCCCAGGTGAGACCATCCTGGACGTCGCGGGCGGCACCGGCGACCTGGCGCGGCGTTATGCGGCCATGGTCCGCAGGGCGCAGAAGCGCAACGGCGGCCCCGACGCCTCGGTCGTCGTGCTCGACTACAACGCCGAGATGATCCGCGCGGGCATCGCGCGGGGGCATGAGCCGGAGTTGACGTGGGTGGTCGGCGACGCCATGGCCCTGCCCCTGCCCGACGCCTCGGTCGACGCCTATTCGATCGGGTTCGGCATCCGCAACGTGGCCGACGTGGCCCAGGCCCTGCGCGAGGCGCGGCGCGTGCTGAAGCCGGGCGGCCGCTTCCTGTGTCTGGAGTTCAGCCGTCCGGTCGCCGCGCCGATCCGCGCCGCCTATGACGCCTGGTCGTTCCGCGCCATCCCGAAGATCGGCAAGTGGGTGGCGAAGGACGAGGACAGCTACGTCTATCTGGTCGAGAGCATCCGCCGCTTTCCCGATCAGCAGACCTTCAAGACCATGATCGAGGCCGCCGGCTTCGGCCGCGTGACCGTGACCAATCTGTCGGGCGGGGTCGCGGCCCTGCATCAGGGGTGGGCGATCTGACCCGGCTGGCCGACGTCGCCACCCCCCCGCCCCCGCCGCCGGCCCAGCCGGTGCGGCGGCCGCTCGACGCCCTGATACAACTGCTGCGCTGGGGCTGGGTGCTGCTGCGGCACGACGCCCTGATCCCCCGCGAGACCACGCCGCTGCTGCCGCCTGGCGCGCGGCTGCTGGCCGGCCTGATTCACCTGTTCGCCGGCCGTCAGGCCCGCGACGGCCGGCCGGGTCAGAGGCTGGGTCGCGCCTTCGAGCATCTGGGGCCCGTCGCGATCAAACTGGGGCAGGTGCTGGCGACGCGCGCCGACATCTTCGGCATCGAGTTCGCCCGCGATCTGGGGCGGCTGAAGGACAAGCTGCCCGCCTTTCCGCTGGCCGACGCGCGGCGCGAGATCGAGCGCGGGCTCGGGCGGCCGGTCGAGGCCCTGTTCGTCGATCTGGAGCCTGCGGTCGCCGCCGCCTCGCTGGCTCAGGCGCACCCGGCCCGCCTGCACGACGGTCGAAAGGTGGCGGTCAAGGTGCTGCGTCCCGGCGTGGAGCGGCGCGTGGCGCGGGGGCTGGACGCCATGCGGCTGGCGGCGCGACTGGCGCACCGCTTCGTGCCCTTGTCCCGACGGCTGGAGCCGCGCGCCTTCGTCGAGATCGTGGCGCGGTCGATGGTCATCGAACTGGACATGCGGCTGGAGGCCGCCGCCGCGTCCGAACTGGGCGAGGTGATGGCCCGGACCCGCGACGCCGGCCGCGCCCACATGTCGGCCCCCGCCGTCGTCTGGGACGGCGTGGGCAAGCGGGTGCTGACGCTGGAATGGGCGCGCGGCCTGCCGATGACCGATCCGGCGGCGTCCGAGCAGCCGGGCCTCGACAAGGACGCCCTGGCCGACAACGTGGTGCGGGCCTTCCTCATCCAGGCGCTGGACCACGGCACGTTTCACGCCGACCTGCACGAGGGAAACCTGTTCTGCCACGCCCCGGCCGAGCTGACGGCCGTCGATTTCGGCATCGTGGGTCGGCTGGGCCCGGCCGAGCGCAAGTACCTGGCCGAGATCCTGTGGGGGTTCCTGAACCGCAACTACGACCGCATCGCCGCGGTGCATTTCGAGGCCGGCTATGTGCCGCCCGAGCATTCGGTGGAGGCCTTCGCCCAGGCGTTGCGGGCGGTCGGGGAGCCCGTGATCGGCAAGCAGGCGTCGCAGGTGTCGATGGGGCGGCTGCTGGGCCAGCTGTTCGAGATCACCGAACTGTTCGACATGCACCTGAGGCCCGAGCTGATCCTGCTGCAGAAGACCATGGTCTCGGTGGAGGGCGTGGCGCGACGGCTGAATCCCGATCATGACCTTTGGGCCGCCGCCCAGCCTGTGGTCGCGGCCTGGATCCGGCGCGAACTGGGCCCGCAGGCCCAGGTCCGCGACCTGCTGGAAGAGGCGCGGGCCGTGCTGAAGGCCCTGTCGCGGCAGGCGCAAACCCCGAACACGCCTCCCGCCGTCGTGGTCGAGCGAATCCAGGCGCCCCTGTGGCCGTCCGTTCTGGCCGTGATCGCCTTCGCGGCGGGAGCCCTTGCCCTCGTTCGGTCGTTTTGGCCGGACATTCTGGGATGACACGCGCCCTGTTCAGGAGTTCCGCGCCATGAAGACCGTCCTCGTCGTCCTGACGGCGCTCGCCGCCGGCATGGCCGGAACCGCCGCCGCTCAGGAGACGGTCGCGGCCGGACGAATCCAGAACACCTTCGACGGAACGGGGCGGCAGACTGCCGTCGCGGTTCCTGCGCGGAGCGAGCCGGACCCGCGATCCGAGCCCGCGATCCGAGCCTTCATAGGCGGACTTCAGACCGGCACGGTCGATTGGAACGCCTTCACCCCGAACGTCGCCGAACAGATGCGGCCCGGCGAAGCCCAGGCCGTGGAGGTGGTGCGGAGTCTGGGCGCGCTGGAAAGCGTCGAATGGTTCCAGCATCGCGACGGCGCGGACCACTATCTGGTTCGGTTCGAGAACGCCGACACGCAGTGGATCATCGGATTCGATGAGGATGACCGGATCGCCGCCCTTCTGTTCCGCCCTGCCCCGCCCATTCCCACTTCTGCCGACGACTCTCCCGAGGAATGAGCTCAGTCGAGGGCGGGCTTTCCACGCCCAGCCTTGATCCCGGATCGGGCGGTTTTGGCCTGAAGTCGCCGCTCGCGGGAGGCGCGCGTGGGCTTCGTCGCGACCCTTTTGACCGGACGGACTGCGGCGCGGTCGATCAATTCGTGCAGACGGTCGAGGGCGTCCTGGCGGTTCCGCTCCTGGGTCCGGAAACGGACCGCCTGGATGACGATCACCCCGTCGGTGGTCAGCCGCGACCCCGCCAGCCGCATCAGCCGCTCACGCACGTCTTCCGGCAGACTGAGCGAGCCGCGCGCGTCGAAGCGCAGTTGCACCGCCGTGGCCACCTTGTTGACGTTCTGGCCGCCCGGCCCGCCGGCTCGGAAGAAGCGGAACTCCAGCTCTGACTCGGGCGGGCGGATCATGCCGCCATGATGCGGCGCCCGGCGCTCAGCCCCAAGGGCCGGACCGCGTCGCGGGCGTTTCGGGCACGCTGGTCCCGGACCATGGCGCGCTGATCACGGCTGCCGGGATGGGCGCGGGCGCGGCCCGCCTCGGCATGTCCATCTTCTGCGCGAGTTCCATCAGCGCCTTCACGCGATTGCCCGTCGCCGGATGGGTCGAGAACAGATTGTCCGCCCCCTTGCCCGCCAAGGGATTGATGATGAACAGCTGGGCCGAGGCGGGATTGCGCTCGGCGGTCAGGTTGACGATGCGCCGGGCATGGGTCTCGATCTTCTGCAAGGCGCTGGCCAAAGCTTGGGGATCGCCGGCGATCTCCGCGCCGACGCGGTCAGCCTCGTATTCGCGCGAGCGGCTGATGGCCATCTGCACCAGGGCCGCCGCCATGGGCGCCAGCAGCATCAGGGCGACCGTGCCCACGATCCCACCGGGGCGTTCCCTGTCCCCGCCGAAGATCAGAGCGAAGTTGGCCAACGCCGAGATGGCGCCGGCGATCGTCGCCGTCACCGTCATGGTCAGGGTGTCGTGGTTCTTCACGTGCGCCAACTCATGAGCCATCACGCCGCGCACCTCCTCGCGGGTGAGAAGGTCAAGTAGGCCGGTCGTGGCGCAGACCGCGGCGTTTTTCGGATCACGGCCGGTGGCGAAGGCGTTCGGCTGATCCGACGGAATGATCGCGACCTTGGGCCGCGGCAGGCCGGCGTCGCGGGCCATTTCCAGCACGTCGGCGACATAGGCGCGGACCATGGCGTTGGGGTGCGCCTCGTCGACCACCTGGGCCTTGTACAGCCGCATCACGATCTTGTCGGCGTTCCACCAGCTGAACAGGTTCATCGCGCCCGCGACCCCTAGCGCGATCAGCATGCCGTTCACGCCGCCCAGCCACAGGCCGACGGCGCCGAACAGGGCGGTCAGCGCCGCCAGCAGGATGAAGGTCTTCAGATGGTTCATGGTCGGGCCTCGTCGCGGAACGCGCCGCGCTGCATTAAATGAGAAGCCGCCCCTCCGCCTCAAGAGATCGCCCCTGTGACCGAAGCGCCCACCGACCTTCACGCAAACCTGAACCCCGACGTTCCGGGCGCGCGCCCGGACCGGCCGCTGACCGCAGTCGAGCGCGCGGTTCTGATGGAGGCCGAGGCGCGTCGGCGCGCGGCCCCGGCCCCCGACCTGCCGCCCGAGGACGGCGGTCCGCGCGGGCCGGAGCCTACGCGCTACGGCGACTGGGAGAAGAAGGGCCTGGCGATCGACTTCTGACGCTCCCCGGACAGGCGAATTTCGCCTTTCGCAGGATTTTCGAACCGCCCGGCACGAATGGCGTTAACCTTTGCGCAACCACGCGGAGGAGGGACCCATGCGCCGCATCGTCTTCGGAGCTCTGGCGGGCGCCGCCATGCTGGCGGCGGCCGGCGCCGTCTCGGCCCAGTACGTCACCTACGGCCAGCCCGGCTACGGGGCCCAGGCGCACGTGACCTATGGCCAGCCCACGGTTCAGGATTACCGTTACGCCCACGGCGGGCAGGTGGCCGTGGTCGAGACGCGGCCGGGCGCCTATGCCGCCACGGGCGCCTGGGCGGACGGGCGTTCGGGTTACGGCTACGGCTATGGAGGAGTGGGCCACGGAGGCGGCTGCCACGACCGCTGCGGAGGATACCCGCCGCCCGTCTACGGAAACTGCGGTTCGTCCTGCGGAGGTTATGTGCCCCCGCTGCCGCCGCAGGGCTGCCACAGCCCGTGCGGCGGATACGGCCAGGGGCATGGCCATGCGGGCGGATATGCCTATTCGCAGGCCACGCATTGGTCGGAACGCCGCGGTCATTGGAGCCGCTACCAGGCCTATGGCCGACACGACCGGGGGGGGCGCTATGGGTACAGCGTCGAACGTGGCGGGCGCGGCTATTATGAGCGCGACGGCTATCACGACGACCGACCGCCGGCAGGTCGCGATCATCGCCGGCGTCGTACCGACCGCGACTGCGACTGCTACACCGTTCTCGACGACCGTTGAGCGGACGTATCAGGCGTGGGCCATCTCGGCCGCGATCCGCGCGGCGGCCATGAGAGGGTCGGGGTCGACCAGAACCGGACGGGCGACCACCAGATGCGTGGCCCCGGCATTCAACGCCTCGGCAGGCGTGGCGACGCGACGCTGGTCGCCGACGTCGGCTCCGGCGGGCCGGACGCCGGGCGTGACGATCAGGAAGTCTTGGCGGCCCGCCTGACGCGCGATCTCGCGGACGCGAGCGGCCTCCAGCGGGCTTGAGACCACGCCGTCGACTCCACAGTCCAGCGCCTGACGCACGCGGCGCTCAACCAGGGTGGCGGCGTCGTCCGCGTGGCCCAGCTCGACCAGATCGGCGGCCGACAGACTGGTCAGAACCGTGACGCCGAGGATCTTCGTGCCCTTGCCGCCGACGTCGCGACCCTTCACCGCCGCGCGCATGACCTGAGGATGTGCGTGAACGGTCAGCAGGTCGCACCCGCCCTCGGTCACGGCGCGGGCCGCGCTTTCCACCTGGGCGCCGATGTCGTGCAGCTTCCAGTCCTGGAACACCATCTTGCCGCGCGTCCGCAGCTCATGGGCGAAGGCGACGCCGCCGGGGCGGGCCAGAAGGGTCAGGCCGACCTTGTAGCTTTCGACCCCGTCGGCCAGCCGATCGACCATGGCGCGCGCCTCGTCGATCGACGGCAGGTCCAGTCCGACGATCAGGCGCGGGTCGGCGAGCAGGGGCGAGGTCATGACGGTCCTTTCGGCGCGTTCGGGGGTGGACGCGCGCGGTCGCGTCCGCCCAAATGGGCGCTCGGGCTGATTTGTCGGCAAGGGGATCACATGGACGCGGTCGATCTGGGGGTCAACCTGTTCGTGGCGCTGTTCGCCCTGGTCGATCCCATCGGCAACATCCCGATCTTCGCGGCCGCCACGGCGGGGGCCAGCCTGCGGCAGAGAGCCTCGCTGGCGGCGCTGATCTGCATCTTCGCGGCCTTCCTGCTGGGCTTCTTCTTCCTGACGGGTCTGTCGCTGCTGCAGTTCTTCGGCATCTCGCTGGCGGCGTTCCGGATCGCGGGCGGCATCCTGCTGCTGCTGCTGGGCCTGCACATGACGGGCGACGACTTCCTGAAGAGCTTCACCGACGCCGACGCCGGGGCGGACCTGAAGGACGTGCGGGGCTATGCCCGGCGCCGGTTCCAGCGTCTGGTGGTGCCCTTCGCCATGCCGCTGATGATCGGCCCCGGCGCCATCTCGACCATGATCATCCAGGCGGGGGAGGCGGCCAAGATCGGGCCGGCGGCCACGGTGGCGGGCTACGTCGCCATCGCCGCCGCCGCGTTCGTCACCTTCATCTGCTTCGCCCTGACCGGACCGATCAGCCGCCTGCTGGGCGAGGTCGGCATGGCGATCATCGTGCGCGTGCTGGGCCTGATCCTGTGCGCGCTCGCCATCCAGTTCATCCTTCTGGGACTGTCTGAGGCCATCCCGGGAATGATCAGCGGCGCCGTCACCACGCCCTATCCGGACTCCGGTCACTGAGGCGGATCAGAACGCGGGGGCCGTCGCCGTGCGCCGGTCGAAGTCGTCCTGGGCCGCGACGGTCGAGCGGCGGTAAAGCAGGGCCTCGGCCACGTGCGTGCGGCGGATGCCGTCGGCGCCGTCCAGGTCGGCGATGGTGCGCGCCAGCCGCAGGGTGCGGGTCCAGCCGCGCGCGGTCAGGCCCGCCGCCTCACCCGCCCGGGTCAGCAGGGCCCTGCCCGCCTCGTCCGGCGTGGCGAAGCGGTCCAGCGCCTCACCCTCCAGCCGGGCGTTGATCCCGCCGGTGCGGGCGGTCTGGGCGTCGCGGGCGGCGGCGACGCGGGCGGCGGCCTCGGCCGTGCCCTCCGCCGGGGGCGGCAGGGCCATGTCGGCCGCGGTGACGGCCGGCACCTCCACAGTCAGGTCGATGCGGTCGAACAGGGGGCCGGAGATGCGGCCGGCATAGTCTCGCTGGCACCGGGGCGCCTTGCCGCACGCCCCCTTGCCCGCCCCGCCGAGGCCGCAGCGGCATGGCCGTGTTGCCTTGTCACCGCTAGTTCCGACCTTCCGAGGTGGAGAAGCGTGATCTCCACCTCGCCTCGACCCACGTCGATTCTGTCGGTGATCGCCTCGACGATCTGCCGCTTCTCTTCATGGGGCAGACCTTCCCATCGCTTGGTGAGGTCTCGGGCTTCTTCAAGCGCTTCGGCCCGTGACACGCTTGCGATACGCAGCACGTCCAGTTCCGCCTGGAGACGCGGCAGCTCGTATTCGAGCTGAGCGCGGCGCTCGGAGAGCGGGCGATGCCTGCGGCCAAAGTCTTCCTTCGAGAGCTCGCGAGCAGCGTAGAGCTGGAAGACGGTGTCTTCTTCGGAAGCGATCTTTTTGAGTTCGGTTTCGGCCGACGCGATGAGCCGCGCCTTCTCGCCCATGGCGTCTTGGGCCGCCCTATCGTGCATCGCGATCTCGTCCGGAGAGACGAGGAAGTGTCGGAGCTGGTCACGGAACACCGCTTCGAGGTCCGCCACCGGAATCTTGTTGCGGCAGGCCGAGCACACGTATTTGGGCGTCGCCTTCCACACGTACATCTTCTGACCGCAGGCGCAGAACGCGTAGCCCGCAAAGAGGTGCGTGGACTTGCGCGCCGGGCGCTTCACGCTCGCGCGCTGGGTGGCGACGAGGCGGGCGCATTCGTCCCAGAGTTCTTCCGCGATGATGGGCTCGACCTGCGTATAGACCCAGTCGCTCTCGGGCTTCAGGTGCCATGAGCCGTTGCGGTCGTTCGTGCGGGTGTAGTTCCCGCGATGAAGGCCCTTAGCAGTGGGATCTTCGAGGAGGCGCGCAACAGTGGTGTCGGAGAAACGCGAGCCGTTCCGGGTGCGATAGCCTCGCTCGTTCAGAATGCGCGCGACGGTCTTGCGGCGGCGATGTTCGAGGAAGAGCTCGTGCAGAAGGACGCGAACCGGTGCTTCCTTGGGGTCCGGCTCCAGCTTCTTGTCGACCCAGCGGTAGCCGAACGGCGCTGCGCCCCCGAGGGGCTTGCCCAGCTTCGCTCGAATGGGGACCGACGCCTGGACGCGCTCAGCGATCTCCTCGCGCTCCCACTGCGCCATGGCTGCGATCATCGTGAAGAAGAGCCGGCCAGCCGGAGAGCTCGTGTCGATGGCTTCCTGGAGCGACACGAGGTCCGCGCCGCAGGATCGGAAGATTTCGGAGAACTCGAGAAGTTCACGGGTGTTGCGCGCGAGCCGGGCGAGTTTCGAGAACACGAGGCCGGAGATCGCGCCCGAGCGCACGTCCGCGAGCATCCGCTTGGCTTCGGCATGGCCCATGACGGACTTTCCGCTCACGGCTTCCAGTCGATAGACCTCGGCCACCTCCCAGCCGCGCGCCTCAGCATAGGCGCGGGCACGCTTCTCGTGGTGCTCAGGGCTCTCGCCTTTCACCTGGTCCTCGGTTGAGACCCGTATCCAGATGCCGACTGATTTGGGTGCGATGTGCGTAGACATGCCGGTCTCCTTCAGAGCGGAATTCTACGCCTGTATGAGCGCTCGCCAAGCACGTCCTGGCCCTATGTGGCCTCGTTGTTCTTCTGCTCGCCTGAGCCTTCCGCGCACTCAGCGATCAACTGATCCAAGAGCGACGACGCCCCGAGGCGATAGTGCGTGAGGACGAGCGCGCCGGCTGAAAAGGCAGCCATGCGCGGGTCTTCCGCATGCCATGCTTTGCGGCGCTTCGGCAGCTTCTGGTCAAACGCGGGCACATGGCGCGCAACCGTCTGCGCAATCTCGTAGCGCGTCCGAGCACCGGCGTCAGCGAATGACGCGGTGACGTCGGCGCGCGTGTAGATGGCAACCTCGACGCCGCGCGAGGTGGCGAGAGCGATGATTGCCCGGCTGAGACGAGCGACGCGGTCGCGACGCACCGAGTAGCGCCGATCAAAAGCTTCGAGCACGAGGGTTTCGGGACTGAGGCGCTCGATCAGCGCCTCGATCTTGGCGAGGCACTCGGCGTTCTTGTCGCGCTTCGCAGAGGACCGGCCCCAGTCATACACCGCAAACGGCCCGGTGAACGCGACCCAGCCGAAGCCGCGCCGGTCAGGATGGACTGCGAGGGTAATCGAGCGCGTGGGCGCGGTCATGCCTCGCGGTTGTTAGGGCTTGCGCGATGGACCATGGACGCCAGAAGCCTGCGCTGTTGGCCTGCGGCATAGTCGGTACGCGACCCGAGCTTCGCGTCGAGCACGGCACCGTTCGCCATCGCGATTTCTTCGGCGCGTCCATAGAGCTCCGGGAACAGCGCACGCGGCGAACTTCCGAACACCGCCTGAAGCCGAAAGGCCAAGGCGAGGTCGGGCACAACCGAGCCCGCTTCCAGGCGTGAGACCACGCTTTGCGTGCTCCCGATCAAATGGGCGAGCTCTGCCTGGGAGAGCGCCCAGCGCCGGCGGGTGCGGCGCACGTGTGTGAGATGCGGCATAGAGGGGTTGGGATTAGGCGACGCGCAACTCGTCGCTTTCAGTATCGTCTCTCAAGGCCGAGCGGTGCACACGGGGCCACTTTATGCGCCCGACGCATACGCGCGCGCTTCGCGCGCCAATCCCGCCTCGGTGACGACTGAGTCGTCGTCGGACCCCGCAATCCCGTGCCGCAGGGCGAGCGCGTCGATCAGCTTCTGTTCGCTCCGGGGCACGACGTAGACCCCTCGGCTGCGCTCCGTCCTGATCCGCAGTTTCGTGCGCAAGAATGAGCCCACGAACCGTGCGCTTCGCGGCGTGTCGTCGCGATCGAGCAGCGCATTGAACCGGCAGGCTATGTCCGAGACCTGAGCGGAAGCGCCCGGACAGTCTGCGAGTGCGCCCCGCACAGCGCGGAGCATCGTGGCTTCGAGTGAGGAGGCGCGCTCATGCAGCACGCGCGCCTCATCGCCCACGAGCTCCGCCGCAATAAGCTCGCGAGTGGCGGGATCATCCACGAGCGACAAGAGCGCAAGCGCCGTCTGGTTTCGCCTAGGCTCGATGCCTGGGACGAGGCGCGACGGATCGGGGCCGACGCGATGGCGAGCATGAAAACGCCAAGCGAGAAGCCGATTCCGAAGCGCGGTGGCTTCCTCTTTAAGGGAGTTTGGCAGATGGATCGGGATGTCCGATCGCAGGGTTCGACCGCCCGTCTCTTCGGTCAAGAACCGGCTTTCAAGCGCGTCGTCGGCGAAGCGGTGGCGCATGGCGATGAGCTTAGGGCCGAAGACGCGGAACGCTTGAGGACTGAGCTCGCGATGCCGGTTCGCCATCGTGCGCAGGACGGGCAGGCCGTTGACGGTGCCGTTGTTGAGGATCTTCGTGAGGTCGGCGGTGGCATCCGAGAAGCGCAGGTCCGCTTCGTCGAGCACGAGCGTTCCGCCGACGGCGTCAAGCACGTGGAAGATCGGCGAGACGGTGGACGCACCCGAGGCGAAGAACGGCTTGTAGCAGAGCGAGCCGACCGCAAGGAGCGCTCGGGTCTTCCCCGTGCCGTAGTCGCCGCGGAAGCGCAGGTAGCCGAGCTCGTTGAAAGCGTCATAGACCCAGGTGAGGAGCACGTAGTAGGCGGCGATCGTCTCGAACGCGGGCGAGAGATCGACGTAGCGATGCAGGAAGGCCCGGATAGCCCGCACTACGTCCTCAACATCCCCGACGTCCTCTATGTCCACGCCGGATGGGAGCAGGACGCAGCCGGTTGCGAGCAGGTTGTTGCCGGCGGAATAGGCAAGGAAACGCTCGCCGCTCGGGCCGGTGTGCGACGCCACAATGTCGATTGTGCCGTCCGGCGTGCAGACCGCGAGGGACGTTGAGGACTTCGAGGACGTTGCGGGGTCGTAGAGCGCCTCGATGAGCGTGCCGTCTTCAAGCACGCGGGAGACGATGGGCGTCGGTTTGGTGTCGGTCATGCTCCAAGTCTGCGGAGCGCCCAGCTTCCGAGACAGGGGCCACCATATTCGCGGAAAGCATCGAGCGGCCCCTGTTGGAAGGAAGGGGCGTTTGCGATCCTTTCCGTATGGAGCGCGATCACCCCGAGCCACCGGACCTGATCATCGACCGCTACCTGCCCAACGCGACGCCTGAGGAGCGCGTGGAGGCCCGTGCGGCGCTTCTTCGGCACGCCCGAATTTTGATGCGCTGGGGGGAGCGAGCGCTGTTGGAACAAGGCGAGAATTCGCCAGAACTCGACGGGCGCCGTAGAGTCGATACGCCCCCTCTATGAAGGCCTATTTCGCCTACACCCGCGTCTCGACAGTGAAGCAGGGCGAGCGCGGATCATCACTCCAGGAACAGAAGAGCGCCATCGAGGCGTATGCGGCTCGGCATGGGCTCACGATCTCGGCGTGGTTCGAGGAGACGGAGACGGCCGCCAAGATTGGCCGGCGGATGTTCAACCGTATGCTCGGCGAGCTCGACAGGGAGCGCGCCGCAGGCGTGATCATTCACAAGATCGACCGCAGCGCCCGCAACCTCAAAGACTGGGCGCACCTGGGAGAACTCATTGACCGAGGGGTTGAAGTGCATTTCGCGCACGAGAGCCTTGACCTCGCGTCGCGGGGCGGACGGCTGTCGGCGGATATTCAGGCCGTAGTGGCCGCAGACTACATCCGCAACCTCCGCCAAGAGGTCCGCAAGGGCTTCTACGGCCGCCTGAAACAGGGCTTCTATCCGCTTCCCGCCCCTGCCGGATACATCGACCGGGGCAAGGCCAGGGCCAAGGAGATCGACCCGCTCACAGGCCCCTTGGTCCGCGAGACGTTCGAGCGCTACGCCACCGGGCGCTACTCGCTCGACACCCTGCGCGAGGCGATGCACGTGCGCGGACTGACTGGGCGCGCCGGGCGCGCGTTCTCGAAGAACGGCCTCTCCCGAATGCTCCATAACCCGTTCTACATGGGCGTCATCCGCGTCGAGCGAACGGGCGAGACGTTTGAGGGCTGCCATGAGCCGCTGGTCACCAAGGCGCTCTTTGACCGCGTCCAGGCCGTGATGGCGGGCCGCTTCAGCGAGGCCATCGAGCGCAACGACTTCACCTACCGCCGGCTCATCCAGTGCGACGGCTGCGGACGCTCACTCGTGGGCGAGCGCCAGAAGGGCAACGTCTACTATCGGTGCCATACCCGCGCCTGTCGCGGCACCTCCTTCCGCGAAGCCGACGTAGAGCGGAGCATCGCTGAGCTCTTGCACCTGTTGGCCTTCGACGACCTGGAGCTCGCCGAGCTGCGCGACCGCCTGAGGGCGGCAGACGCGGCCGAAGTCCAATCGAGCGCAGTCCGGCGACAGAAACTCCAGATGGCCGTCGGCCGCTGTGGCGACCGCCTCGCGCGTCTGACGGACGCTTTCCTCGACGCCTCCATCGACAAGGAGACCTTCGAGCATCGAAAAGCGGAGCTCATCCTCGAAAAGCGGGGTCTCTTGGACGCTCTGGAAAGCCCGGAACCGGACAGCCCTGCCACCCAACTCACGAAAAAACTCGAACTCGGCCAAACGGCTTACCTACGCTTCCGTTCGGGATTTCCCGCCGAAAAGCGCGATACGGTCAAAAACATAAACTCGAACTTGGTCGCACACGGAAAAGAGCTAGGTATTCCCTTGCTTTTTCCGTTCGATGAGATCGCCAAATGGCGGATCGTACACTGCGGTGCACCGTGTCGGACCGAGTCTCGAAAGGGGGCCACTCTATTCTTGCCCGGCATACCGAGACGGGCTCATGACAGAAAGCGACCCAATCCTTCGTCTTTCTATCGAACGCTTCGAGCCAACATGCCCAAAACCCCTCTACCTCCGCCGTCGAAGGAACTCCGCTCGGAGAATAGCGACCGATACAGCAGATAGAGGCTGTGTGGCGACATGTTCTTGTGCTTCAACACCATGGCGAAGTTCGCGAGTAGGTTCTGCAGCAAAGTGCTCCGGCGAAGGAGTGCGGGACGATCGGCGATGGCACGAACCTTGAGGCCCTTTTTTCCCGAGAAGTGACGTACCGTCTCTTCAACGTCGTAGCCATTCGAACCGGGCAGGACGTTCAATGTGCCGATCAATCAACGGGACGAGGTTGGGGCGTCCCAGCTTCCCGCAACGTGGCGTCATAGTCGGCATCCAAATCTAACCCAAAAGCGCAAAGCTTAACTTTCAGCGCTTCACGGGCCGCTTCCAGGCCAATGATGAATGGTGTGTTAGGTGTATCGGCTGAATCTTCCTGCGCGATCAGCGCATCCAGATCGAGTAGATAATCCCCTAAAGCGAGTACGTACGCGTTCATTGGTCCCTGAACCTCAAGACATCAGTGGCAATATCAATTCTGTCCTGCGCATTCTCCGCGCTCTCTCGCCATGCAGACACGGCAGCCGCCACATCAGCTGGATTGTTCGGATCTCCACGCTGCATATAGCGACCCGGATCAGCGATTTTTGCAAGATGCTCGTCTCTCACCCTCTCGTCGCTGCGAATGCCCCTTTGGATCGAGCGGGAGTCCATGCGGTCGAACTGAGCTAGCAGGCCGGCGTGGCGACCGCGCGGTTGAAGGGCGGTCATAGTCGCTCGGCTCAGACCCTGGACTCGCCCCGATCGCGCGGCCGCAGCAAATCCTACTATTCCTCCAATAGTCCGTCCTCTCGCTTGCTCACGGTTTTGGGTCGGTCCTAAGGTCGGTCGTCGAAAATCGTCCATTAGTTCGGGCGGCCGATAAGAGCCGTTTGGTAACACCTCTGGCGCATCTGAACCTACTGCTGACTCCCAAAGGCCTTCCCCGACTCCCTTGAGAAAGCACCAGAAGCTCCGACTTTCTGGGTCGCACATCCCCGTCGGATCCGTCCCGTTGAACGGATCGTTGCCGACATAGGCGTAGAGGTTGAGCGAGTCCTCATAGCCGATGGGGTCGGTCTGGAGGAACCTTCCCAACGCCGGATCGTAGGTCCTGGCCTTGTAGTGCCAGAGCGGGATGTCCGGCATCAGGCTGGTCTGACCGGTGTAGCGGAAGCGGGGGCCGGCGAAGCCGTGGGCGGCGTCGGGGCGGCCGTAGGGGTCGTAGGTGTAGGGCGTGCCGACCAGGGTGCCGGAGGCGTCAGTCTCAGCCGCGATCGAGCCTTGGTGGTCGGCCAACAGCCACGTCCGAGCGGGCTTGTACCATTCCGCCAACGGCTCGTCGGGCCCACGGCCATGGGCCCAGCGCGCCTGCCAGTTGCCCGAGCCGTCCAGTTGGCCCACCAGCCGGTTGCCATCCCATAGCAGGACGGTGACCACGCCGTTCTGATGGATGGTGCGCAGCCGGCCGATAGGGTCGTTGTCGGTGCGTGTCGAGACCGTTGGGCCATAGACCCATTGCAGCTTGTTCTCTGCGTCAAACTGATAGGTCCGCACCCCGTCGGACGTCAGGTTGCCGCGCGCATCGTGGGTGAACGCGACGCCGTTGACGGAATCGTACTGGTTCAGGCCATCGCGGATATAGGGTGTGGCCGCCTGGGTCGGCATCGCGAACTGATAGGCCGAGTTCGAGATATCCCGACTCACCGCCTGACCGGCCGGGTTGAAGACGAACGCATACGTGACGTCACTGGTCGAGCCAGAGAGGTTATGCGTCATCGACCAGTCGCGACTGTTGGTGGCATAGTTCCAGCTCGTCAGGACGCCGTTGCCGCGCGCTAGAGAAATTCTGCGGCCTAGCGCGTCGTATTGGTAGCTCCCAAACAGGGCGGACCCGGATGGAGATTGATTGGCCTCCCAGGCCAGGACCAGGCGATTGGCGAGATCCCACTCGAAATCCACGCCCTGCCCCGACGGCAACGTCATCCGCGTTCGCCGGCCGGCTAGGTCATAAGTGGAGCCGATGACGAAGATGCCCTGGCTCTCACTCGTCGGTCGGCCGAGCGCGTCCCAGGTCCAGGCCAAAGGACCAACACCTGGGTCTTCTAGGAAAGCGGCAGTCAATCGACGGTCGAGCAGATCGTAGGTCGTCGCCACGTCGTTGGTGAGCCCGTAGCCGGGGACGGTTTTCAGCGTCTCCCGGTTTAGGGCGTCGTATTGGAATGTGATCTCTTGCCCGTCGCGCAGTCGGCGGGATGTCAGTTTGTCGTTCGCGTCGTAGCCGTACAGCTCGTAGTCGTTCGGATTGGCCGCCTGCGCGCTCACCGTGGGCAGAGGGAACTCTAGCTTTAGCAGCCGGTCGTATCCGTCGTAGGTGTAGTTTGAGCGGTTCTGGTTGGCGTCCTGGACCCAGCCGACTTTGCCGTTCGTCGTCCAGCTCTGAAGCCGGGCGACCTGCGCCACGGCTGTACCGACGCCCATCTCCACCTGCGTCAGCCGGTCGGCGGCGTCATAGCCGTTCCTCGTGATCCGATCCTGGCCGAACGCGCCCGGCGTGCCTTGGGCGCAGGCGTCGGACGGCAGGGCGCCGTATTCAGCGGGGTTCATCCGCACGGCGGCGCATCTGAGCCTGCCCTCGGCGTCATAGGCATATTGGGTCACGCCGATTGTGCCCGTGCCCAGAACCTGGGTCTCCTTGGCCGTGCGGGCCTGGGCGTCATAGGCGGTGAGTGTCTCGCTCAGCACCGTCATCGAGGCCAGCGCGGCCTCTGACTGCCCTGGGGCCGAGCCCTGCTCGACTTCGACCGGTTGGCCGTCGGCGTTGAAGACCGTCCGGGTCGCCGGATAAGGCAGGGAACCGGAACCGTCCGGGTCGGGCGCGATGACGCCGACGTTCCGGCGCATGACGTCATAGGCGTACCACGTCGTGTCGGCCGTGCCGGCCAGCGGGCCGTCGACTGTCTTCTGATCCCCGTTCGCGTCCCAAGTCATGGTGGTGGTCGCCAGCAGCGAGCCGTCGCCGGCGCCGGAGATGACCGTCACCGGCAGCAGGTTCGATCCGGTCGAGGCGTTCCCCGCCTGATACGCTGTCGTGGTCCGCACTTCCTGCGGGCTACCGACGCAGGAGGGCGAGGTGCCGGTGGCGCAGGCCGACACCTGCACCGGCAGGGTTACCGCCGGCGCCGCCGACTGGGTCGCCGAAGAACTGGTGCGCCGCCATGCCTGGAGGGACTGATAAGTGTAGCGGGTCTGCGGCCGATCTTGCCCCGGCGCGGGGGCCGGCCGCGTCTCCGTCAGCACGCCGCCATGCGAGGCGTAGGTGTAGTTCGTCACGCCGCCGCGAGCGTCCTGCACCGACGTCGGACGTCCGCAGAGAATTGCAGTGGAACAGTCCGTGAACTGGGCGAATGCCACAACCTGCGGCCCGAGGCCCGATCCCGGCTTGCCGGTGCGCGACAGCTCCTGGAGGTCGCCGCGTTCGGTGTATCCATAGCTCAGGCGATTGCCTTCCGGTTGGACCACGGCCGAGACCTGCCAGCCCGGCCCGCCCCACTCCCACGTCGTGGTGTTGTTCATGCCGTCGGTGACGGCCACCAGCCGCGTGCTGCGCCGGCCCCAGGTTTCCTCAAGCCAGGAGCCGTTGTCGACCTTGGTCACGCCGCCCGTCGGATCGGTGACCGTCGTGCGGATGAAATAGTAGGGGGTGTTGTTCGGGTCGGGCGGCGGGGTCGAATAGCCGTACGTCCACGTGCCTTTTCCGTCAGAGACGGTCTCGACGTAGTTCGGCGAATAGGGACTTGTGGAGCGGGTGTAGGAGAGGCTCGTCCCCGTCGACTGACTCGGCCGGCGGATGCCGGTCAGCAGGCTGCTGTCGAACAGATAGTGCGTCGTGTTGTCAGTCGCGTCCGTGATCGTGCGGTCTGCGCTGGTCCCGCCGATGGTGATGCTCGGCCACGTGCGGCTGAAGGTGCAGCTGTTTGCAAGCGGCTCACACCAGTCCACCGCATTGTTCACGCCAGTGATCTTGGTGATCGTTGTCCAGTCCGGCCCGTAGGTGTTGGAGGCGTACTGGAAATGGATCTGGTAGCCGAAGTTGTTGGTCACCGACTGAAGCCGGCGCGCATACAGCGGCAGCGACTCTCCGGTCAGCACCTGCGTGTAGTGATAGGTCAGCACCTCGCCGCTTGGGCGCGCGATCGTCGTCACCTGGCCCATGAAGGCGAGGTAGGGATAAAGCGTCCGCTTGGTGCGATCGACGGTCGCCACCGTGCCGTCGAGCGCCGTGTAGGTGAAGATGTCGGTCGCGGTCTCTTCGAACGTGCCGGTCCCGTCCTGGAGCACGAAGACGCCGTTCACGTCGCGCAGGTACAGAGCGCTGAAACCCGGCAGCGTGAGTTGATACTGAGGGGTGTTGTAGCCGGGCGACCCTGGAACGAGCGGATCCCGATTCAGCGTACCGACCAGACTGTGCCGCCAGATGCCGTTCCCGGCCGAGCTGTCGTAGAACAGATCGACGCTCAGCCCTCCCTGGCCGGGCTGGCCGATGCTGACCGTGTGCTTCGGCCCCTGAATGCCGCCCGTGAACAGGTTCACGCCGTTGGCGTCGATGGGATCGAAGGTCTGCGGCGGCGGAATGCTGCTCTGCGCCAGCGCCGGAGCGGCGGCCAGAGCGACAGCGCTGGCGGTGATGGCCAGCAGGGACTTCAGCGGAGTGAGGTGGAGCACATGCGTCTTCATGACTTCAGCTCACATCGATGGTGACGGCGACGTCACTCGTGAACACGACTGCCGAGGCCGAGTCGGAGACCTGGCACCGCCAGGTGGAGACCTTCTGCCAGGGGAAGCCAGGCGTTCCAGTGAACACCCACGTCGTCGGCGTGCCGCTTGGGTTGACGGCTTGCGTCGCCGGGTTTCCAGAAACCTTTTGCCAGGTCAGGAAGTACGGCGGTGTGCCCCCAGAGATCGTCACCGCCACCGGCGGATCTTCGCCGGACGGGCCGCTGAACCAGGTCGAGGCCGAGGCCGAAGCGGTCAGTGGGCCGGGTGGGGGTGGGGGCGGCGGGGAGGCAGCGACGACTTGGATCCGGTTGCCCGCCGGGTCGTAGGCGTAGGTGATGGTAACGCCGTTCGGGTACGCGGCCGACGTGAGACGGCCTAAGGCGTCATACGTGTAGATGACGGGATCTTTGGCGAAGGCTGCCTTTGGCCAGGAGGCTGCAAGGAATGCGCTCGCCGCCAATAGCTGGCGTAGGGTGGATCGACGATCGTGTGACAAGAGCCCCCTCCATATCCCCGCGTCTTCCCCCAATGGGCACACGGATAACGTAGGTCGTCAACTAGCAGGCGAGTACGTCAGAATCGGTCGCGGGCTTGGCGGTGGAGGCGGGACATTTCGCTGATGAAGCAACCGTTATCGGTCGAGTCATCGATCTACCACTGATGCCTCGCGGCCAGCATGTGTGGCGTTAAGGGGCGACGCACGGTCATGCTGTGTCGATGGGGCTCACGGAGAACCTACGCCTTACCTCGGAGCCCTGTCGGCTGATCTCAGGCTCGCCTGTTGCGGCAGAGATAGAGGGTAGCCCAATCGTTCGTACATCTGGGCAGCACCTCCAAAATGACGCGTATATATCGCCCAGCTCCGAGCACCTGGGGCACCGTTAATAGTGGCTTGGTCCAGATGGCCCGAAGCCATCCAGATATCCCGTAGTTCAAGCAATAGCGCTTCGTCCGTGGGCCTCAGAGCGTCCCGTCGTTTTCGAAGATGACCGTCTGGCCCCCAAGGCTTTCTCTTGCTGCAGGCCTCAACATACCCCACGCGTTCGAACGCCACGGCCAGGGTGCCGAATTGCCGCTCGTACCGACAGATCGGATACGGCGCATGACGTCGGATGAGGAGCGCGCTGAGCTGCCCGTGTTCCTGAAGCAGACATTGCAGCGAGCGTGTGAGCTCCCCTTCACTGGGGCCTCGCTTACGCCGAGCAAGCTCGATTTGTGCCGCCTTGAAGCGATCCGGAGTGACCATCGGCTTTACGGCGCCCTCGGCACGCACCCAACGCTCGGGTGGATAGAACACAGGACGACCACGCAGCGTTTGCTCCTGTCGGCCGGAGACGAGTGTTCCAGCATACGCTTCGTTTGTGATGACGTCGCGTACGCGGCTGTGATTCCAAGAACTCCCGGCGGGAGCAAACCCAGCCTTATTGAGATCTGCAGCGATCTTGCTTAGGGACGCACCGCCCAAGAACATGCGGAATATTCGCCGCACCACGGCGACTTCGCCCGGAGGGCCCCACGCCAAGCGGGTTCGGGCCCGCTGGCCCGGGCCGCTGTTCCAGTGTCCATCCTCGCGGACGCCAAGAACCACGCCATCCAGGGTCACGGCCATGCGCCGCAATCCGTATCCAGGCTTCCCGGATACCCAGTAGCCGAGCTTGCGCAGCCCTTCCTTGCCGCGCTTCGTCTTCACCGAAAGCTCGCGGCTGAACTCAGCGGCCATTGCGCGCTTGAACTGCTTAATCAAAATTGCCGTGGGGCTGCCGTCATTCTCGAACGGCTCGGCGCAGTACTGAACGGATACGCCGGCTTCTGAACAGATAAACTCGTAGTGCGCGGCTTGGTCAGGGTTCTGGAAACGCCCCCAGCGGCTCACATCATACACAAGGATCGTTGAAAACTCGGCCGTGCCGGCGAGTACGTCAGCTAGTAGCGCCTTTAGCGCTAGGCGCTTTTCGATCCCGACCCCGCTTATTCCCTCATCCTTGTAGGTGCGGACAATCGTGTAGGCATACCTTTGTGCGTACGCAGCGAGTGCAGCCAGCTGATACTCCAGCGAGAAATCCTGGCGCTCGGTGGACATGCGGACGTATTGGGCTGCTTTGATCATAGTCAGGAAACGCGCCCACTTTCGAAAGGCTACGTCGTCACGACTTCACTTTTCAGAAAGTTGCACGACCCGTGGGCCAACGATCTGTAGATGCGGCCTAGATTCCGCTTAAGTTGGGCAGCAACTAGTAGGATTAAGGGCGCGGGCAATGACCGCCGGTGCTTCAGCTTTGACCCGGCCCAGCGTACCGTCCTACGAGGATCCGTACATCGCTATGAAGATCACCGGGCACGCCGCCTTTCCCGTGCCCGGAGACCAGCATGTGAAGGCACCTTTCCGGACCGCCAACGCGAGTGCATCACGCTCTTTGAGCGTGGGATGATGGTCGAGGAGATCGGCCGGCACTTGGACATTAAGGGGCGTGGATACGGCTCTGGTCCCACAGTCATCCTACACCTCGTCTGTCAGTGAAAATCCCGCGATCCCGGCAGCATCCGTAAGTCCCTTGGATGTTGCGGGTGCACGAACTCGTCGGCTCCTGACAGTTGGATGATCGGTTCATGGGCCGGCGAAAGGCGGTTCAACGCGTCCGTGCGGTCGAACAGGCGCTGGGCCATCAGGTGGACCACGCCTTCGGGACTTTTCTCGACCGTTCCCTCGACCTCCAGCAGCCGGGCGGACATGACCACGCGGCGGTGCGCCTCGAAGGTGGAAACCCAAAGAACGAGGTTGGTGATGCCGGTATCGTCCTCAAGGGTGATGAAGATGGCCTTCCCGTTTCCAGGGCGCTGGCGGACCAGCACCACCCCCGCCGTTCGAACGCGTGAGCCAGATCGACGGGCTTCCACCTCGGCGCAGGTCAGAAGGCCCCGTTCGGCGAAGTGGGGACGAAGGACGGCCATGGGGTGCGCCTTCAGGCTGAGACGGGTGGTCTGATAGTCCGCCGCCACATGCTCGCCGAGCGCCATGACGGGCAAACGCGCGTCGGCTTCCTCGCCCAGCTCATGGGCTGCGGCCGCCTGGAACAGCGGCAGGGCATCGTCGTCCGGGAGACGGCGCGCTTCCCACAGAGCCTGGCGTCGATCCATGCCGAGGGATCGGAAGGCGTCGGCGTCAGCCAGTTTGCAGATCGCCGCGACCGGCAGACGCGCGCGCCGCATCAGGCTTTCCAATCCGCCGAACCCCGACCCGCGGGCATCCTGCAAAGCCTCGGCCCAGGCCTGCCGGAAGCCGTCGATCTGACGAAAGCCCAGCCTTAAGGCCAGCCCCTCCGTTCCAGGTTCAAGCGTGTTGTCCCAAGCGGAGTGATTGACGTCGATTTGGCGGATCTCCACGCCATGTTCTTGGGCGTCTCGCACGATTTGGGCCGGGGCGTAGAATCCCATCGGCTGGCTGTTCAGAAGGGCGCAGGCGAAGGCGGCCGGATGCCGGCATTTGATGTAGCTGGACACGTAGACCAGCCGCGCGAAGCTGGCCGCGTGACTTTCCGGGAAGCCGTAAGATCCGAAGCCCTTGATCTGGTCGAAACAGCGTCGGGCGAAGTCCGGATCGTAGCCCCGCGCGATCATGCGGCCCACGAAGCGTTCCTCATAGGTGTGCAAGGAGCCGTCGCCCCTGAACGTGCCCATGGCCTTGCGCAGGCCGTTGGCCTCGCGGTCGTCGAATTCGGCGGCGACCATGGCGACCTTCATCGCCTGTTCCTGGAACAGCGGCACGCCCAAGGTCTTGTTCAGCACCTTCTTCAGTTCGTCGGGATCGTGAGGGGGGGCGGGACGAACATACTCGACAGGTTCCAGCCCGTTCCGTCGCCGCAGGTAGGGGTGCACCATGTCGCCCTGGATCGGGCCCGGCCGCACGATCGCCACCTGAATCACCAGATCGTAGAACGCGCGCGGCTTCAGGCGCGGCAGCATGTTGATCTGAGCCCGGCTCTCGACCTGGAAGACGCCGATGGAATCGCCCTTGCAGAGCATGTCGTAGACGTCGGACTGGTCGCCCGGGACCGTGGCGAGGTCGTGATCGACGCCCTCATGGACCCGCATCAGGTCCAGCGCCTTCCTGATGCAGGTCAGCATGCCCAGAGCCAAGACGTCGACCTTCATCAGGCCCAGCTCATCGACGTCGTCCTTGTCCCATTCGATGAAGGTTCGGTCAGCCATGGCGGCGTTGCCGATCGGCACCAGTTCATCCAGCCGCCCGCGCGTCAGGATGAAGCCGCCCACGTGCTGGCTGAGGTGTCTGGGAAAGCCGAGAATGCGACCGGCCATGTCCACGGCGCGGCGGATCATGGGATTGGTCGGGTCCAGTCCCGCCTGTTCGACCTGACTGTCCGGGATCGCCGATCCCCAGCTTCCCCATTGGCTTGCGGCGATGCGGGCGGTGACGTCTTCCGTCAGGCCCAGCGCCTTTCCGACGTCGCGGATGGCGCTTCGGGGTCGATACCGGATCACCGTGGCGACGATGCCGGCGCGCTCACGGCCATAGCGGTCATAGATGTGCTGGATGATCTCCTCGCGTCGCTCGTGCTCGAAATCGACGTCGATGTCCGGCGGCTCGTTGCGGTCGGCGGACATGAACCGCTCGAACAGCAGGTCGTGGCTGGCGGGGTCCACGCTGGTGATGCCCAGGACGTAGCAGACCGCCGAATTGGCCGCCGACCCGCGGCCCTGACACAGGATGCGCTTGTCCTCGGCCACCCGCACGACGTCGTGGATGGTCAGGAAATAGGGGGCCAGATTCCGCTCGCCGATGTAGGCCAGCTCCTTGCGGATCAGGTCGCGTACCTTGTCCGGCACGCCGTCCGGGTAGCGAACGGGCAGGCGGGTTTCGACCAAGGTCTCCAGCCAGCCTTGAGGCGAATGGCCGGGGGGTATCGGCTCTTCGGGATATTCATAGCGAAGGTCCGCCAGATCGAAGAGCGGACGCCGCAGGAACTCCAAAGTCTCGGCAAGGGCGTCGGGCGCATCCGCGAAGAGCCGCGCCATCTCCTCGGCAGATTTGAGGTGCCGCTCCGCGTTCGCCGCCAGGCGTCGGCCGGCCCGGTCTATCGACGTGCCTTCCCGGATGCAGGTCAGCACGTCCTGCAGATCCCGCTCGGAGGGGTCGTGATAGAGCACATCGTTGACCGCCAGCAGCGGGATGCAAGCCTCGTCCGCCAGGTTTCTGAACCGCGCCAGCCTGCGCCGGTCATCACCCCGACGCTGCATGACCGCGCCCAGCCAGACGGCGCCGGGCCGGGCCTCGTTCAACCTAGCCAGGACCCCCGACAGTGCGGACAGGTCTCGTTCGGGACGCACGATCAGCAGCAGACCTTCGGGGTCGTTCAGCAGATCTTTCAGGCCCAGGCGGCAGTCCCCCTTTCTCGAGCGACGGGCGCCCAGGGTCAGCAGTCGGGTCAACCGGGACCATCCGGCGCGATCTTCCGGATAGGCTACGACGTCCGGCGTGCCGTCCGCAAACGCGAGACGCGCCCCGGTCAGCAAACGGAAATCTCGTGCGCGGGTCCGCACAAGGTCCGACCGCGCCGGATGGTTCAGGGGGTCGTCGATCCACCCGATCTCGCCGGGCGAGCCGCCTTCCCGGACCTTCTCCGGCGGAGACCAGCCGTTTTCCCTCAGTTGCCGAAGCGCGCACCACGCCCGCACCACGCCCGCGACCGTGTTGCGATCCGCAAGCCCGAGGCCGGCATGGCCCTTGAGCACCGCGCTCAGCACCAGCGACTTCGGATGCGACGCCCCGCGCAGGAAGGAGAAGTTGGACGCCGCTACCAGTTCGGCATAGGCGGGCGCGGTCATGCGAAGAGCCCGTGCACATACCAGCGCGCACCCGGCTCCTGCCCGTAGTGCCCGGCGCGGAACAACCAGAAGCGCCGGCCATGGGCGTCCTCGACTCGATAGTAGTCGCGCACCCGCCCGCCGCCGCGCCGCCACCACTCGCCCTCGATGCGTTCAGGCCCCTCGGCGCGGACGACCTCGTGCATGACCCTGCGCCACCGGAAGCGGCGCGGCGGGCTGTCGGGAAGCTCGGCCAGGGTCTCGATCGGCTGCGGCGGATCGAAGAGCTGCAAGGGGCGAAGTGGCGGCGAGCCGTCATCGACGTCTGGCCAGGGCAGACGTTCGTTCGCCGCCGAAATCGCCGGAGATAGGGCCGTCGCTCGCTCGGGCAAATGCGAGTCCGCCGAATGGATGCGGAGCACCGCCGCGGGCCCGAGCCCCGCGGTCAGCCGGTCGACCAGCGCATCACGCAGCACGTCCTGACGCGGCGCGGCGTCAAAGCTGATCTGTGCGGGCGCGACCGTCTCCAGACGTTCGGCCTCCAGACGCAGGAGATCGAAGCCGAACCCCGGATCGATCGGGTTGTCGAGCGCACCGAGACGCTCCCGGAACAGCCGATGGACGAGGCCGGGATCGCGTTCAGCGCGCGCCGTGCCTACCCCGATGCGCCTCACGTGGCCGTCCACCCGGAACAGGCTGAGCGCGAAACCGCGTGCACCCTGGCTTCGGGTTCGCAATTGCCGCTCGACGTCGTGCAGAAGATCGCTCAGCACGGCGAGTACTGCTGCCTCGTCCTGAATAGGCTCCAGCAGCACCCGATCCGCGCGGATGGGCGTGGACGGACGCACGGGCGTGATCCGCGTGTCCTCCCGCCCGAGGATGCGGTCGAGGCGGGATGGAAAGTCCTGCCCAAACCGCGCGGCGAGCGCCTGGCGGGGGCGGTCGTCCACGGCGGCCAGGGTGTGAAGACCCGCGCGCCTGAGCGCGACGGCGTCAGCCGGCGATAGCTCCAGCGCCGTGATCGGCAGGCGGCGCAGCGCGGCCGCCTCTTCTCCTGAAGGGATGATGCCGCCGGGGCCGAACCGGGCATAGGCGCGGGCGGCCTGAGGCGTGCGTGCGAGGGCCAAGCGCACCTGAAGGCCGAGCTGCCTCGCCAGCCTCTGAGCGGATCGCACCACCCCCGCCTCGCCGCCGAACAGGTGCGTGCAGCCGGTGACGTCGAGCATCAGGCCGTAGGGCGGGTCCATCGCCGCAATGGGCGAGAACCGCCCGAACGCCTGGAGCACCCGGCCTTCCCATGTCGCGTCCGCGCCGACGTCGTGCGGGCGCGCCTCGACCTCAGGACACTGAGCCTGGGCGTCCGCCCAGGTCATGCTGGGGGCGAGCCCCGCCGCCAAGGCCGCCGGGTTCACCGCCGAGAGCCTTAGGGCGCTCTTCTGCTTATCGAGCAGCACCAGCGGGCCGCGCAGTCCGTCAGGCCGCGTGTGCGCCAGCCGGTCTGTGGGCAGGAACGGGAACCACGCCGCCAGATGCCGCCGGGTCGACGAACGCGCGGGCCTCACGATCCCACTCCAGCACCCAGTCGCCGGGCTCCGCGCCGGAGCGGCTGCGGGTCAGGCTCGCGTGAAAGGCAGGACGGCCAGGCGCGCCCGCTTCCAATGGCCGCGACGGTGCGGCGGCGACCGACCATCGCGTTTGGGCGGCGCTCGGCGCGGGACGGGCCGCCGCCCGCACGAAAAAACCCGTCGATCCGCTCCGATGCGCCGCTGAGGCCAATCTGCGGCTTGCCGTGAGGGTGACGTCGCGCGCTTCGCCCCACCCGCTCAGGATCACGGCTCCGGCGGCTCCGCTCGCTAGGGCTTCCTCTCCCGCCGCAAGGAGCTGCCGGGTCTCCCGCACCGTTGCGAGGATGAGGCGCTCGGGATCAAGGCCCCAGGCACGGAGGCCCGGACCATAGAGGCGGCCCGCTTCCGTGCTCGCCCGGTTCTGCATGACCCACACCACGCAAGACGAGGATGCCCGCAGGGCGAGCCCGAGCGCGAAGCCGTGCGCGGCCACGGCGTCGGCTGAGGTCGCAGCGTAGACGTCGTGGATTGTTCCTCGCGCCAGTGTGCCCACGGCCCTGTCCACGTTCGCTGTGCCGAGCATAAAGCCCGCGACAGGGCATGTTCCGGCAGTCGCAGGAACGGCGGACAGACGGGCCCGAAGGTCCAAGAGCGTGGCGGAAGGAGGCATGATGTTCCTGTATTGTTCTCATATGCCTCCCGGATGCGGGGATGAGTCAAGAGGGCGCTCGGGCGGACACCCCTCGGGGCAACCGCCGGAGCTATTATGTGCGCTATATGCAAGCCTGAGATGCCGTCGCTCGGCCGAGTGTTAAGGGTCGGCAGACTTCAGGCAGCGATTGATCGAAGCATGCCCTCAACCCGTCGGCACTGCTTCAAGTCTTTGCCGTCACTCCTCCCGCCGCCCGCGAGGTTCGCGTGGGCGCAACGGAGCGCGAAGATCGCGTCGTCGAGCGTCTCGGGTTTTGTCGAAAGCAGGTAGCATTCAGCGGCTTCGTAGCGCGCTTGAGCTGCTTCTGACTCATCGTTGTCGGCCGCTTTCCAGGCGTTAAACGCCTCCTCGAACGTCTTGAACATGATCGTGCCCCTCCCGGGCGAACTTGCGCGCGGCCCAGCATTCCCAGGCGGCGGCAAAAAGAAGAACGGAGACCAGGCCCCAGAGCGCGAGGCGCAGCGAGACGCCGGTGCGGGTGTAGTGATCAGGCGACAGGAGCGGCATGAGGTGCGTGGCGAAGATGAGGAGCTGAAGGCTCGCTATGAGTTCGAGCCACCAGCGCCCTCCGCGCTCTGCCAAGGCCCACAACACCAGAAACTGAGCCAGGTTGAGCGCACCGACGCCCACGCGCCACGTACCCACCGTCACGTGATCGACGAACGGCTCGACCACAGCGGCGAGCACAATGGCCGCGCCCGCCGCGCGATCGATCGTTCCGCCGTGCCACGCAACGAGGCCAAGGGCGACCAGGTTAAGCGCGAACACGGCGAGCGCGATCATGCGTCCAGAGGGCTCCCCTCCCGGAGGGCCGCGCGCGGATCTTCCTTCTCGCCTTCTTTGCCCTTGTCCTCGAAGGGACCGGGGCTGTCGTAGTCGAGGCTGAGCGCGTCCGCGGTTGCGGCCATGAGGTCGTGGGCACGCGCAAGGTGCCCGCGGGCTTCCGCGGTGGACGCGAGGGCGCTCGTGAGCTTCACGAGCGCCGGCTGGCCCACGCGGACGCCTAGGTTCGCCATACGGCGTCCTTCGGCGAAGTTCTGGAGCAGCGCGCCGCCTTGGGCGAGCAGGGTGTCGATGGTGATCTCCATGGCGCGCACGTCATGCGCGATGAGGGTAGCGAACTGATCCTTGGTCTTCATGTTGGTCCTCACGATCGGGTCACGTCGTGCAGGACGTCCACGGTCCGGAAGACGAGCGATCCAACCGCGATGATGCTCCCGAAGAGCACCGCGATCAGGAACGCGAACAGGAGAATGCGAAGGATGCGCCCCACTGCTCCTCGCGGAGGTGCGCGCCACTTCCCGAGCCCCACGTAGAGATCGTAAAGGGTGCGCGTCCCCGTGCCCGTCTCCGGAACCTGAGAGGCCCCGCCGACGGGTTCAGAAAGCGCATCCGAGCCGAGAGACGGTATCGGGGTCCGATCCTGACCGGGCTCAATACCGAGCGCCTGCGCCGCCGCCCATCGCGTGTTCACACCGAGGCGCTCGTACGCTTCGGCGATGTGGTCCTGGACCGTCTTCGTCTGGATGCCCAGGTGCCGGCCGATCTCCTTAGCCATCATCCCGCGCGCAAAGAGCGTGATGCACTCCCGCTGGCGATCCGACAGGCGTTTCGGCATGTACGTCTCCGAGCCTACGCGAGGCTGGAGAGCGAATCGCCATGCGTCCAGAGCGCATCGAGATCACAAATCAGCGGTCTGTGGACGACCTCGCTCGAACCCCCAGCACGCTACTCGCACCCGACGCCGTCCCCGTCGCGATCCAGGCGACGCGCATAGCCAGGATCGCCCGCGTAGACGGGGGCCGCTCCTGCGGCGCGGGCGGCCGAGCAGTTCGCGTAATATGCTGACCGGCTAGCCCGCTGGGACTCGCCGCCGCCATAGAATGTTTGGGGCCGAGCGGAGGGACGTTCACGCGGACTTGCGCCCAAGAAATCGCGACGAACCCAGCACGACGGCTCGCTGACTTTCGCCCACCCGTTCTCTTCCCGAACAACGCCAACCAACTGCCGATCGCCGATACGCGCGACCGGTGCGCTGTTTACATCTGGGGACGCACGGCAGTTCAGCGTCTCAGCTCTCACGTAGAGGAACTCACGCGCCCGCTCAGGTTCGTCTGTTGCGGGCGTGTTTTGCGCGAGCGCGAGCGAGTCGCCTTCGTCAGGCGGGGCAGGGTCGTCCCCGATGCATTGGCTGAGCGCGACAAGGCCGAGTATCCCGGCCACGATCCATCCCGCACAGCCAGCTTGCTTGTTCGCCATGTCCGCTCGCTCTCGCCTTGCGAGATCGCCCCCTCACTCCCACAACCGGGAAGCTAGTACAGGGGCCGCGTGACCGCCAAGCGGTAACCAAAGTGCGCGCCAGAGTCACAGGGTGCTTGCTGACGCGGCCCCCTAGCGCGCACGCTTCGACACGCAGAGCAGTCTATAGCTTGATCCCAGGGTGAAGTCGGCGGGGTTATGCCGGATGGTTTGCTGGCGGGTCCAAAACGGGTGCGTCCAGCGATTGTACCAGTGCAGGATGTACATCTTCCCCCGCTCGACCCGCCGCAGGTCGGTGAGCCCGCCGTTGTAGTTCTGCACGTCCCGCGAGATCAGGCTCACCTGCGGGTGGCTGCGCGCGCCATAAAGAAATGGCGGCACGCTCGGCACGAGGCTCGTCTCATCCCAGCTGTAGAGCTCGATCCAGCGAGCCACGCTGTTTGTGCGCTCGACCGGTTGAAACAGCGTGTGGAGTTCCGCCATCGTCGGTGCGCGCCACCCGGAGACCTGGGGCACCGGCACGCTTTGGCAGATTGCGTCCAGTTCGCCGAACTTGCGGCCGCGAATGTCGAATTCGCCCACGTACCACGTGAGCCGGCCACCCGCGCTAACAGCCGTTTTCGGATACGGTCCGGGGAAGACTTGGGCTTGGGTGGCTGAAGCGGCTCCAGCGACGAGCAAGCCGAGGAGCGCCTTACGCATCGGAGGGGGCCGTCGCGGCTGTCGCCGCGCGCTTCTTCAACAGCATGATGGCGATCGGGGTAGCGAGGATCGCGACAGTCACAAGGAGCGTCACGGTGTTCATGCCGCTCATGGCGTTGGTGCTGCCCTCGATGAGGGCGCGGCTCTCGGAGTCAACGGTGCCGAGCGAGGAAACGTCGCGGTTGACGCTCTTCATGTAGCCGCCGCCGAACATCATGAGGTGCCAGGTCGGTGAGAGGAGGAACATCTTCACCCAGGCCAGAAGATCGACGATCACCACCCACTGGCGCTCCCCGGCCCAGGCAGCGCCCGCAAGGATGAGGACGGCGAGGAGGCTCAGGTAGTTCCCGAGGACCGGGATGGGGAGCGAGATGAGAAGCAGGACGAAGGCGGTTATGCCGAGGCTCTTGCCCATGGTGCGGATCCTTCTCGGTTAGGGCTGGGTGCGCGGGATGGCAAGGGACTCGGCAGAGCCGCCAACCTCGTAGAAGACGATGAGGCCGGTCTGCCCGCGGACGGCCGGCACGAAGACCCAGCCTTGGGTCGCGGTGCCGGGCGCGATGGGCCCTACCCTTAGGCTCTCGCGCGAAAGGCGCTCGGCCATGCGGCCCATACGATCGCCTTCAAACAGAGGCCGGAAGGCGACGAGCGCCCCGCCGATGATGGCGGCCGGCGGAAACAGGAACATCCCCGCCACCATGCCGGCCGTGCCCACACCCGCTGTGAGGAGACCTTCGCGAACGAGGTTGGGCGGTTTGATGAGCTCGGCCGCTCCCTGCGCGGCATCAAGCACGATGCCGCCCTCGATCTGTTCCTGGACCCGCGTGAGGCTCACGGTGCGCGCGCCGACGTTTGAGACCGTCATCCGGATCTGGAGCCAGTTGGGGTCGCTTGGGATGAAGCCGGGCTGCCCGGCCATGATCACCTCGTCGACCGATACCCGCACGTAGCGACTCGCCGCCGCCTCGTACGCGAAGGTCTCAAGCGCAATTGCCTGTGGGGGCTGTGCCCCGCCGAACCCTAACCCGCCCCCGGCACATCCAGCCAGACACACGCTCGCCAGTATCGCTACCCCAACCCGCATCACGCCCTCCCAAGCGCCCAATTATTCGAAGATCATATATCTGAAGTTCGAATATACGGGAAGGGCTGGTTGCGATGTAGGGCCAGCACATGCCGAAGACCGTCCACTCCGACGCCTACGCGTCGGTGCTGCGGGTGCTGATTGAGGCCCGAAAGACGGCCGGTCTCACCCAGGCGGAACTGGCGCGCCGCGTGGGCAGCCAGCAGCCGGTTATCTCACTCATTGAGCGTGGGGTGCGGCGGGTGGACGTGGTTGAGTTCTATGTGCTGGCGCGGGCCATGGCACTGGAGCCGGCAGCAGCGTTTGCCAAGGCGACTGACGCGGTCTCGCAAGACCATACCCTGTAAGGAGGGAGCCCGCCTTTACGACCATCAAGGCGTGCGCTCGGCTTAGAGAGCCAAAAAACTCGACTCCAAGGATCGATGAGATCCGGACGAGGCACCGCGCCAGATCATACCTCGGATAATGGGGGCACTCAGTGCGCGCGGCGCTCCAGAGGGACCAGTGGCTTGTCAGGAGGCGTCTTTCGATGCACCGTCGAACCAGCCCTAGGGCATGAACCGACACCGAAGGCGTCGGGAAGCGTGGTAGTATTTCTCACATGGGGGAAACTGTGAACGCTACTAGCCTCTTGATGGCCTTCACGCTTGTGATGGGTGCCTGTTTGGTCCTTAGCTGGATGATCGGTTCTTCTAAACCGACCATCCAAGGGTTTTTCTGGGGCGATCAGAAGATATCTTGGAGGCTCTCTCTATCCCTAATATTATCCAGCTCCTTTTCTCTGAATGGCTTGCTTTATCAGGCCTGGCTTGGTTATCTGATAGGCTGGTGGGCATTACTAATTCAACTGGTGTGGTGCTCTAGCTTTGTTTTGTTGGGATACTTCTCGAGAAAGTTTCGAGGCCTCCTCGACCAGGGCACCATGCATGGCGTCATAGGCAGTAGATTTGGCGTCGGAGCAATGAAAGTAGCAGCGTTTGCGTCAGTCTTGGGGTTCGCGATCCTGATTGGCTGGGAAGCGGTTGTCGGGGCGACCGTAATACAGAATTTCGTGGGACAGAACGCGACCATCTACCTAGCAACACCGCTTGCCCTCGTGCTCATATCAAGCCTCTATACCGGCACCGGCGGACTTCGCGGTAATGCAATTATTAACGCGGCGCAAAACATATTCAAGATAGTTATCCTTTGCGGGGCCGCATACTATATTTTTGCCCTGCCTCCAGCCAGCGGGTCGATTTTCCAAGCCGCCAAGCCTGTCGATCTTTTGACAGCGATTGGACTTCTTGGTGGAGTGGCTTTGGCGGCTAATCTGACTTTTAGTCTTTTCTGGCAGATAGTGGATATGTCGGTGTGGCAAAACCTGTCTGCAACGCCGTCGGAAAAACGTGGCGTTGCCATCTGGGCTTCGGCTGTCGCTGTTTTCCTTTTTCCGGGTGTGATCGGCACGGTGATCGGAGTTGGCCTCTCTTCTATTGGTGGGGCCGTCGGCGAAGTGACTGACACGAACATCCTCAATCAGTTCGTGGTGGCCATTGGTGGCGAACCAGCAATAGCGCTCCTCCTCGTGGGTGCTTTTGCAGCCTCCATGCTGTCCACGATAGACGGCTACGCTCTGGCCGCCGCGCAAGCGACCACGTGGGATCTCCTATTCCCGAAAACCGTCAAGCGCCTTCTGGCATTGGGCGGCGACAGGCCAGCCAACGCCGATGACCGAAAGATTTTGGCCGTCGGTAGAGGGCTAGTGCTGGTGCTTGCCATGGGCGGCGCAGCGGCCGTCCTTGGGCTGGTGATGTTAGGCAATGTCTCTTTGTTCGACTTGGTGTACGCAGTTGTAGTTGCGCAGATGTCCTTGGTCGGCCCGGTGCTTTTGTGCCTGGCGCGACCAAATGGCGGCCAGCTTAAGATGGGCTTTGCGCCGATCGTAGCGGCGCTTGCGGTCGGAGGGGTGATGATCAGCGGGCGTTTCTGGGGTCAACCGGAATTCTATACCTGGGCTCCGGTGGGGACCGTGGCGGCATCCCTGATTGTCACTCTGGCATTGGCCGCGTTGCCAAAAAGAGAACCTGAGGTTCTGGTCGGAGATTGAATGTGCTAGCCGGGTTCGCCGACGGATTTATCTCGATTGTAGTCCTGGCCGCGATCGCAATCGCTTGCTTGCTCATCCCGTCAATTTTTTGGCGATTCCGACCATTCAGGCACATCAAGGAGTTGGTGAGTACGATTGGAGCAGAACACACTGATCTGCAATATTCTGGGCTGGTCGGCGGCTTTAAGCATGCCTCTCGAGAACATTCTAGGTTGGGCATTTATTACTACGCTGAAGCTACAGAGCACTGGCTAGATAACCATATCACTGAACTCTCTCACGTGCTGCTTTTGACCACTATACTTCAGGCGCTAGGATTAATTTTCAAGGTTGTACTTGGAATAGAGCCCCATGAAGGGGCCGGCCTCTTGTCACTGATACATATACCCTACGCCGAGATCGGGTTTGGCCTAATTATGCTTTACCTATGCGTCAAGCTTGGACGTGAGTGGAAGCGGGCAAGAGACATGTTTAGAAGCGACGCGTGGGGGTCGAGCTGATGAGAGAAGGCGTTCCGCTTTACCGTGAAGCCCCTTGGGCTGTTGAGGCGTTTTTGGCAGCGGGAGGGCAGCGGCCAGAAGAAGCAGCAGCTGAGTTGGATAAGTTTTTCGTACTAACAAGAGTAGTTTCGTCGCCGGTGGCGGTCATTAGCCGAAACATCGACCTCTTGTGGCACAAACTTATTGAGCATACGGAACTCTATCCACAGCTATGCCTTCGGCGATACGGCTTATTCATTCATCACCGGCCTCGCTCCGATCACACCCCAGTACCGGCGAGCGCGATTCGCACTTTCTATGGCGCTTATGCGGCCTGTCACGGCACCGTTGGCGCAGCTTGGGAGCAAGACGCGCCAATGGCTATCGTCAGATATGGACGCGGCCTCACCGATCAGCTCGATGACGAGGTCCGTTGGTCTGGATGGCCTGGGCGTGAGAAGGATGAAGTCGCTTGAAGCTTCTACTCCGACGCGAGCAGCGCTCCGCTCTGATCGGCTCCAAGCCGGTCTTTGTCCTCAATGTCCGTGCCGACATAAGCGCCGACGAGAGAGCCGCTATCGAGAAGTACAAGCTTGGCGACACCGAGCTCTACGCTAGCCACACCCTCACCGAACGAGGAAGCGGCCTTCTCGGCGTGGCCTCCCGCTTCGCATACAAGGCCATGACCATCAACGTCACGGTCAAAGACCTCACGGGCGGCAAGAAGATCGAGTGCAAGGACATCATCGAGATGCTCGCCGTGGAGGACCAGCTCAAGGAAGCGGGCAAGACCTTCGCCCAGGTGCTCGCCGCCGCGTCGCAGTTTGGCGGTGAGGAGGTCGTGGACCTGTCTGCGTAGTGAGCTGGGGCAACCTCTCTAATTGGCTTTCCGGGAGCGGCCGCGACCGGGAGCTCAATGAGACCCGCGAGGCTTGGGCTGAAACCGAGCGTCTCTGGAAGGCGTCACCGCTGGCAAGCGGATTGAACGACCTAACCCTCGACTACATGCGCGACTTGATGCGGCGGGTGGATCGCATCCCGGCGCTCCCAATAATCGTCGAGCTTGCGAACGCCACAGAGACCCTACTCCTGCATGAAGACATAGAGCCGGCCGAAGCGGTCTGGACCGCGATTGATGCCGACGTCGAAGTGGCGTCGAACTTCCGCCAGATGATGGTGCGCCGAAAGCGCTGGGCGGCCAACTTCGACCAGATGAGCGGCATCGCGCGGGCGCGTTTCCTTGACGCCTACGAGACCCTCTTCCGTGCCCTCCCGGAGACCGCCTTCGGAGAGTGGCGCGAGGCCGAGGACGCCTTTGGCGTCCCGCTCGTCGAGCTCCTGGATCAGCCGGCTGAGGCCATTCACCAGCTCGTGCTCTTTCCGTACGACGATGAAACGATACGGCTCGGCCTGTTTCTGCGACTGCGGGACCATCTTGCGACGAAAATGCTCGTGGCGTCGGGTTTCCGGCCGGACGACGACATCTACGCGCGCGCAGATCGGCTCCTCCGCCCGCAGGACCAGAAGGGCAAGAGCCCCTCCGACCTCGCCCGCCTCTACCTCGGCGGCACGCCACTGCTCGACGTGCTTGAGTTGCCGGTGCCTTTCCACATCCCCGAGGAAGCTCGGTTCGAGCACTGTCACATCGTCGGCGGCACCGGGCACGGCAAAACGCAGCTCATGCAGCGGATGATCCATGCGGACCTCGCAGTTGCCCAACGCGAGCGCCGCTCCGTTATCGTGATCGACAGCCAAGGCGACCTGATCAACAAGCTGGTGCGTCTTGCGTTGTTTGATCCAAACGTGCCGGAAAGCCTCGCCGATCGGCTCGTGCTGATTGACCCTGCCGACATCGAATTTCCGGCCGCGCTCAATCTGTTCGACGCGCACCTGGACAGGCTTCGCGCATATCGGCCCATAGACCGCGAGCGCGTCCTGAACGGCGTGATCGAGCTCTACGAGGTGTTCTTCGGCGCGATGCTGGGCGCGGAGCTAACCCAGAAGCAGGGGGTGATCTTCCGGTATCTGGCGCGCCTCATGCTCACGATCCCAGGCGCCACCATCCACACCCTCATGCGCCTCATGGAGGACGGAAGGCCCTTCAAGCCACATATGGAGAAGCTGGAAGGCTCAGCCCGCTACTTCTTCGAGTCGGAGTTTTTCCATCCCTCGTTCGCCGCCACGAGGAAGCAGATTCTGAAGCGGCTGTGGGGCGTGCTCTCAACCCCCGCCTTCGAACGCATGTTCGCGCAGACGGAAAACAAGCTCGACCTGTTCGAGGCCATGAACGAGGGCAAGATCATCCTCGTCTCGACCGCCAAGGATCTCCTGAAGTCCGATGGCAGCTCGCTCCTCGGGCGCTTCTTCATCGCCATGCTGGCGCAGGCAGCGCTTGAGCGCTCCACCATCCCTGCCGAGGATCGCACGCCTACCTTCGTCTACATCGACGAGGCTCAGGAGTATTTCGACGACTCGATTGAGACCATTCTCAATCAAGCCCGAAAATACCGCGTCGGGCTCACCCTCGCGCACCAGACGCTCGACCAGCTTACGCCACGGCTTCGCTCAGCCATCCATTCGAACACGAGCCTCAAATGCGTCGGCGGCGTTTCCGCCAAAGACGCGCGCGCGCTCGCCGACGAGCTGCACACCACGGCCGACTTCATCGAGAGCATGAAGCGCCGGCATGGGCGTAGCGAGTTCGCCGTCTGGCTCAAACAGACCACGCCGCAGGCCATCCGGCTGTCGGTTCCGCTCGGCTTCCTGGAGCGCCAGCCCCTTCTCACCGAGGAAGCGCTGGAGGAGGTGCTCGACGCGAACCGCGAGCGATACTGCGGCACGCTCGACGACGTGCTGGGCTTCGATCTTGCGTCCGCGAGGGCTCCCGATCCGCCAACGCCCGCGCCCGATCCCACCACGACTGCAAACGACGTGCCCATCCGGCGAGACCCGCCGGAAGAGCGACACGCACCCGAGCCATCCGAGCCGAAAGCTCCCGCGCCACGGCCGACCCTCGAAGCTCAGGAACTCGGCAAGGGCGGGTCGCAGCACCGCTACGTGCAGCACCTCGTGAAGGGCCTGGCCGAGGAGCGGGGGTTCCGGGCCGTGATCGAGGAACCAGTTGAGGGCGGCCAGATCGACGTCGCCCTCTATAAGGGCGACCTTTCGATCGCGTGCGAGATTTCCGTCACCTCAAAGCCCGCATACGAAGCCCAGAACCTTGCGAAATGCAGCCAAGGCCGCTTCACGCGCGTCTTCGCCATTGCCGCCGATGCCAAGCGCTTAAAGGCTATCGAGAGCGCCGCGAAGGACCGGTTGTCGCCCGAGCAGCTCGCCTGCATCGATTTCTTTACGCCCGAGGAGATTCCAGGCGCGCTCGACGCCTTCGGGACCCCGGACGACGAGACGAGCGTGGTGCGGGGCTACAAGGTGAAGGTGTCGAGAACGGTCGTCGGAGCGGATGAGGCCAAGGACCGCCGCGCGGCAATCGCGCGCGTGGTCGCGGGATCGCTACGCGGTCTTCCCAAGGACGAGTAGCACCGCCGGAGGTGGCCCCGTGTCATCTCCCAGCGTATGCGCCATCGTGTGGGCATGGACGAGCACACCGTCTCATACCTGGGCGACACCACCTTCCATCGCCGCTATCAGCGCTTCGGCATCCGACAGACCGATCGCCTGTCTCACGTCTACGTCCTCGGCAAAACGGGCGTGGGCAAATCGACGCTCCTGGAGGCGCTTGCGGTTCAAGACATCTGGGAAGGCCGAGGCTTTGCCCTCATCGACCCGCATGGAGACCTGGCTGAGCGGGTGCGTGACGCCCCCCGTCCCACCCGCGGCGAGCGGCTGACCTACCTTGACGCCGCCGATCTCTCGCAGCCGTTTGGGTACAATCCACTCCGTCGCATCCGTGACGACCGCATCCCATTGGCCGCAAGCGGCTTCCTCGACGCGCTTCGCAAGCTCTGGCCCGACGCGTGGGGCGTACGCATGGAGCACGTTCTGAGGAACAGCCTGTTCGCGCTTCTGGAGCGCGACGGCTCAACGCTCCCCGACATTCTCCGCCTCTATTGGGATGAGGCATTTCGCAAGCAGGTGACGAAGGACATTCGGAACGGCGTGGTGCGCCGATTCTGGACCCACGAGTTCGCCAAATACCCCGACCGCCTCAAGGCCGAAGCGGTCGCTCCGATCCAGAACAAGCTGGGAGCGCTCCTCACCGACCCCCGCCTTTACCGCGTCCTGGTCGCGCCCGAGCAGCCAGTCAGCTTCCGCACGATCATGGACGAGGGAGGCGCGCTCGTGGTGAACCTTGCCAAGGGCCGGCTGGGCGAGGACGGCGCGGCGCTCTTGGGCGGGCTTATCGCCTCCACCATCGGGCTTGCGGCGCTCAGCCGCGCCGACTCACCATCAGACACCCGCCGCCCCTTCTTCCTCTACATCGACGAGTTCCAGAGCTTCACGACGCTCTCGTTCGTAAACATGCTCGCGGAACTGCGAAAATATGGCGTTGGCCTTACGCTCGCGCACCAGCATCTCCACCAGCTCGATACGGAGGTTCGTCACGCCGTGCTGGGCAACGTCGGCACCACCATCTCGTTTCGCGTGGGGCCGGAGGACGCCGATGTGATGGCGAAGGAGTTTCAGCCGACCTTCAACGTGCTCGACCTCATCAACCTGCCGAACCAGAACTTCTATCTGAAGCTCATGATTGATGGAGCGCCGAGCCGCCCCTTCAGCGCTCGAATTGCGCCCTGGGCCTAGCCACTCCACAGGCCCACGACGTGCGGCCAAGCCCACCGGATCATGAGTCCAAGTCCGATGCCAAGGAGCGGCGCGAAGAGGCATCCGAGCGTGGTGTAGGCAGGACCGTTTCCCACCTTCCAGTCGTCCGGCCATTCCTTGTTTCCCACGTGCGCCTCTCAGGCTTCGCCGCGACCGAAGAACCAATCCGCGATCGACTTCCACCACGACGTCTTGGCCGGACCCGCAGCCGGGCGATCCACACCGGTATCGATGGTGCCGTAGTGCTGTGCCTTCGCCGCTTGATCGCGCAGACGACCAGCGGCGATCTCCTCCGGCGTCCACTGCGTCGACCACCGGATCCTGCCGCGTTCAATCCAGTAATGAGACTGGCATTCAAAGCTCCAGTTGCCGATGGACGGTGCGAGTGACACGGTCTCGCCGTCGAACGTGAGACGCCAGTCGGTGGGACTGAACGGCGTCACCACCTCGCGCCCGCACCCGCAGCAGCAGCTATGCACGGCCGTCGCATACGGCATCGACACATAGAGCGTGCCTCGTTCGATCGTCTCCGGAATGAACTCCACGAACTCGTGGCGAAGCAGTGATACGGCGCTCACGTGCAGTCCTCGTTGATCAGCTCGTTGTCGATCGTGGCGTAGATGGTGTGATGCTCTTTGCCCTCGTTCAGGTAGAATCCGAAGTGCTTCTTCCACCGTACGACCGCCAGAGCGGCGTTGAGCGCATTCAGGTCGGCGATCTGGATGTTTCGATCGTATTCGTTCTCCGCGTTCCCCTTTGACAACGGGATGCGAAACTTCTCCCGAACGTGATCTCGCTGCCCTTCGACGCTTGCCGTCACGCGAAGCTGGCCCAGCAGTTGATCGCCGACCAACTCCAGGCCCATGCCGACATCGATGAACGGAACCTGCGCCGCTTCCAGCGCCTCTATGATCGCTCGCTTGTCGTCGCTCGCGTCGAGCGACAGGAACACGAAGTCCATTGACGTAAGTTCGGCGACGTTGTCCGCATCGACGTAGGCGGCGTGGGCCACAAGGCCGCTCCGCATGGCACCATAGAGTTCCGCGAAATAGTCGGCCTTCTTCGGACGCTGGCGCAGCGCTTCGATGGGCACGGCGCCTGGCGCACGAAACGCGTTGTGCTGCGACAGCACATCACCGTCGAAGAGGTGGATTTCCTTGACGGGCGTCTTCGCCACCAGATCGAGGATGTAACTGCCGGTGCCGCCGACGCCGACGATCGCCACACGAGAGAGTTCAAGCCTATGACTCGCCGCGTTGATGCCGGCGCGGCTTGACGCCGTGTCGAGATATTTGAACACCGCGCTCGCATCGTCCGCGTCCGGTTCGACGACAGGATACGTTTGCGCGGACGCGGTCGGGTCGATGAGCTGCGCCTGACTTTCGATGATGGCGCAGTAGGTGGTCATCTTGTGGTGGTAGTCGATGTAGCCATTGGGCGGCTTGCTGGAGAACGAGTGGCTCGTTTGCAGGTCTGCATCCACCCTGTGAATCTGCGGCCCGAGCTTGATCTTGACGAGTTCCGAGCCGTCCGCGTTGCACGGGTGAGCGCCGGCGAAATGCGCCACATGATCGTCCGGACGGGCCGTGACGTCCCCGGCCAATGCCAGGGACGACACGAGCGCCCCGCGCCGGACCTGGCGGGCGGAATCGACATAGGGGACGTCGTTCAGGACCAGATAGCCGCCACGGACTTGGACGTCATACCCCTCGTCCCGCAGCCGCTGGAGATCGGGGCTACGACTTATCAGTCGCTGTGACATTGAAGATCATCCCATCGTCGACTTTCACCTTCTGACCGGCGGTCAGGGTGCCTTTCGGGTTCTGCTTCGGCCCCTTCGTGTAGGTCACGGTGAAGACCCAGTTCTCGCCTGTGGGCACGTCGCCCAGCCCCAGTCGGAGCACCTCCTCAAAAGAAAGCTGGCCCTTCTTCACCACCTTGCGGCGGCCGTTGACGATGATGGTGACTTCGTTGCGCGGCGGCGGATCGACGTCGGGCTTATGGTTCGGCTTGTCGTTCATAGAAACTCTCCTTGGTTAGCGCTTGTGGCAGGCGGTGCAGCACCAGTAGCAGCCGTCGGCGCGCCGGTAGCGGCGGCGGGCCTCGGCGACGGCGAGCTGGCACGTGAGGTGGTAGCCCAACGGATCACGGTTCTGCGGCGACGGAAGGTAGCGGCACGAGTCCGTGTGCACCTCGTGGTCGCCGTTGGCCTGGGGGTTGGTGTTGGCGTAGTAGCTCGGCATGGGCGTCGACTTCTTTCGGGGAGTGCCGGGCTTGCGTCCCGGCCGATTGTGAGAGACGGTGCCGGTTGACCCGGCTACAAACTATATGGGTCAAGTTTATTTACCCGTCAAGAGACTATGGGGGTTTTTATGTCCGAGCCCGACCCACGCGCGACGTGGTCACAGCGTCGGCGCTACGAATTTATGGAGTGGAAGCTGTTCTGGGACGGCCGGTTCGTTCGGGACGACATTGAGCAGGCGTTCGACATCTCGACCCCGCAAGCGTCTGCGGACATCAAGAATTATCGCGAGATCGAGCCCGGCAACTTCGACTACAACGCCACCGAGAAGGGCTTCCTGCCTACGCCAGGCTTGGTACCGCGCTTCCTGAAGTTGTCGGCGGATCGCGTTCTCCTGCAACTGCGCGCCTACCTGTCGGGTGTCCTTGATCGCCGCGACATCTGGTTTCGAGACATGCCGCCCATATCAGTCGCGCCCGATATCGTCCGGAGCGTCGACCCGCAGTGTCTGCGCGACATCCTGAAGGCGATCCGCCTGCGGCAGGGCATGGAAGTCAACTATCAGTCCCTGACCCGCTCCGGGCGCCGGGTGATTGCGCCGCACGCACTCGCGTTTGACGGACATAGGTGGCACGCGCGGGCATGGTCTGCCGAGAAGGGGGCCTTTCGCGACTATGTGCTTGCGCGCATCAGCGACATCGGGCCGCTCGTGCCGGTAGCCTATGACCCGGCCGACGATCTGGAGTGGGAGCGCTACGTGTCGCTCAAGATCAGCCCGCACCCAGGGCTGAGTGATGAGCAGAAACGCGCGATCGAGAAAGATTATGGGATGACGGGCGGCTACACGCAAATCTCGGTGCGAACGTCCCTGGCATTTTACTTCATCAACCGAATGAACCTCGACCTGCCCACGACGGAGCAACTGACACCTTCACGCCTGCAACTCACACTCGACAACCTGGCAGAGGTGCAGGCCGCCATTAGAGACGCTCAAGCTGACACCAGAACGCGTATTGCGGCTCGGAAAGAGCTGGCAGGCTGACCGGATTGCAGTGTCCCACCACGGACGCTCGCGGCCTCGTCGGGCTTCGTGGGTTGAGCGTTTTGGAGCGGGACCGCCGCCGGTCAACCCAGCGGCGCTTCCTCCATCGCCTTCCGGCGATTCCGTGCAGCTTGCTCCCTGCGGGCGCGCTTCGCGCGGGGTCTGACCGCCAGCTCATGTCCCGCTCCCCTTGCTCCCCATGAAGCCGCGGACGGTTCCGCGGCACCTAGCTGAGGAGCCTGTCCCATGTCTCAACCCACACTCATTCCCGGCCGCCGTCCGACGCATCGCCTGTACCGCGTGAGCGGGGATGGTGACGCCGCGATCTGGACTCCCATCGGCGCGGCCTGGCCCAACAAGGACGGGCGCGGGTTCAGCATCAGCTGCGATGCCGTGCCGCTTCAGGGGCGGATCGTGATGCGGATGATCAGTGCGCGCGAGGAGGCGGCTAACGCTGCGTGAGTTCGAGGCGGCCGGGCTCCGGCTCGGCCGCCATCTCTCAGCGTCTCAACCCTTGTTAACTGTCAGCGACCCGTCGAAGGTGGGAAACCTCCGCAACACTCACGATTGGAGCTCGATATGGCTGATCCGAGATTGCCGACTGAAATCGATGCATACATGCAGTCACTCCAATGGGGCGAACACCACGACCAGTGGCACTACGAGCAGCGCTACGACTTTTGGCGTCATCTGGCAGCAAACGGCAACCAAGCTGCTGCGGAGATCGTCGCCTACGGCGATAGTATGGGATGGTCTCGCGGGGAGTATCAAGAAGGCGCGCCCGGCCACGGGCTTCACTTCCTGGCCATGCATCGCGCCATGTTCCAGTTGCTGTTGGAAAACTTTCCGCAGCACCAGGAGCTGTTCCAAGGATGGACGACACCGCCCCGCGATCCGCATGATGCTGACGACCCTGTGGCCAGCGGGGACGCCTTCTCAGCCGAGAAAGCTGAAGGCATCAGAATGATCGAGTCGGATCATCAGTGGTTTGGTTCAGAGGATGAGTTCGCGCTTTTTCTAGAAACCAACATCCGCCCGACGGCCGAAGATCCGACCGTGCGCACACCGGATTTGCGAACTGCAGTCCACAACTATTTGCACAATCGTTGGACCGACGGATCGAGTCCCGTCAACCTGGGCGACCCCATTGTGAACATTTACAATGCACGCTTCTGGCGTCTGCACGGCTGGATCGAGCGTGTATGGACCGACTACCGGCGCGCAGTCGGCTTGTCCGATGATGATCCTGATTATCGTGAGCTTGTCTCTCATTATCGGCACATGATGGAGCATGGCCTCCACCACCATCGAATCGGGCCTCAACCTACCCGTCCGAACGGGCTGAAACGCATCTTCGCTGATTGATGCAATCGGTGCGTTTTGTCGGCAGATGGAAGTTGTAGTCTCGGCTGTTCGGCTCAAGCCACACGGCTCTCAGGTACCGCGACATTTCCTAGTTTCCGGGTGAGCATCCAAGGAAAGTTGCGAGCTTGCCAACGGTGCGGCGCGTGACCTTCCAATCGCCCCGCTCCCAGCGCCGCCACGTCCCTTCGTCAACGGGGACGCCGCGAGCAGCCTCAGCGATGGAAAGCCCACGCCGTCGCCGTTCTATGAGGAGCCGGTCGCCGAGGGTCGCCGGCTCCGGCCACGGCTCGTAGCCGAGGTAGCGAATGATGGCCGGGTATTGGCAGACGGTGGGCGCGTGCTCGTCCCGTTCCCACCACATCCACGTCTTCGGATCGACGCCGATGATGGCCGCCGCATCGATCAGGCGGTGGCCGAGCATTTGACGGCGTGCGGCGAGCTGCCGGCCGAGACTGTCGCCTGGGCGAAGCGCCGCTTCCGGCCGCTCGGCCTTCAGCAGCAGCGGCTTCAGACGACAGCAAAACAGCAACGCGGCCACACGGGTTCATGGCGGCGACGAGTTGGAAGCGCGCCGGATAGCGCACGTGGGCGTTGGCGCGGGCCACCGTGACCTCGCCCGTCTCCAGCGGCTGGCGCAGCGAATCCAGAGCCTGGGGCGAGAACTCCGGCAGTTCGTCCAGGAACAGCACGCCGTTGTGGGCCAGGGACACCTCGCCCGGCCGCGCCCGGTGCCCGCCGCCGGTCAGCGCCGCCATCGAGGCGGAATGGTGGGGGCTGCGGAACGGACGGTCCTGCGCGATGGCGCCCCGTTCGATCATACCGGCGACGGACCAGACCATGGAGGTCTCCAGCAGCTCCTGCGGCGTCAACGGCGGCAAGAGGCCCGGCAGGCGTTGGGCCAGCATGGACTTGCCCGATCCCGGCGGGCCGACGAACAGGAGGTTGTGGCCGCCGGCCGCCGCGATCTCCAGCGCGCGCTTGGCCCCCTCCTGCCCCTTGACCTCGCGCAGGTCGCGCACGGCCTCGCCGGCGCGCAGGGGACCGGGCTCGGGCTGGGACAGGCGCTGCGTGCCCTTGAAGTGGTTGATCAGGCCGATCAGCGAGCGGGGCGCCAGGATCTTCGCGTCCCCGGCCCAGGCGGCTTCGGGCCCGTTCGCCTCCGGACAGATCAGGCCCATGCCCATGGCCGAGGCGGTGACCGCCGCCGGCAGGGTTCCCCCGACCGGCGCGATCTGGCCCGACAGGCCCAGTTCGCCCACGGCGCACCAGCCGTCCAGCGCGTCGAGCGGGATCACCCCCATGGCCGCCAGAAGGGCAAGCGCGATCGGCAGGTCGAAGTGGCTGCCCTCCTTGGGCAGGTCGGCGGGCGCCAGGTTGGCGATGATGCGCTTGGGCGGCAGGGCCAGGCCGATGCCGGCGAAGGCGCCGCGCACCCGCTCCCGGCTTTCGGCCACCGCCTTGTCGGGTAGGCCGACGACGGAAAAGCTGGGCTGGGCCGCGCCGACCAGCTGGACCTCGACGTCCACACGCCGCGCGTCCACCCCGTCGAACGCCACCGTCACCGCCCGCGCGACCATGCCCGCCTCCGTCGACCTGCGTGGAACAGAACATGAACTCACAGTGGTTGGCAAGCACGATTGAGCGCTCCGTCGCTTTCGCGCGGAGGTGGAGGGCGGACGGAGCGCCGGGCGCGGAGCCCGGAGAAGATGTGATGACCGTTTCGACGAAGACCGACGCTCCGCGCGCATGGTTTTTCCGGGAGCTTGCGGCGGGTGGCCCTCTTAGGGCCTTACCGCAGTCGCTCCCGGCGGGCGGGCCGTCCCTGCGGACGGTCCCGGATCGGTCCAGGTATCCCCCCTGACCCTTGCCGGGTCTCATCTCTTGGTGAGACCCATCGGCTCCATTCCTTGGGGGGCTGCCGCTCGCGCCGCGGGCGCTCGCTGCGTGAGGCCCGGACGCGGACGGTCGGCTCCGTTCGAGACGGACCCCGCGCCACACGCTCCCGCCGCCGCAAGGTCGCAGGCCTTACGAGCCCTCCGGGCGACGGGACGGGTCCAGACTGGCGCAGGGGAAAGGTGGTCACAGAAAGTCGGGGCTGGATCAGAGAGAGGCGTTGAAGCGGCGAGGAAATCGGCGGAAGCCGGCGCAACTTCCCCCAGCCTCCTGCCGCATCGGCCATCTGCGCTCACTGGGGAAGGTTCGGGCGGCGCCCGCCGGCCGAGAAGACTCTCAGGCCCTGCGCCTCTTCACGGCTTCGCGGTCAAGACCGCTCCCGACCCGTTGCGGACCTACGGGCGCCGCAGCAGGCGCAGGAGTTGGTCGATGGCGAACGCGCGTCCAGTTTCGCCAAAGCCGACACCGTTGTCGTTCACCCACGACTCGAATTCCGTCCGCAGGCCCGCACGGGACCTCGCATCAAAAACCACCGACATCACCGATGGTGTTGCGCCCAGGAGAGAGAAACTGCCCACGTTCGAACACAGAGCCTCCCATTCCCCGGAGGCGTCGAAGAGCCGGATCACGGCACCGAGAAGGGTCGGGTCGTCCACAACCGCGCCAATATCGTCTATGCGCGAGCCGTTCGCTTCCAGTGTTGATCCATTTGCAATGGCTGCAATGGCCGCCGCAAACCTAGGGTCTAGGCCAAACCCGTGAGGAAACGCGACAACCAACCAGCCTGCGGGCCAGTCTTGAAAGCAAGCTTCGTTACGAGCGTTCATGCCAAGAACCTAGCTCGACGGGTGGTCCGCTTTCCACCCGTAGCTGAAGTTCCGGGCGACCGCTTTCGGACGTGCGGCGAGTCTTTCGCACAATTCCTGAAGAGAGAGGGCGCATCCTCCGCCCGGAGGGAGAGAAGGTTGATCCGCCCCTGATCTCAACCTAGCTGCGCCGCGATCGCGTCCCACATCAGGGCCGTCGCGTCGATGCCGGTGAACGCCTTCAGCTGCTGGGCGCCGGTGGGGGAGGTGACGTTGATCTCGGTCAGGAAGTCGCCGATCACGTCGATGCCGACGAAGACGAGACCCCGCGCCTTCAGCTCCGGCCCGATGGCGGCGCAGATCTCGCGGTCGCGGGCGGTCAGCTCGACCGCCTCGGCCGTGCCGCCGACGCGCAGGTTGGAGCGGACCTGACCCCTCAACGGCACGCGGTTGATGGCGCCGACCGGTTCGCCCTCGATCAGGATGACGCGCTTGTCGCCGGCCGAGACCTGGGGGACGAATTTCTGGATGACCAGCGGGTCGCGGCTGCCGGTCGCGTGGATCTCGACCAGGGCGGCCAGGTTGGGGTCGCCCGCCTTCAGCCGCACCACGCCGGAGCCGGCGGCGCCGTGAAGGGGCTTCAGCACCACATCGCCCTCGCGCGCGTGAAAGTCCTCCAGCGCCTCGACGTCCGAGCTGATCAGGGTCGGCGGCTGCAGCTGCGGCCAGCGGGTGACCATCAGCTTTTCGGGGGCGGACCGCACCTCGGCCGGGTCGTTGAGGACGAGCGTGTCGCCGCGCAGCGCCTCCAGCAGATAGGTGGCGGTGACGTAAGCCATGTCGAAGGGCGGGTCCTGACGCATCAGCACCACATCGACGTCGGCGTGCAGGTCCAGCTTCTGCATCTCGCCCAGCTCGACCAGATCCCCCTTCAGCACCGTGCGGCGGGCGCGACAGGACAGACGGCCGTTCTCCAAAGCCAGGGTGCGGAAGTCGTAGGTCCAGACGGAAAAGCCCCGATCCTGCGCCGACTGGATCATCAGCCAGGTGGTGTCCGAGCGGGGGTTCACCTGCTCGATGGGGTCCATCTGGACGGCGACCCGGGTCATGCGCGGCTCCTGAAGCTGACGGTGCGAAGGGAATGGGCGCGCGGGCGCCGAACCGCAAGGCTCAGCCGTCGAACGCCAGCCGCTTGAGGTGGCGCGGGAGACGGCCGGGCGCCAGGGCGATCAGGTCGATGCGGAGCGCATATCCGCGCAGGGCGGGGCGCGAGCGGCGCACCGCCTCACCGGCGGCCAGCAGGCGGCGCGCCTGCTGCGGGCTGAGCGCCTGTTCGGCGGCGTCGCGGACGGCGCGGCGCTTGACCTCGACCACGATCAGCTCCCGGTCCTTGTGAGCCAGCAGGTCGATCTCGCCCTGCGGCGTCTTCAGGCGGAAGGCGAGGATGCGATGACCGGTCAGCATCAACCAGGCCGCGGCCAGCCATTCCGCCGCATGCCCCTGACGCCAGGCCGCCCCGCCCCGCGCGCGGCGGTCGGGGCGGGGGCCGGTCACGCGCCGGCCTTCATCTGCAGCGCGCGGGCGTACAGCGCCTTGCGGCTCGCGCCGGTCTGTCTGGCGACCTCGGCGGCGGCGGGCCCAGGAGCGAGGCGGGTCAGGGCCTCGGCCAAGGCCGCGTCGACGTCGTCGGTGCTGGCGGCAACGACCTCTCCGGGACCGACCACGACGACGATCTCGCCCTTCGGCGCCTGCGTGCGCGGATGGACGGCCAGTTCGGACAGGGCGCCGCGCAGGCATTCCTCGTGCAGCTTGGTCAGCTCGCGCGTAACTGCGGCGGGGCGGTCGCCCAGCACCTCGGCCATGTCGCTGAGGCTGGCGGCCAGGCGCGGGCCGCTTTCGAAGAAGACCAGCGTCCGGCCAGGTTCGGCCAGTTCGGCCAGTGCGGTCTTCCGGGCGGCGGACCTGGGCGGCAGGAAGCCGGCGAACAGGACGCGGTCGGCGGGCAGGCCGGCCAGGCACAGGGCGGCCAGAAGGCTGGAGGCGCCGGGGATGGGATGCACCGGCAGGCCCGCCGCGATCACCTCGCGCGCCACGACGAAGCCGGGGTCCGAGACCATGGGCGTGCCCGCGTCGGACACGAGGGCCACGACGTGGCCCTCGGCGATGCGTTCGACGGCGATCCGGGCGGCGCGTTCGGAGGCGTGGTCGTCGCAGCGTTCCAGCTTCGCCTTAAGCCCATAGGCGGCCAGCAGCCTGGCCGAGACGCGCGTGTCCTCGGCCAGCACCAGATCGGCTGCGGCCAGCACGTCGAGACCGCGCAGCGTCATGTCGCGCAGGTTCCCTATGGGCGTGGCGACCAGATACAGCCCCGGGCTGACCGGCCGGGGCGGCGGCGCGGCGGGGGGAAAGGGGCTGGGGTCAGGCATGGCGAGGACCGTGACAGCGTCGGGCGACGCGCTCAAGCGGTCAGCAGGCGGCTGGTGACCGCGTCCAGCAGCGGACGGCCGGCGGCGGTGGCGACGACGCGGCCGGCGGCGACGGTCAGGAAGCCCTCCTCGACCATCTGCGCCAGCGGGCGGGCGGCGGCGGGCAGGGCGTTCAGCACCGACAGAGGCGCCCCTTCGACGGTGCGCAGGCCCAGAAGGACGCGCTCTTCGGCCGCCTCCGCCGGCGACAGGTCGGCACGCTCCTCCCACGGGGCGCCCGCCTCGACGCCTGCCAGGTATGCGTCGATCCCGCGGTGGGCGACGGTGGCGGTGCGGACGCCGTTCACCGTCAGCCGGCCGTGGGCGCCGGGGCCGAGGCCCAGATAGTCGCCGCCGCGCCAGACGTGGAGATTGTGCGCCGAGCGGGCGGCGACGCCGCGGGCGTGGTTGGAGACCTCATAGGCGTCGAAGCCGGCGGCCCCCAAGGTCGCCTGAGTGGCCTCATAGAGGGCGGCGGCCAGGTCCTCGTCCGGCGGGGACCAGTCGCCGCGGCCGACGGCGCGGGCGAAGGCGGTGCCCTGGGCTATGGTCAACTGATAGGGCGAGACGTGCTCGAACCCGAGGTCCAAGGCCTGGGTCAGGGCCGCGCGCCAGTCGGCGACCGACTGGCCCGGCAAGGCGTGGATCAGGTCGATCGACAGGCGCGGGAAGATGCGGGCGGCGACGGCGACGGCGCGGCGCGCCTCTTCCGCCGAATGGTTGCGGCCCAGAAAGGCCAGCTGGGCGTCGTCCAGCGCCTGCACCCCCATGGACAGGCGGTTCACCCCGGCGGCGGCGAAGGCGGCGAAGCGGTCGGCCTCCGCGTCCGTGGGATTGGCCTCCAGCGTGACCTCGACGGGCGGGCAGGGAAAGAGCGCGAGGGCGGCCTCGACCACCGCCGCGACGTCGGCCGGGTCCATCAGCGAGGGCGTTCCGCCGCCGAAGAAGATCGAGGCGAGTCGGCGAGGGCCGGTCAGGGCCGCCTGGGCCCTGAGGTCGTCGAGGATCGCCACCATCAGAAGGGCCGCCCGATCCTCTTGGCCACGGGCCCGCATGACGTTGAAGTCGCAGTAGGGGCAGATGCGGGCGCAGAACGGCCAGTGGACGTAGAGAGCGAGGTCCGTGCCGGGGTCGGGCGTCTCAGTCGTCAACCAGCGCCGCCTTCAGCTTTTCGAACGCCCGCGCGCGGTGGCTCATGGCGTCCTTGGCCGCAGGGTCCATCTCGCCGAAGGTCTGGGTGAAGCCGTCGGCGACGAAGATGGGGTCATAGCCGAAGCCCTGGTCGCCACGCGGGGGGAAGGTCACCACGCCGTCCACGCGCCCCTCGACGACCACCGTCGGGCCGTCCGGCCAGGCCACGGCCAGGGCCGAGGTGAACCAGGCGATGCGGTCGTCGGATCCGACCTCCTCCAGCCGTCGCTCGACCTGGGCCATGGCGTGGGCGAAGTCCTTGTCCGGCCCCGCCCAGCGTGCCGAAAAGATGCCAGGCGCCCCGCCCAGCGCCGCGACCGACAGCCCGCTGTCGTCCGCCAGCGCCGGCAGACCCGACGCCTGGGCCGCATGGCGCGCCTTCAGGACCGCATTGCCGACGAAAGTGCTCTCGGTTTCATCCGGTTCGGGCACGTTCGCCTCCGCCGCCGTGACGATCGTGTAATTTCCGTCCAGCAGGGCCGCGATCTCGCGCGCCTTGCCCGGATTATGCGTCGCGGCCACCAGGCGCATGCCCTTGATAAGTCTCGGTTTCATCCGGCGTCGCGCTCCCAGCGGCCAACCTTGCCTAAGTTTAATATCGTTAAACGATATGTAACGTGCATCGTCGCCCCGCACGTCCTATCTATGATCTCAAGAACGAGGGGCCGCATCGTTCTCCCGAGAAACCGAAAGGGGCATCGGAATGCAGCGGTCGAAAGAAAAGAGCAATGACGCACCTCACTCAGGAAAAACGGAGAAAGACGATGCACGCCATGACCGCCACCCAGTTCGCCGAAAAAGTCGGCTATGCCGTCGTCAACGGCGCCCTGCTGGCCGCCCTGCCGACCGCCCTGGTCGCCATCCTGCTGCAAGCTCTCTGAGCGGCGGGATTTTGACCGGAATGAAAGTCGAAGCGATGGTGGAGGCCGCGCGCGGTCCCTTCGGGGCCGGCGCGGCGATCCCCCGGCTCCGGCTTTAAAGGTTTCCCATGCCCCTGTCGCCCCGCCGTCTGGTCATGCCCAAGCTGCCCGGACTGCGCGCCCTGGGGCCGGGCTCGGTGTCCAGCCTGCTGAAGACCGCGCTGGACGTCGCCTACGCCGTGCTGATCCTGCTGACCGGCCTCGGGGTGGTCCTGCTGATCACCGTGGCCTTCATCCCCATGGACCAGCTGGCGCTGAACGTCACCGACGACGCCGGCGGCGCCCAGATCCCCCTGCCCCGATCCCACGCCCTGTTCGGGGTCGGCGCCTTCATCGGCTATTTCGCCGGCTTCGCCCTGATCCTTCGCAATCTGCGCCGGGTGTTCCGCACCCTAACCCTGGGCGACCCCTTTCAGCCCGAAAACGTGACGCGGCTGCGCCAGATCGGCTGGATCCTGGCCACCGTCACCGGCGGCGTCTGGGTGGGCCAGATGCTGATTTCGCGGCTCGGCCGAGGGATCATGGACGAGCCCAGCCCGTTCAACCTGGTGACCCCCGCTTTTTCCGTCCTGGTCGTCTTCGTGCTGGCGGAGGTGTTCCGAGAGGGCGCGCGTCTGCGCCGCGAATCCGAACTGACGATCTGACGGACCCGGTGTAAGAGCGCCCATGGCCATCCGCGTCCAACTCGACAAACTGCTGGCCGAGCGCCGCATGTCGCTGACGGAGCTCAGCGACCGCGTCGGCGTGACCGTGGCCAACCTGTCGATTCTGAAGACCGGCAAGGCGCGGGCCATGCGCTTCTCGACGCTGGACGCCCTGTGCCGCGAACTGAACTGCACGCCCGGCGACCTGCTGGGCCATGTGCCGGGGCCCCAGGCCGGCGGCGACGACGCCGAAGACGCGTGACCCGCCGATGAGCCGCCGGGACGACCTGTCGCCCGAGGATCGCCGCATCTGGGCGCGGGTGGCGGGGTCGGCGGTCCCGCACAAGCGCCGCAAGCCGCTGTTGGTCGCCGGAGGGGAAGCGCCGGCCATCGTGCCGAAGACCGCGCCGTCGCCATCTCTCAAGTCACGGCCCCTCGCTGCCCCTGCGGCTCTTCCGAGCCCGTCGAAGCCGCCCGCGCCCCGAACGCGAGGCGTGCCCGAAGAGCTGGAGCCCCGCCGCCAGCGCCGCCTGTCGCGCGAGCGCGATCCCATCGACGCCCGCATCGACCTGCACGGCTATGGCAGGTTCCAGGCCCAGGACGCCCTGACGGCGTTCCTGATCGGCGCGCAGGCGCGCGGGCACGGCGCGGTGCTGGTGATCACCGGTCAGGGCCGGCGCGGCGGCACGGGCGTCATCAAGTCCAGCGTCCACGACTGGCTGACTGCTCCGGCGCTGCGCGGCGTCGTCTCCGGCTTCGCCCCCGCCGCCCGCAAGCACGGCGGCGACGGCGCGCTGTACGTGACGATCAGGCGAGCCTGAGCCCCGCGTCCTTCGCCAACTTCTCCAGCGAGACCATCGGCCTCGGCCCCCAGTGGGCGATGACCTCTGCGGCGGCGAGGGAGCCCAGCTTGCCGGCGTCTTCCAGCGGCAGGCCGCGGGCGAGGCCCAGAAGGAAGCCGGCGGCGTACTGGTCGCCCGCGCCTGTGGTGTCGACGACCTTGACGACCGGAACGGCGGCGACCTTCACCCGGTCGTCGCCCGAGATGATAACAGAGCCGTCCGGGCCGCGCGTGACGGCGGCGACCTCGACCATGGCGGCCAGCCGCTCAGCGGCGGCGTCGAAGTCGTCAGTCTCGAACAGGGCGGTCAGCTCCGCCTCGTTGGCCAGGACGACGTCGGCGGACGAGCGGATGAAGCCCAGCAGATCGGCGCGCCAGCGGTGGACGACGAAGCTGTCGGACAGGGTGATCGCCACCTTGCGCCCGGCGTCGTGAGCGGCCTTGGCCGCCGCCTCGAAGGCGGCTCGGCCGGGGGCCGGATCGAACAGATAGCCTTCCAAGTAGACGATCGCGCTGTCGGCGATCAGGGCGGCATCCACGTCGGCGACCGTCAGCTGGTTGGCGGCGCCCAGGAAGGTGCACATGGTGCGCTGGCCGTCCTCGGTGACGTTGATCAGGCAGCGCCCGGTGCCCAGGCCTTGGGCCACGCCGTCGACCAGCGGCGCGACGTCGAAATGCACCCCGGCGGCGCGGATGTCGTGGGCGAAGACCTGACCCAGTTGGTCGTCGGCGACCTTGCCCAGATAGGCGGCGCGTCCGCCGAAAGAGCCGACGCCGGCCACCGTGTTGCCGGCCGAGCCGCCCGACGCCTCGACGCCCGCGGCCATGGCGTCGTACAGCGCCGCGCTCTGAGCCGCGTCGACCAGCTGCATGGAGCCGGGCGTGAGGCCCTGCGCCTCCAGAAAGGCGGGGCTGCAGGGCGCCAGCACATCGACGATCGCGTTGCCGACGGCGCAGACGTCGAAGCGGGCGGGGGAAGAGGCCTGGGTCATGGGCGCGCCCATAGCCGTCCGCAGCCGACTTCGCCAGCATCGAAACCCGACCACCACGGCCGGAATTCTTGACCCGAGGGGCCTTCGGGCCTACCTCGACCGCATGACCATGCGCCGCATCTTGACCGTCGACAACGCCGCCGACCTGGCCGTGCTGAAGCAGGTGTCGAAGCCCGTGGAGACCGTGGACGACGGCGTGCGCGCCCTGATGGACGACATGCTGGAGACCATGTACGCGGCCCCCGGCATCGGCCTGGCCGCCGTGCAGATCGGAGAGCTGACGCGCGTCGTGGTCATGGATCTGGGCGACGGCGCGCCGGATCCCGAGGCCGAGGCCAAGGAGGGCGAGGATGAGCCCGCCCGCGTCCCCAACCCCCGCTTCTTCGTCAATCCTGAAGTGCTGTGGGCGTCGGAAGAGACCTTGCCCTATGAGGAAGGCTGCCTGTCGATCCCCGAGTATTTCGACAGCGTCGAACGCCCCGCCCGCGCCCGCGTCCGCTATCTGGACCGCGAGGGCCGGATGGTCGAGGAAGAGATCGACGGCCTGTACGCCGTCTGTTTCCAGCACGAGCTGGACCACCTGAACGGCGTGCTGTTCATCGACCACCTGTCCCGGCTGAAGCGCGACCGGGCCATGGCCAAGGTGAAGAAGGCCGCGAGGATGGCCGCCTGATGGCCCGTTTGAAGCGCAGCCCCGACCGCATCATCGACCCGCGCGGGCGTCGCCGCCTGACCCGCAATGAAAAGGTCGGCGTGGCCGGCGTCGTCACCCTGCTGGGGGTGGCCCTGGCGGGCGTGGTGGCCGGCATGATCATCGACCGCCTGCTGAGCTTCGACGACGCGCTGGACGCCGGCGGCGAGTGGGACGAGGGCGGCGGAGTCTTCACCCGCTGGGACTGAGGCTCACGCGAGTGCGTCCCTGTGCTGGGGAGGATGGCTGGTGCGACACGCGGTGGGCAGCAAATGGTGGGTTCGCGCCCTGATCATCGTAGCCGCTTTTTTCGCGGGACCGCCGGTCGCGGGCGTCCTGATTTACGCACTCGGCAGCATGATCTTCCCCCACTGAGATGAAGGCGCAGCCGTGGACCTATGTCCCCATTTGCGTTACATGTAACCAATGGGAAGTTCCGCGAAGCGTGTCGCCGATCATCGGGCCAACCTGCGGGCACAGGGGCTCCGGCCAGTCCAGATCTGGGTGCCGGACACGCGCGCGCCTGAGTACGACGCGCGCATTCGGCGCCAGATCGAGGCGCTGAGGTCCGATCCTAGAGAGCAAGCTCTCGTGCGCGAGCTCGAAGAATTCCTCGATTGGGACGACGAGGATTGACGCGCGGCGACGTCGTCATCGTCGTCATGAAGGGCGACTATGGCAAACCCAGACCGGCTCTGATTGTGCAGGCCGATCGATATCGCGGCCACAGCTCCGTCACAATCGCGCTCATGACGAGCACGTTGACCGAGATCGACGACATTCGGCTGACGATCGAGCCTTCCGCGGAAAACGGCCTGCAGGTCACATCACAGGTGCAACTGGACCGTCTGCAAAGCGTGCCGACCAGCCGGTTGAAGGATGTGATCGGCCGTCTGACGCCCACCAATATGGCTGCCGTCGATCGGGGCCTCGCCCTGTTCCTCGGCTTGGCCTGACGCTAAAGCCTCGCCCATGCGCCTCGCCTTCATGGGTACCCCAGAATTCGCCGTGCCCTCGCTGGCCGAACTCGTCGCCGCTGGGCATGAGGTCGTCGCCGTCTATTCCCAGCCGCCCCGGCCGCGTGGCCGGGGGCAGAAGCTGACGCCGTCCCCGGTTCAGGCCTTCGCCGAGACCCTGGGCCTGCCGGTGTTCACGCCGGAGTCGATGAAGGCGACGGACGCGATCGAGACCTTCCGGTCGCTGGATCTGGATGCCGCCTGCGTCGTCGCCTATGGCCAGATCCTGAAACCCGAGGTTCTGGAGGCGCCGCGGCTGGGATGCCTGAACCTGCACGGGTCGTTGTTGCCTCGTTGGCGAGGGGCAGCGCCGATCCAGCGGGCCATCATGGCGGGCGACCGTCAGACCGGCGTGCAGATCATGCGGATGTCGGCGGGACTGGACGAGGGGCCCATCCTGCTGAGCGAGGTCATGGAGATCGCCCCGGACGACACGGCGGGATCGCTGGGCCAGCGCATGGCGCACGTGGGCGCGGCCCTGTGGCCCCGGGCTCTGGCGGCGCTGGAGCGCGGCGGGCTGGAGGCGGTGGAGCAGGTCGGCGAGGCCACCTATGCGAAGAAGATCACCCCGGCCGAGGCGCGCATCGACTGGACCCGCCCGGCGGCGGAAGTGGACGCCCATATTCGAGGCCTGTCGCCCGCGCCCGGGGCCTGGTTCGAGGTGCCCGGCCCCGACGGCCCGGTGCGGATCAAGGCGCTGATGAGCCGCGTGTCAGCGCGCGGGTCGGGCGCGGCGGGAGAGGTGCTGGACGAGGAGCTGCGCGTCGCCTGCGGCGCCGGCGTGGTGCGGCTGATGACCGTGCAGCGCGCGGGCAAAGGGGCCCAGGCGGCCGAAGAGATGCTGCGCGGGTTTCCGATAACCATCGGGACGGTGCTCCCCTCAAGCGGCGAGCCGCCGCGCGGCGAGCGGTAGGGAAAGAAAGCGATGCCGCGCTACCGCCTTACGGTCGAATACGACGGCTCGGCCTACAACGGGTTCCAGGTCCAGGCCGGGCAGCCGACCGTGCAGGGCGCGATCGAGACGGCGCTGACGGCTTTCTGCGGTGAGACGGTGCGGCTGTTCGCGGCAGGGCGGACCGACACGGGAGTGCATGCGACGGGTCAGGTGATCGGCTTTGATTTGGAAAAGGCCTGGCCGGCGCGCACGGTGATGAACGCGCTCAACGCCCACCTGGTCGAGGAGGCGGTGTCGGTGCTGGACTGCGCCGAGGCCGATCCGGAATGGCACGCGCGGTTCTCGGCGACGGGGCGGCGCTACCTGTACCGCATCATGAACCGCCCCGGACCGCCCGCCCTGGACGCCGGTCGGGTCTGGCACATGAAGAAGCCGCTGGACGCCGACGCCATGCATGCGGCCGCCCAGGCGCTGGTCGGCCTGCACGACTTCACGACCTTCCGGGACGTGAACTGCCAGTCGGCCTCGCCGGTGAAGACGCTGGACGTCGCGGCGGTGGAGCGGGTCGGCGACGAGGTGCGGCTGACGTTCGCGGCGCGCAGTTTCCTGCATCGGCAGGTGCGGTCGATGACCGGAAGTCTGGTGGAGGTCGGCCTGGGGCGGTGGTCCGCCGCCGATCTGAAGGCCGCGCTCGACGCCCGCGACCGGTCCGCCTGCGGACCGGTCGCCCCGAGCGACGGACTGTATCTGACGGGCGTGGAGTACTGAAAGGTCACTTCCCCCGTCCGCGCAAGCGGATGGGGAGGACAGGTCGGCGTCTTGCGACGACCAGGAAGGGGCGGCTCGATGGGCGAAGTTTCGGCGCCGAGCCCCCCTCCTGACCGCTTCGCGGTCCGTCCTCCCCACGCGCCCTTGCGCGCGGAGAGGTGGCTTCAGATCAGTTCCGGGCTTCGTTCGAGGCGCCGGTGACGGCGTCGCCGGCGGCCGAGACGTCGCGGCCGACGCCGGCGATGGTGTTGCAGGCCGACACGGCCATGGCCGCGGCGATCAGGGTCAGGGTGACGATCTTCTTCATTGGAGCAGTCTCCGACGGGGTTGAACCTGGGCCGTGAACGCCAAGCGTGGCCGTTCGGTTGCGCCGCCCCCATCGCCAAACCGCCGCACCCTCTGCTAACGCCTCCGCATGAGCCAGCCGCAGAACACCGCCGCCCGCCGCCTCGTCGAAACCCTGGTCGCCAACGGGATCGACAAGGTCTTCTGCGTGCCCGGCGAGAGCTATCTGGCCGTGCTGGACGCCCTGGCCGACGTGCGCGACCGGATCGAGGTCGTCACCTGCCGGCACGAGGCGGGGGCCGCCAACATGGCCGAGGCCTATGGCAAGCTGACCGGCAGGCCCGGGGTCTGCATGGTCACGCGCGGGCCCGGCGCGACGCATGCTTCGATCGGCGTGCACACGGCGCATCAGGACTCCACGCCGATGATCCTGTTCGTGGGCCAGATCGCCCTGACCGACCGTGGGCGCGGGGCGTTTCAGGAGGTCGATTACCGCGAGGTGTTCGGCGGCCTGGCCAAGTGGGCGACCGAGCTGGAAAGCCCGGAGCGCACGGTGGAGGTGGTCGAACGCGCCTTCGCCACCGCCCTGCAGGGTCGCATGGGTCCGGTGGTCGTGGCCCTGCCGGAGGACCTGCTGCACGCCGACGGCGGACCGGCGCCGAAGCGGCCGGTGGTTCCGGCGAGGGCCACGCTGGACCCGGCCGTGCTGGCGGACGTCGGCGAGCGGCTGAAAAAGGCCGAGCGGCCGCTTATCGTGGTGGGCGGATCCGGCTGGACGACCGAAGCCAGCCACGCCCTGGCCGACTGGGCCGAGCGGCACATGATCCCGATCTCGGGCTCGTTTCGGCGCAAGGACATCATCTCCAACGATCGGCCCAACTATGCCGGCGACCTGGGGCTGGGGTGCAATCCCAGGCTGACGGCGCGGGCGAAGGCGGCGGATCTGGTGATCGCCATCGGCGCGCGGCTGGGGGAGAACCCGACGCAGGGCTACACCCTGTTCGACCGCGACCACACGGCCGGGGTGCTGGTGCATCTGCACCCGGGGCCGGAGGAGCTGGGCCGGGTGTGGCCGACGCTGATCTCGGGCGTGGCGGACAACAGTCTGGCCGCCCTGGCCCTGACCAGACTGGAGCCGGGCCGCGACTGGCGCGCCGAGGCGGAACAGGCGCACGCCGACTTCCTGGCCTTCTCCACGCCGGTGCCGGTGACGGGCGCGGTCAACATGAGCGAATGCATGGCGCACCTGATGGACGCCGTGCCGGCCGACGCCGTGGTCACCAACGGCGCCGGAAACTTCGCCGCCTGGCTGCACCGCTTCTATCGCCACCGCGCCTGCCGCACCCAGCTGGCCCCGACCTCGGGCGCCATGGGCTATGGCTGGCCCGCCGCGATCGCCGCCAAGGCCGTGGACCGCGAGCGCGAGGCGATCTGCGTCGCCGGCGACGGCGATTTCCTGATGACCGGGCAGGAGATGGCCACCGCCGTCCAGCACGGTCTGAACCCGGTGGTGATCGTGGTCGACAACGGAACCTACGGCACCATCCGCATGCATCAGGAGGGGCACTATCCGGGGGCCGAGCGGGTCATCGCCACCGACCTGAAGAACCCCGACTTCGTGATGTGGGCTCAGGCCTTCGGCGCGTTCGGCGTTCGGTGCGAGACGACGGAGGATTTCCCCGCCGCGCTCCAGACCGCCCGCGACGCGGCCAAGGCCCGTCAGGTTCCGGCGCTGGTGCACCTGATCACCTCGGCCGAAGACATCGCACCGGGCCGCACGATCAGCGGGCTGCGGAGTCAGTAGGAGCGAGACGATGAAGGTCGCCTGCATCGGCTTGGCAGCCCTCACCTTGGGAGGCTGCGCCACACCGGCGGAACCTCAGACGCCGACGTCCGGCGACGGCGACGACTGCGCGGTGATCGCCGCAGTGGCCAAGGAGCACTATGGCTTCAACGCCACCGATCGCCCTTCCCTGCCTCTGTGGCTGAACGATGGACGTGGCTGGGCGCCCCGGTGCGATTGGAGCCGACACGGTCTGGCCGTCCCCCAGGTCTACGATCCGGCGGCCACGGAGCCGGAGCCGGACGGCGCCCCCTCGGGGCATCGCTACGTCAGCTTCCAGAAGCCGAGCTATGACGGCCAGGGGGCGGTGATCGAAAGCAGCGCGATGTGGGGGCCGTGGGCCGGCGAAGGCGTGCGCTGCCGGCTGCGCTCGGGGTTCGCGGGCTGGACGGTCGAGCGTTGCGAGCAGACCTGGATCAGCTGAGACATGCCCTTCACCGCCACCGTCCTGACCATGTTTCCGGAGGCCTTTCCGGGCCCGCTGGGCGTATCGCTGATCGGGACGGCGCAGCATGAGCGGGGCCTGTGGAAGCTGGAAACGGTTGACATTCGGGGCTTCAGCGACGATAGGCGCGGCTTCCTGGACGACCCCCCTGCGGGCGGCGGACCGGGAGCGGTGTTGAAGGCGGACGTGGTGGCCAGGGCTCTTGACGGGCTTTCCGGGCCGCGGCGGCCGCTTTTGTACATGAGCGCCCGGGGTCGGCCCCTGACCCAGGCGCGCGTCAAGGACTGGGCGCAAGGCGACGGGATCGTCGTGCTGTGCGGCCGGTTCGAGGGGGTGGACCAGCGGGTGCTCGACGCCCGGGGGTTCGAGGAGGTCTCCGTCGGAGACGCGGTCCTGGCCGGTGGCGAGGCGGCGGCGATGGTGGCGATCGAGGCGTGCATAAGACTGATCCCCGGAGTGCTCGGCTCAGGCGAAAGCCTGTCGTCCGAAAGCTTCGAGGACGGGCTTCTGGAGCATCCGCAGTACACGCGACCGCGGACGTTCGAGGGGCTCGACATCCCCGAGGTCCTGCTGTCGGGCGACCACAAGAAGGTCGCGCAATGGCGCCAGGAGCAGAGGGAAATCACCACGCGGGAGCGGCGACCGGACCTCTGGGAGCGGCATCTCGCCAACTTACAGGCAAAGAGCGCAAAAGCTCGAGGAGACTGAGATGAACATTCTGCAGACCATCGCAGCCGAAGAAAAAGCCCGCGTCCTGGGCGACCGCAAGATCCCGGACTTCCAGCCCGGCGACACCCTGCGGGTCATGGTCAAGATCAAGGAAGGCGAGCGCGAGCGCATCCAGGCGTTCGAAGGTGTCTGCATCGCCCGTGACGGCGGCGGCGTGAACGAGACCTTCACGGTCCGCAAGATTTCGTTCGGCGAGGGCGTGGAGCGGAAATTCCCGATCCTGTCCCCGAACATCGACGCCATCGAGGTGAAGCGTCGCGGCGTCGTGCGTCGCGCCAAGCTGTATTATCTGCGCGACCGTCGCGGCAAGTCGGCCCGGATCGCCGAGCGCCAGACCCAGCGCAAGGGCGTGGAAGTGCCGTCCGAAGGCGCCGCCGACGCGGCCCCGGAGGCGACTGAGGGCTGATCCTCGAACACGCGTCTTCCAGAAGTTCAGAAGGCCCGGGCGGAGCGTCCGGGCCTTCGTCGTTCCTGACGGGACATGACGCGGGAGGCGAGCGGGATTGCGGCGAAATCCAGGCGCGGTAGGGTGCGTTCCTCATCGTCGACCCTCGTGGAGCCTTCGGAATGCGCCTGCCCCTTCTCTCGCTCTTCGCCGCCGCCGTGGCGGTCGTCGCCCTGCCCGCGCAGGCCCAGGATCCGGTCGCCAACTCGGGCCCGTACTACATCATGGATCTGGCCGACGAGAACCTGATCCTGGCGGCGGGCGGCACGCGTTCGCGGTCGGGGTCGCAGGCCAAGGTCACGATCTCGGTCCTCAGCGCCCCGAACGCCGTGCAGGACGGGATCGCGCGGCTGGACATGGCCTACGAGTTCGACTGCCCCGGTCGCCGGTTCCGCACGCCCGCCGCCACCGCCTATGACTTGGGCGGCGGCCTTATGGGCAGCATCGCCGACGAGCCGGACTGGACCGACGTCAACATGACGGCCACCAGCGCCACCATCATGGCCTACGCCTGCGATTCGACCCTGTCGGAAGGCATCGAGCCGATCGAGGGCGACATCAACGTGCTGGCCGCCCGCTATCGTGAGATCGCCGCGGGCGAGTGAGGCTCCGACGTCGAGGGACGAAGGGTCCCGGATCGATCCGGGGCCCTTTTTCATGCCGTGTGACGCGATTCACATCGACAGCGGCCGTCCGTCCGGGGGCGTCGTCGTGACCGGACGGCCGTCGGCGCCTTCCAGAGCGTGCTTCAGGTCGCGCATCTCGTCGTGGCCGTCCTTGACGGTCAGATAGGCGCGGCGGACCACTTCGCGCGTCGTGGCCGACAGCTTTTCGTCTTCCAGGGCGCGCTCGAACTTGGCCTTGATGAAGTCCTCGCCGTTCTCGACGGAGTTCACCACCGCCTGCTCGTCGCGCAGCAGGGCGTGCTTCACGTCCAGGAAGGCGCGGTGGGCCTTGGCCAGGATCGAGCCGTCGTCCTCCGGCGTCGCGCCCAGGCCGCGCACGGCGGTCTGCAGGTCGGCGGCGACGCGGCGGCGCTCGCCCGCGCGCTTGACGAAGCGGTCGCGATAGGTTGCGACGTCGGTCTCCTTGGCGGCCTCCTCGTAGCCGTCGGCGCTGTCCAGCGTGGTCTCGATCAGACCGTTCAGAACGTCGATGTCGTGTCGGTTGGCGTCGGTCATGGGATTTGCCTCTCATCGGGGAAGATGAGGTCAAAGCGCCCGGACGCCCGGCGGGTTTCAGCTTGGCCGTTGAAAAGCGGCGACTTCTAGAGCCGGGTCCGGATCGACCACAGCTCCGGGAAGCATCGCCGCGACAGGGTCTCGGTCAGGTACCCCACACCGGCCGTGCCGCCCGTGCCCATGCGTCGCCCGATGATCCGCTCCACCGTCACCACGTGCTTGTGCCGCCAGGTCAGCAAAGCGTCGTCCAGGTCGACCAGCTTTTCAGCAAGCTGGTAAAGTTCCCAGAACTCATGGGGCCGGCGATAGACCCGCAGCCACGCCTCCTCGACCGCCGGGCTGGGCTCGTGCGGCGTGGAGACGTCGCGCGACAGGATCTCGGCCGGCACGTCCAGCCCCGCCGCGGCCAGCCGGGCCAGTGCGTCGTCATACAGGCTGGGCGCCTCGATAGCCGCCTTCAGCGCCGCGTGCGCGTGGGGCCGGTCCACGTGGTGACGCAGGAAAGCCGGGTTCTTGAGGCCCAACATCGCCTCGAACCGGCGGAACTGGTCGCTCTGAAACCCCGACGACGACCCCAGGACGGCGCGGAAGTTCAGATAGTCGGCGGGCGTCATGGTGGCCAGGACGTCCCAGCTCTGGGTCATCACGGCCTGGATGCGGCTGATGCGGGCCAGGCTCTTGTAGGCGGGCACCAGATCCCCGGCGCGGACCAGCCGCTGGGCCAGCGCCACCTCGTGCAGCATCTGCTTGAGCCACAGCTCCTTGGTCTGGTGAATGACCACGAACAGCATCTCGTCGTGCTGGTCGGAGTGCGGCTTCTGCGCCGTCAGCAGGACGTCGAGGTCCAGATAGCCGGCGTAGGTGACGTCTCGGGAGTCGCTCATGGCGCCTTGTCGCGTCCGCGCCGGCGGGACGCAAGGCTCACAGCCAGCCGCGCTTCTTGAACCAGGCCAGCGGCAGGATCGCCGACACGACCATGGCGCCCAGCGCAGCCGGATAGGCCCAGGGCTGGGCCAGCTCCGGCATGTGGTCGAAATTCATGCCGTAGATCGAGGCGATCAGCGTCGGCGGAAGGAAGGCGACCGCGGCGACCGAGAAGATCTTGATGATCGACGACTGCTGGATGTTGATCAGACCCAGGGCGGCGTTCAGCTGGAAATCGATGGAGGCCGCCACCGCGTGATTGTGGTCGATCAGGCTGCGGGCGTCGCGCGTCAGGGACGCCAGGTGATCGCGGGCTTCCGTGTCCTTTTCGATCCGGTCGTCCAGACCCAAAAAGACGAAGGCGCGCAGCAGGCCCGCCAGCGTCCGCTCCAGTCGGGCGTTCGCCTGACGCACGCGGCCCAGCCGGTTCACATAGGGCTCGAAGCTACGGGCCCGTCCTCGTTCGGCGAAGATCTCGTCGCTGAACGCCTCCATGCGCGCGACGGTCTTGGACAGGACGTCCGACGTCCGGTCGATCACCATTTCGAACAGGTGCAGAGCCAGGCCCGGCGCGGTGACGCACAACTCCTCATCCCGTTCCAGCGCCGCCTCCATCATGGCGAACGGGCGTGGATCGAAGTAGCGGATGGTCACGAGCGGGCCCGGCGTCAGGACGAAGGTCACCGGATCGAGGAAGGGCACGTCCTCGTCGCCCCGGTGCAGCAGATCGACGGTGACGTAGGTGGCGCCCTGCTCGCGATACAGACGACTGGAAGCTTCCAGCTCGGCCATCTCCTCGCGCGTCGGAAGGGGAATGCCGCCCAGAGCCCGCTCGATCGACAGCTCCTCTTCGCGCGACGGCGCGATCAGATCGACCCACAGGACGTCGGGGTCCAGCGCGCCGACGGGCGGTGCGTCCAGGGCGCGGCAACCGTTCTCGCCGCGCCGATGGATGCGGATCATGGGATGCTGGTCAGCCCAGAGACAGCGGCAGCGAGGCGATCAGGGTGGACCCGCCCAGGCGCTCGTTATGGACGAAGCCGTAGACCGGATAGACCGACGATCCCAGGTCGTTGATCGGGGCGTACCAGACCTTGACCGCGCTCCAGTCGCCGGCGTCGGACACGTCCGCGACCGTGACGTTCTCCTCGATCTTGCCGCGACTGCCGCCCCAGTTGGCGTGGGTGATGCGGATCACGCGGTCAGTCAGGATTTCGGAGACGACCGCCACGTGCCCGCGCGTCATGCGGCCGGTCGGGCGGAACACCAAAACAGAGCCGACTTCCGGCGACGAGCCGGTGCGGTACTGACCCTGGGCGCTTTCCCACCAGGTCCAGGCGTCGCCGCGGATTTCGATGCCCGAGGTCAGGCGGGCGAAGGTCACGCACTGCCAATACGGCGCGTCAGCCTGGGCGATCTGGGGGGCCAGCGGAGAAAATCCGATGACGGCCGCAACCAGGGCGACGGCGAGCCGTTTCAGCATGAGGCGTGCTCCGTTCCGGTGGATCGAGGGCCTTGGGTAGCCGAATTCACCCGGCCGGGGAAACCCGTGCGGGGGATTTTTCCTGTCTGACTTTCGCGTGATCGGCGTTTCGGCCCCGCGCAGGCAGGTTCCGAAGCCAGGCACGGGCGGGCTTTTCAACCAAATGATGGGCGATCGCGGCGGTCACGACGGCGCCCGTCACGATGCCCAGCCAGACCGGCAGGGCGAAGGTCTTGTCCTCAGACCCCGTCAGACGGGCGACGCCGTTCACGGCCACCAGCGTCCACGGGATCAGCACCATGTACAGGGCGTAGGAGATCTCGCCCAGCCAGACGGCGAACCAGCTGGACAGGGGCCCGGCGCGGACGTTGTCCAGCGACCCCAGCGCCAGGATCAGCATGCCGCCCAGAAGCACGATGAACCCGTCCCACGCCTGAACCGAGGCGGCGGCGACGATCAGGATCAGGGCCAGCGCGCTGAGCAGTCCCGGACGGGCCACGCCGCCGCGGCGATGCACCAGATAGAGCGCGCAGCCCAGGGCGAAGCACGGCACGATCCGCAGGGCGCCCCAACGAATGGTGGCCTGCGTCAACGAGAAGCCCGCCAGCTGCTGGAACACGACGTACAGCGCCATCACGGCGGCGGCGGCGGCCGCGACCGCCAGCCACGGCCGGGCGCGCAGGGCCCAGGCGCCGGCGGCGAAGACGGGGAAGGTCAGATAGGCGAACCATTCCGCCGAGATCGACCAGGACGGATGGTTGAACGCCGCCTCGGGCGCCAGGCCCCAGGCGTGCAGCATCAGCAGGTTCGCCGGCAACGACGGCCAGTCAATGACCCGCGCCTGCATGACGATGCCGGCGGCCGCGGCCCCGATCGCCAGCGCCATGACGCCCAGCAGGGTGACCAGATGCAGCGGATAGACCCGCGCGATCCGGGCCCACAGGAAGCTGCGGTAGCCGAAGCGTTTCGTCCCGAACGCCTCCAGATAGACGTGGCTCAGGATGAAGCCCGACAGGACGAAGAACAGCTCGACGCCCAGATAGCCCTTGGCCGCCAGGTTCGGCGTGAATCCGACGTCCAGAAAGGGCCAGCAGGTGTAGAGCACCACCCAGGCCGCCGCGACGAAGCGGAGCGCGGTCAGGGGGCGCAGGTCGGCCGGCGCTATGGGGCCGGCGTCGTCGGGAGAGGGCACGGCGGTCATCCCGCCATGCTGGCCGAAACCGCTTTGGGAACCGTTAAGGGACGTTCGCCGCCGGCGGCGTCTGGACCGGGCCGCTCTCGCCCGCGGTCATGATCGCGGCGGTGGCGGCGGCGCAGCCCTGCAGCGTGTCCTCGCCGATCTCGACGCGGGCGGTCAGGGGATACAGACGGTCGCTCATGCCGTCGGAGCAGTCGGTGTCGATCAGGGTGACGGTGATGGCCCGGCCCTTGTCGGTCGTGCCGGTGAAGACGGCCATGGTGCCCATCAGCTCCACCTCGCCGCGCGGCGCGACCTCGCGCGGGCGATCGACGCCCTCATAGGCGATGCCCTCCGGCCCGATGTCGACGCCCCAGAACGGCTCGGTCCCCAGCGCCCGGATCGGCTGACCCAGATCGACGCCGCCCAGAACGGGCGCCGGCTCGGGGGCGGGAGCGGGCTCCTCGGGCGCCCGGGCCTCGCCGCAGGCGGCCAGGGCGAGGGCGGCGAGGGACGACAGGATCAGACGCATGGCGCACTCCGGAAAACCACCGGCATCGGACGCGGCGCGGGGACGGAGGTCAAGGGCGGCGGGACCGGTTAGGCTGCGGAAATGTCGAATCACCGGCCCGACGTCCCCGTCGCCTGGGAATTCTTCGCCGGCGGCGGTCTGGCGGGGATGGGGCTGCACGGCTGGCGGATCGGCTTCGCCAATGACCTGGACCCGGCGAAGGGGCGTGCCTTCCGGGAAAACCATCCCGAGGTGACGTTCCATCTGGGCGACGTCGGGGCCCTGACGCCCGCCGACCTGCCCGGGCGGGCCGACCTGGCCTGGGCGTCGTCCCCCTGTCAGGACCTGAGCCTGGCCGGCGCGCGCGGCGGGCTGGCGGGACGCCGGTCCGGAGCCTTCTGGGGCTTCATTGACCTGATGCGGGCGCTGGACGCCGAGGGGCGTGGCCCGGATGGCATCGTGGTGGAGAACGTCTGCGGCCTGTTGACCTCCGGCGGCGGCGCCGATTTCGCGGCGGTCTGCGCGGCGCTTTCGGAGGGCGGCCGGCGCGTCGGCGCGCTGGAGATCGACGCCGCCCACTGGCTGCCCCAGTCGCGCCCCCGCCTGTTCGTCGTGGCCGTGCGCGGCGACGCGCCGCCGGAGACGACCGGACCCGACGGCCCATTTCACTCCTCCCGTCTGATCGCTGCGCACGACCGGCTGCCGGAGGCGGTCAGGGCGAACTGGGCCTGGTGGTCGCTGGCCGCGCCGCCGCACCGGAATCTCGATCTGGCGACCCTTCTGGAACCGGATGATTCGGTGAACTGGTTCCCGTCGGAGCGAGCGGCGGCGGCGCTGGCCCTGCTGTCGCCCCTGCACCGGCGGCGGCTGGAGGCGGAACGTGCGTCCGGCGCGCGACGGATCGCGGCCGGCTATCGCCGCGTGCGGATCGAGGACGGGATTCGGACCCAGCGGCTCGAACTCAGGTTCGACGGCCTGGCGGGCTGTCTCCGGACCCCCGCCGGCGGCTCGTCGCGGCAGATGGTCGTTGTGGTCGAGGGCTCGCAGACCCGGCTGCGCTGGCTGACGCCGCGCGAGGCGGCCCGGCTGATGGGCGTGCCGGAGGACTGGCGCCTGCCGCCGTCCGCGTCCGCCGGATTGAAGCTTATGGGCGACGCAGTGGCGGTGCCGGTCGTCCGCGCCCTGTCGGAAGGCCTGCTGAAGCCGGGAGCCGGACGCCGCGCCGCCGCCTAATCGTCCGTCCGGTCCCGCCCCGGATCCAGGGTGTTGTCCACCCGCGCGTCCCAGCCTTCGCGGGACGACTTGAACGCCAGGGTCATCAGGCCCCAGGCCAGAGCAAGACTGCCGAACATGCCCAGGCCGAGCGCGATCCAGCCATGGACCGACATGGCCGCCCCGCCGATGGCCCGCCACGCCGCGGCCGCGCCGAAGGTGGCCGCCGCCGCGGTCAGCAGCGCCAGAAGCAGGGCCAGAAAAAAGCGGACCAGACGCGAGGTCATGGTCCGCTTCTTAATCCCGAACGCGCGCGGCGCCCACCGCCGTCAGCGACGCACCCACTGTCCCTGGGCGTTCCGCCACCACTGGCCGGACGAGATGCGCGGCTGGACGATGGTCTCGAAGGCGCGGGCGGCGGCCACGTCGACGCTGACGCCGGTGTCGGCAGCGGCGCGCGCATAGGCGGCGCGGCGGCCGTCGTTGGTGATCCGGACGGCGGTCTGCAGCCCGGCGTCGGTCGAGGCGACGCGGAAGCCCAGGAAGCCGTCGGCCTGTTCGCCCACGGTCCCCTCGGCCTTGGCGCGGTCGACCAGCGCCTTCTGCTCGGCGGACTGGGCGAAGGCCGCGCCCGCGGCGGCGAAGGCCAGGGCCGCCACGGCGGCGACGGCGACGAAGGTCTTGCGGAAGGTCATGGTCTGTCTCCCCCGGTCACGTTCAGAACAGGTTGGGGTTTTCTTGGAGCAGCTGCTCCAGTTCGCGGTCCAGGCGGACGCGGACGTCGGCGTCCAGCTTGGCGTAGATCTGGATCGGATCGACCTGCAGGCGCACCGTCGGCGTGCAGGCGACCAGCGTCACGGCGGTCAGCCCCAGGGCCAGGTGGGCGGCGGCGCGCTTCATGTCGATCTTCATGGGCGGTCATCCTGCGAAAGCGTTCGAAGACATATGGCCAAGTCAGGAATGAACGCGGTCTGAACGGGCCAACGCGACCGGCTCAGTCGGAGTTCCCCTCCCGCGCCCGCTGGATCGCCAGCAGGTCGGAAATCAATTGGTTGATGTTCAGGTCCACGTCCAGCGTCAGGTCGATGCCGGTGTCCGAAGGCAGCGGCAGGTCGGTCCGATTCAGGAAGTCGCGGCGGATCAGCTCCAGCCAGCCCAGCCGCAGCTCCTGCCTCACCGGAGGATCATGCCGGCCCAGGATGTGGAAGCGCAGCGCCAGACGCCCGCCGTCGACGCTGTCCATCGCCGCCGTCAGCTCGTCGAAGGCCAGGTTCTCCATGGCTTGATAGGCCAGTTGCTCGACCGTGCCCGGCGGCACAGCCTCGCCCCCGCCGCCCGCGTCCAGCCCCGACAACGCCTCGCGCTGGATCGACAGTCGGCCCGGCTGGACGGAATACAGACTTCCGCCCTGCACCGTCGCCCCCTGACCCGGAGTCCAGGTGAAGGGCACCCGGCCGGACACCATGGCGTCCACGGCCACCTTGTCGGCCAGGCCCGTCGGCGAGATCAGGTCGCCGATCTGGATGCGGTCCAGCAGCAGCACGCCGGACCAGGGCTGATCCGGGGCCAGCGGCAGGGTTGTGGGCTCCAAGGTCACCGTGCCGCCTGCCGCCGCGACCGAGGCGGCATCCAGGTTCAGCATGGCCTTGTTCAGGTCGAACCTCAGGGTGAGATCGGTCGCGTCCGTCAGGGCCGCGACCTTGGCGATCGTCACGGTCTGGTCCGGCGCGGTTTCCAGCGGGGCCAGATTGGTCAGCCGGATTTGACCCGACAGGCCTTCGACCGGGCCCGCGGGGCTGTCGAAGTCCAGGTCTTCGAGCGTCAACAGGCCGCCGCTCGACCCGCCGCCGGGCTGAGCCGTCCAGTCGATCCGCCCGTCGAACCGGACCCGGCCCGAAACCGGCGACCGGATCAAATCCGCGCCCAGCGGCGTCAGGTCGGACGGCTGCAGTCCGCCCTCGGCGAAGATCAGATCCTCCGACATGACATCCACGCCGCCGACGCCGGTCGGCCCGTCGTGCGCCAACGTCAGCCGCCCGACGGGCGTCTCCCCCTCGGCCAGGTCGAAGACGCCGTTCCAGCGGTCGTTCGCCAGCGACGCCCGGCCCGACGCTTGCAGCGGGTGGAACCTGAGCGGATCCGTGGCGTCGATCACACGGGCCCGCTCGACGCCGACCGTCAGGCCCAGGCCGCCGGGCGTGCCGCGAACGGTCAGCGGCCCCTGGCCCGCCTCGACGCGCAGAGCCAGGAAGGGGGCTCGGGCCGAGACGTCCGCCAGACGACCGTCCACGCGCCACCCGCCGTCGGCCACCGTCACCAGCGGCCGGCCCGTCGGGCACAGGCTTCCGGCGACGTCGATCACGTCGTTCTCGCCCAGTTCCAGCCGTTCGACGGTCAGCGGCGTGCAACGCGACGTCGTGAAGGTCAGGCCCGCCGCCGTCGTGGCCAGACGCCCCGCCGCGTCCAGGGTGACGCCGCGGCCCAGCCCAAAGTCCAGCGCCGCCCGGCCCGTCAGATCCGCCTGAAGGCCGCCGCTGGTCATCCGCCACCCGGTCACCCGCACCCGCGCCTCGGGCAGGCCGCCCCCGCTCATCGCCAGGTCGAAAGCCCCGCGCGGCGCGGCGCCGAGCGCGTCGATCAGGACGGGGCCGCCGGCGGGGGTGATCGTGGCGGACCCTCCTCTCCGAGGCCGGATCGTCAGCCCCTGCGGTGTCTCCACGGTCGTTCCACTTGGCCCGACCGCCAGTCGGTAGGCGGGCGCGGACAGGGAGAAGTCCGAAAGGGCGCCCTTCAACGTCGCCAGTTCGGGCACGTCGTCCCGCCCGGGCGCCCCCAGCAAGGGCCAGCGACCGCCGGTGGCCGACGCCACGCCCGTCAACGTCAGGCGAAGGGGCCCGTCGGCGACCAGGTCCAGCGCGCCACGCGACGCCACGCCCGTCAGAGTCAGCCCGCCGGTCTCGACGCGCGACGCGCGCAGCAGCGTTGAGCCCGACGCCTCCCACGTGACGCCGCGCCCGCCCAGCGTCAGCTCCGTCGAGGCGGCGTCCAGCCCGCGCAAGGCGAAGCCCTGCCCATCGACCGACGACGCGGCGATCGACACGGGCCCGTCCAGCCGCCACAGGGGGCCGCCGTCGTCGAAGACCAGACGGGTCGGGGCGCCGGTCGCCTTGACCCGCGCCCCCCGCGCACGAACGGTTCCGTCCACTTCGGCGGCCGAGAGGTCGAGCGTGCTGAGGCCGGTGACCGTCAGGCCGGCCCCGGCGCCCGTCGCCTCGCCCACGAAGTCGATCCCGCCCGAGACGTCTGTGCCGGACCAGCCGCCGGAAGCCATACGGTCGGCGGCGAAGGCCAAGTCCAGACGGGCCGGCCCGTCGGCGGATCGGCGCCCGACGTCCGGGTAGGCGGCGGCGCCCCGGGCTCTCAGATCAAGACCCGCACCGCGCACACCGGGCAGATCCGCCTCGGCGATCGCCAGCGTCAGGTCGAACCGGGTCCGCCCCGACGCCGTCGCCAGGTTGACCCGCCCGCCGGCCGCGCGCACGAAGCGCACGCCGTTCCTATAATCGGCCGACGGCAGCACCGCCTCGAGGCTCGCCAGCCGTCCGTCGGCGACGCGGGCGTCGCCCAGCATCGTCGTCCGTCCCCAGTCGGAATCGAGCCGGACCACCGCCTTTTCCAGCAGGATGACGGGACCGACCTCGTCGGTGCGGGCCGGACGGCGGGCGAACTCGTCGATCAGGGGGTCCAGCTGGCCGAAGCTGAGCCGACGTCCGGTCCAGCGCGCACGCACCGTCGATCCGACCAGCCGAATGCGCGTCGGCTTGGGTCCCAGGCCGCCGGCGCGCCACGGCGCCCCCACCGTCCAGTCCACCTCGACGCGGGGGGCGACGACCTGAGGGTCGCGCGGGTCGCCCAGGGTCACGGCGCCGACCATGCCGTTCAGTTCCAGTCGATCGATCCGCACCTCAGCCGCGACGCCCCGCCGCTCCAGCCAGAAGACCACCGCCTCGCGCGCCACGGTGCGGCGGCCCAGCCAGGCGGCGAGCCCGACGACCAGCACCACGACGACGGCGATCACGAGCGCCCGCACCAAGGTCCGACCCCGGCGTCGGTGCGCGCGGATCGGCGGCTGTTCCGTTTCGGTCACGACGCCGCGTCCATCTCAGTCCCGAAGTTGCTCGACCTCGTGGCAGACGAGCCACGGCCAAGTGGCGCAAAGGTCACTCCAAGTGCAGCGTCGGCCCAACGGCCAAGGTCACGATTTCGGCTTTTCGCGTTCACGCCGCGTTCCTGATTTTCGACTGGGCGTCCCTCGGCGAAACCGGCCGCCGAGACTTGGAAATACACAAACCCCGCCTTCGGTTTAACGATTGGTAATGGAGATGCTTCACATCGGGACTCCGAGAGGCTATAGCCGGGTCGCGCTTCCGGGGGGACCGGGCCGGCGCGAACCTTGCTTACAAGTGGTTTGGCGCCGCCGGGCGTCGTCGATTGCCGGGTACCGATGGCTCAGTTCGATCCACGTCGCCAGCCCATGCGGGTTGCCCCTCACGTGTTCACGATCGCCGCCGCCGTGGCCGTCACCCTGCTGGCCGGGCGCGTCTACCAGCCGGTCCGCGCCGAAACCCCCGCCCCCATGACCGTCGAGCAGCTGGCCGCGCTGGAAGCGCGCGCCCTGGCCGCCGCCGGGTCGCCCGCGGGCCTGACCGCGCCGGAATCGATGCAGGTCCAGATCCGCAAGGGCGAGACCTTCGAACAGGCCATCCGCCGCACCGGCGTGGGCCTGGAAGAGGCCAAGGCGGTGGTCGCCACCATCGCCGGCGCCTTCGACGTCAGCCAACTGGGCGCCGGACTGAAGTTCGAGACCGCCGTCGCTCGTCCCCGCGGCGGCCGCGGCGGCGACAGCCGCCTGATCGGCCTGACCATGCGGACCGGACCGGCCAGCCAGTTGACCGTGTCGCGCACCTTCGACGGCGCCCTGCGCCTGCGCGCGCTGGAGGAGAAGGTCACCCATGAGACCGTGGTGCTTAAGAGCGAGGTCAAAGGGTCGCTGTACGCGACGGCCCAGCGCATGGGCGCCTCGGGCGCCGTGACCCGCAAGGCGGTTCAGCTGTTCTCGCACAAGTTCGACATGGACCGGGACATCAAGGGCTCGGACGAGTTCACCCTGGTCTTCGCCCGCACCGTCACCGAGACGGGCCGCGTGGTCGAGACGGGCGAGCTGCTCTACGCCGAGCTGAAGGGCCAGGTCTTCTATCGCTACAAGCCCGTGGGCGGCGGCGAGACCCAGTATTTCGACGCCACGGGCAAGAACACGCGTTCGGCCTTCATGCGCACGCCGCTGGCCGGCGGCTATCGCATGAGTTCGTCCTTCGGCTATCGCCGCCACCCGATCTCCGGTTATCGCCGGATGCACCAGGGCATCGACTTCGCCGCCGGCACCGGCACGCCCATCGTGGCGCCGGCCGACGGCGTGGTGGTCGAGGCGCGACGTTGGGGTGGCTACGGCAACTGGTTGCGCATCCGCCACTCCAACGGGCTGGAAAGCGGCTATGGCCACCTCTCGCGCTATGCCTCGGGCATCCGTCCCGGCCAGCGCGTGCGGCAGGGCCAAGTGGTGGCCTACGTCGGTTCGACCGGCGCCTCCACGGGGCCGCACCTGCACTATGAGATCTGGCGCAACGGCCAGCGGATCAATCCGGCCGGCGTGAAGACCCAGGAAGGCACCATCCTGTCGGGCGCCGAGCTGACCGCCTTCCGCGCCGAGAAGGCCCGCATCGACCGCGTCATCCTGGCCGGCGGCGAGCGCCGCGCGGGTCAGGCCAGCGCCCTGCGTCCCGCCTCCAACGGCTGATCCGCAGACTCAGGCCACGCGCCGCATCTCCTCGACCATTTCGACCAGCCGCGCCAGATCGGCGGGCGTCGACAGGCGGTGGTCGCCGTCCGGAACCAGCTCCAGCCGCACCTGTGCGCGATTCAACCGCTCGACCAGGCTTATCTGATGCGACCAGGGCACCACGTCGTCCCGTCGCCCCTGCAGCACATGAACCGGGCCGGTGAGATCGAGCTCGGCGTTCAGCAACATCCAGTCGCGCGCCTCCTCGAACATGCGGCGGGTCAGGGCATGGCGGCCCAGACCGGGTTCTTCGATCTCCGCACGGCCGTCGCGCAGGATCGCGTGACGGACGTGGTCCTGCAGCGACGGCCACATCAGCCGATCGGTGAAGTCCGTCGCCGGATTGACCAGCACCAGACCCGCCGTCCGCTCCGGCCGAGCCTGCGCCAGCAACAGCGCCACCCACCCCCCCATGGAAGATCCGACCGGCAGTACGGGCCCGTCCATCTGATCGACCAAGGCGATCGCGTCCTCGCGCCACCGCCCGATCGTCGCCTGTTCCCAGTCGCCCGAAGAGGCGCCGTGGGCGAAGTGGTCGTAGCGGACGAAATTCCAGCCGCGCTCCCGCGCCGCGGCGTCCAGCGCCAGCGCCTTGGTCCCCTCCATGTCCGAGCGGAAGCCGCCGATCCACAGCACGGTCGGACCGGCGCCGGTCACCTGCTTGAAGGCCAGGGTTTCGCCGTCGGGGCGGGTCAGTCGCTGAAGCTCGCTCATGCCCGCCTTGTGCCGCGACTTCCCGGCGCCGTCACCCTCGGCTAGGAGAGCGTGGCCATGCCCGCCCCCCAGGTTCTGTTCGTCACCTCCAACCGTATCGGCGACTGCGTCATCTCTTCGGGGGTGATCCGCGAGATCGGGCGACAGCTGCCGGGAGCCGAGATCACCGTCGCCTGCGGCCGTCCGCCCGCGCCGCTGTTCCGCGCCGCGCCGGGGGTGGTCGAGGTCATTCCCTGGGACAAGAAGTCCCTGTCCGGCCACTGGTTCGACCTGTGGGCCCAAGCGCGGCGCACACGCTGGGATCTGGTGATCGACGTGCGCGGGTCGGCCCTGGCCTGGGCGCTGAACGCGAAGCGGCGCGTCGTCTATTCCCGCAAGCTGGAGACCGGCCGCCGCAAAGTCGAGACCGCGACGGCCATGATGGGCGCCTCGGAGCCGCTGCATCCCGAAATCTTCCTGGACGACCGCGCGCGGGCCGAGGCGGCGGCTGTCATCGACCCGCAACTGGCCGCGGGGGGCGGACCGGGGCCGATCCTTGCATTGGCCCCCATCGCCCATCAGCCCGGCAAAAGCTGGCCCGCCGACCGCTGGGGCGCCCTGGTCGAACGGCTGAAGGCCGAGCCGCGCTTCGACGGCTGGCGCTTCATGCCCGTGGGCGGTCCGGGCGACCGTCCGCCTGCGACCCCGGCTCTGGAGGCGGCGGGGCCGCGCGGGATCGACTTCGTGGGCAAGGGCGACATTTTGGCCTCGGCCGCCGCCATCGACCGGGCGGCTCTGTTCGTCGGCAACGATTCCGGCCTGATGCACGTGGCCGCCGCAGCGCGGCGGCCGACGCTGGGCCTGTTCGGGCCGACCGAGTGGTGGCTGTACGGCCCTTGGGGCCCCCGAACGCGCACGGTCGCCTCGAACGAGACGCGCGGTCAGTTCGCGCCGATCGAGAACCTGACCGTCGATCACGTGTTCGGCGCCGTGATCGCGCTTCACGACGCTCATCCGCCTGCCTGACGCCCGACGCGCCTTGAAGAAACCCCGCCGCATCGGCATATTGCCGCCGCGGAGAGCGACCGCAGGCCCGCGCGCGCCTGCTCCCCACCGCGTTTGAATAGAGACAAGGAACCGACGCCCATTCGTAGACCGATGCAAGCGCCGCCCGTGAAGGACGGCCCCCCGATGAACCAGGACATCCGCGCGCCGCGGGTGCTTCTGATCGACCAGAACGGCGAGAAGCAGGGCGTGATGCCCCTGTCGGCCGCTCTGGAGGCCGCCGAAGAGGCGGGCCTGGACCTGGTTCAGATCGTGTCGACGTCCGAGCCGCCGGTCTGCAAGATCCTGGACTACGGCAAATTCCGCTTTGAAGAGCAGAAGAAGAAGGCCGCCGCCCGCAAGAAGCAGAAGGTCGTGGAGCTGAAGGAGATCAAGCTCCGCCCCAACATCGACACCCACGACTACGACGTGAAGGCCAAGGCCATGCACCGCTTCTTCGAGGAGGGGGACAAGGTCAAGGTGACGCTGCGTTTCCGCGGCCGCGAGATGGCCCACCCCGAACTTGGCATGAAGCTGCTGAACAAGGTTCAGGCCGACTTCGAGGAAGTCGCCAAGGTCGAATACGCCCCCCGCATGGAGGGCCGCCAGATGATCATGATCCTGGCGCCGAAGTAGGCGGGTCATCGGGACGCCTCGCGGGACTTGGCCGCCGCGCTCCCTCCCGCTAGCGTCTCCTCTCGGGCGCATTCGGGGGGAGAGCCATGTCGTTCGGAAGCACCTTGCTCAAGGGTCTGGGAGCGGTCGCCGTCGCCGCCCTTCTGCAATCGGCCGCAGCCCGGGCCCAGTCGCCGGAACCGGCGCCCCTGTCCGTCTATGGAGCGATGCCCGCCATGGACATGGCCCAGGTCTCGCCCAGCGGCGATCGCCTGGCCTATCTCGCCGTGGTCGGCGAAGAGCGCAGCCTGATCATCCATGACCTGTCGGACATGAGCGTGATCGGCGGGGTCCGTGCAGGCGACGTGAAGGTCAGGGATCTGGGGTGGATCGGTGAGACCCACGTGGTCCTGTCCACGTCGGCGACGCAGTCCGGAATGGTCACGGGATTGAGGGCCGCCGAGCTTTTCGAGGGCAAGATCTATTCGATCGAGACGCGCCGGGTCGTGAATGCCTTCGACCGGACGCCGGGCATCCTTCCCCGACTGGGCGGCTCGCCCATTCTGCGGCTGGTCGACGGGGAGGGGATCTTCCTGGTCGGCGGCGCAGGCTACGACGGCTACGGTCTGTTCCGAATCGACCCGGACACGGGCGCGGGGCGGCCGGTCGAGCGGCCGGACCGGTCAGGCGGCGGCGGGTGGCTGGTGGACGGCGAAGGGCGTCCCGTGGCCCGCGCCCGCTACGACGGACGCACCGGCGAGTATGAGATCCAGGTCATGCGCGGCGGCTTCTGGCGCACCGTATGGAAGACCACCGCCCTTCTGGACCCGCCGGGCCTGGTTTCTCTGGGGCCGGACCTGAACTCCGTGGTCGTGTCGGGCGCCCCGGACGGCCGTTCCGACGGCCTTCATCTTCTGAACCTGACCGACGGAACCTTCTCGGAACTGCCGTTCGACGCCTTGGCGAGCGCCCCGATCGTCCATCCCCACACGCGGCTGCTGGTGGGGGCGGTGACCCAGGGGGAAGGCGAGGACCATCGCCAGTACACGGATCCCGCCATGGAACGGGCCTGGCGGTCCCTGCGCACGGCCTTCGACGGCAAGCGGGTCAGCGTGACCTCATGGTCGCATGATCTGCGCCAGATGGTGGTGTTCACGGAAGGCACGGACGACGCCGGCACCTATCATCTGGTCGATCTGGACCGGGGCCTGGCCGAGGTGATCGGCGAGGCCTATCCGGAGCTCGGCCCGGGGCGCGTCGGAGAGGTCCGCGCCGTGTCCTATGCCGCGGCGGACGGCCTGCGCATCCCGGCCTATCTGACCCTTCCCCCAGGCGCGACGGAGCCGCAGGGCCTCGCCCTGGTCGTATTGCCTCACGGCGGGCCGGCGGCGCGCGATGTGATGGGCTTCGACTGGTGGGCGCAGGCCCTAGCGTCGCGCGGATATGCGGTCCTGCAGCCGCAGTTCCGCGGATCGGACGGCTTCGGCCAGGCCCATCTGGAGGCCGGCTACGGCGAGTGGGGCCGCAAGATGCAGACCGATCTGTCGGACGGCGTGCGCTGGCTGGCGGCGGAGGGGATCGTCGATCCCGCGCGGGTCTGCATCGTCGGCGCCAGCTACGGCGGCTATGCCGCGATGGCCGGGCCGACGCTCGATCCGGGCGTGTATCGCTGCGCGGTGTCGATCGCCGGGGTCTCCGATCTGCGCCGGATGGTCCAGTGGTCCGCCAGCGAGGCCGGCGGGCTGAGGAACTCCCCTGTCGTCCGGTACTGGAACCGCTTCATGGGCGCCGAGCGGCTGGGCGACCGCGGTCTGGACGCCTTTTCGCCGGCGCACCTCGCGGACCGGGCCGACGCGCCGATCCTGCTGCTGCACGGCGAAGACGACACCGTCGTCCCCTATGAACAGAGCCGTATCTTCGCCGAAGCGTTGACGCGGGCGGGCAAGCCCCATGAACTGATCCCGCTGAGGGGCGAGGACCACTGGCTGTCCCGCGCCGAAACCCGTCAGCAGATGCTCACCGAAACGGTCCGGTTTCTGGAGACCCACAACCCGGCGCGTTGAGCCCCCATTGCGTTCGCCGGCCGCTTCCCCTAAAAGCCGCGCCTTCGCGTACCGGACCGCCGGGCGAACAGGCATGCCTGGGCGGTTCTAAATCAGGGTCGTCGTCCTTTGGGCTCAAGTAGCCGATTGGCGAGGGTCCGCTCAAAATGAGAGAGTGAAAATGCCGAAACTGAAGACGAAGTCGGGCGCCAAGAAGCGCTTCAAATTCACCGCGTCGGGCAAGGTGAAGGCAGGGGTGGCCGGCAAGCGCCACCGTCTGATCAGCCACAACTCGAAGTACATCCGTCAGAACCGCGGCACGCAGCTGATGTCGGATGCCGACGCCAAGAAGATCAAGACCTACATGCCGTACGCCTGATCGGCGCGCGCATCCTGATCTCCCAGCAATGAATTTGAATTGATCCCCTCAAGCAGCGAGCGCCCGCGGCGCGAGCGTTAGGGGTCTCCGAAGGAAATAAAGACATGGCTCGCGTCACCCGGGGCGTCACGTCCCACGCCAAGCACAAGAAGGTCCTGAAGCAGGCGAAAGGCTTCTACGGCCGCCGCAAGAACACCATCCGCACGGCCAAGGCCGCCGTGGACCGCGCCGGGCAGTACGCCTATCGCGACCGCCGCAACAAGAAGCGCAGCTTCCGCGCCCTGTGGATCCAGCGCATCAACGCTGCCGCCCGCCTGCACGACATGACCTATTCCCAGTTCATGCACGGCCTGTCGCTGGCCGGCATCGAGATGGACCGCAAGGTCATGGCCGCGATCGCCGCCGACGACGCCGGCTTCGCCGCCATCGCCGGCAAGGTCCGCGAAGCCCTGGACAAGAAGGCCAAGGCCTAAGGCTTTCCGGACACGGACGCCGCAAAAGCCCCCCGGTCCGCGCCGGGGGGCTTTTTGCTTTTGACCGCAGCCGCTAGATCGTCCGCGACATGACCGACCTGAACCAGCTCGAATTCGATCTGATGACCGCCATCGGCGGCGCGGAAACCGCCGCGGCCGTGGAAGACCTGCGCGTCGCCGCCCTGGGCAAGTCGGGCACGATCTCCGGCCTGCTGAAGAGCATGGGCGCGATGAGCCCCGACGAGCGCCGCGAGAAGGGGCCGGCGATCAACGGCCTGCGCGATCGGGTGCAGTCTGCGCTGGCCGCCCGAAAGGCCGAACTGGAGGCCGCCGAGCTGGACGCGCGCTTGCAAGCCGAGCGCGTCGACCTGTCTCTTCCGGCGCGCCCGCGCCGCAAGGGCGCGGTGCATCCGACCATGCAGGTGATGGAGGAGATGATCTCGATCTTCGCCGACATGGGCTTCGCCGTGGCGGAGGGGCCGGACGTCGAGGACGACTTCCACAACTTCACGGCCCTGAACTTCCCGCCCAAGCACCCGGCGCGGGAGATGCACGACACCTTCTTCCTGAAGCCGGACCCGGAGACGGGCGAGCGCAAGGTGCTGCGGACCCACACCAGCCCGGTGCAGGTGCGCACGATGATGGGCCAGACGCCGCCGATCCGCATCGTCGCGCCGGGCCGCACCTTCCGGAAGGATTCGGACGCCACCCACACGCCGATGTTCCACCAGGTCGAGGGCCTGGTGATCGATAAGGGGATCCACATGGGCCACCTGAAGTGGACGCTGGAGACCTTCGTCGCCCGCTTCTTCGAACTGGACGGCATCGAGGCCCGCTTCCGTCCCCATCACTTCCCCTTCACCGAACCGTCGGCAGAGATGGACATCCGCTGCGACCGCTCGGGCGGGACGCTGAAGCTGAACGAGGGCGACGACTGGATGGAGATTCTGGGCTGCGGGATGGTGCATCCCAACGTCCTGCGCGCCTGCGGCCTGGACCCGGACGAGTGGCAGGGCTTCGCCTTCGGCATGGGCGTGGATCGCCTGGCCATGTTGAAGTACGGCATCCCCGACCTGCGCCCCATGTTCGACGCCGACGTGCGCTGGCTGGCGCACTACGGTTTCTCCCCCTTCGCCGCGCCGTCGTCGGCGGCCGGCCTCAGCTGATCGAGACCTGACCATGACCGAGACCCCCAAGGCGACATTTGCGTCCGACGAGGCCTTTGGGCGCGCGCTGGTCGAGCGCACCGCCTTCGAAAAGGAGGCGGTGTGGCTGCCGCTGCTGACCGTGCATCACTGGAACGCAGGCCAGATGTCGGTGAAGGGCAAGACCTTCACCGACTGTCTGATCGAGGGCCCGGCGGTGATCGCCGTGATGGGCACGACGCAGTTCGAGGACTGCGCCATGGGCGCCGCCACCGACACCAGGACCCTGCTCTACCGTCCTCTGGGCGACAAGCTGGCTGGCGTGGTCGGCATCGAGGACTGCAAATTCGTGCGCTGCCGCTTCGTTCAGGTCGGGTTCACGGGCTCAGAGGCCTTGCTCGAAGAGCTTCAGGCCCGCGTGAAACAGGCAACCGCCGAAGGTGAAGGCGCGGCCAAGTGAAATTCACTCTGTCCTGGCTGAAGGACCATCTGGACACGGATGCCGACGCCGCGACCGTGGCCGACGCCATGACCCGCGCGGGGCTGGAAGTCGAAGAGGTTCATGACCCGATCGCCGCCCTGACGCCGTTCACCGCCGCACGGGTCGTCTCCGCCGAAAGCCACCCCCAGGCCGACCGGCTGCAGGTCTGCCAGGTCGAAACCGTGGACGGGCTTAAGGAGATCGTCTGCGGCGCTCCGAACGCGCGCGCGGGCCTCGTCACCATCTATGCGCCGATCGGCGCCTACGTGCCCGGACTGGGCGGGACGCTGGTCGAGAAGCCGGTGCGGGGCGTGGTGTCCAACGGCATGCTGTGCTCGGCGTCCGAGCTGGAACTGGCGGACGAGAGCGACGGCATCGTCGAGCTGGATCCGGCCACGCCGGTGGGGACCCCGGCCGCCGGCGTCTTCGGCGCCGAGCCGGTGATCGACTTCGAGGTGACGCCGAACCGGCCCGACTGGCTGGGTGTCGCCGGCATCGCCCGCGATCTGGCGGCCGCCGGCGTTGGCACGCTCAAGACGCCGGAAATCTCATCGGTTCCGGGAACCTTCGCCAATCCCGTGACGGTGCGGCTGGAAGCGCCGGAGCTTTGCCCTGTCTTCGCCGGTCGAGTGATCCGCGGCGTGACCAACGGGCCGTCGCCCGAATGGCTGAAACGGCGTCTGACGGCGATCGGCCTGCGCTCAATCAACCGGCTGGTCGACGTCACCAACCTGATCTCCTACGACCGCGCGCGGCCGCTGCACGTGTACGATATGGCCAAGCTCAAGGGCGATACCATCGTCGTCCGAGACGGCAGGCCTCACGAAGAGAACCCTAACGCACCTGCGGAACCTGAGCATCACGTCTGGGAAGCGCTGATCGGGCTGGACGGCCGACCCTACACCCTTAAGCCCGGCGTTTGCGTGATCTCGGACGCAGATGGCGTGCGTCCGATTGGGATCGGCGGCGTCATGGGAGGCGAATCCACCGGCTGCGACGACGGCACCACCGACGTCTTTCTGGAAAGCGCCTGGTTCGACCCGCTGGTCACTGCCCAGACCGGCCGCGACCTTGGGATCACCTCGGACGCCCAGTACCGCTTCGCGCGAGGGGTCGATCCGCAATCGGTCGTGCCGGGCATCGAGTTAGCCACGCGGCTGATCCTGGATTTGTGTGGGGGCGAGGCCTCGGAGGTCTCCGTCGTTGGCCAGGCCCCGGCCGCGCCCTCTGCGTTCGAGTTCGATCCGGGCCGCGTGGCGGCCCTGACGGGGCTGTCGGTCGGCGAGGACCGGATAACCGAAATCCTCACCGCGCTCGGCTTCACCGTGAGCCGGAGAACGCCCTGGCGCGTCACGCCACCCAGCTGGCGGCGCGACGTCGAAGGCCCCGCCGATCTGGTCGAGGAAGTCGCCCGCATCGTCGGCTACGACGCCCTGCCGTCCACCCCCCTGCCCGACCTGGGCGCCCCGCCGCGCGGCGTGCTGAACCCGCGGCAGGCGCGGGTGCGGACCGCGCGACGGGCTATGGCCGCCCTGGGCTGGTCAGAGGCGGTCACCTGGTCCTTCCTCAAGCGGTCCACGGCCGAGCTCTTCGGGGGCGGATCGGAGCGGCTGGTCGTCGAAAACCCCATCGCGGCCGATCTGGACTGCATGCGGCCCTCGGCCCTGCCCAACCTGATCCAGGCGGCGGCGCGCAACGCCGCGCGCGGCCACGCCGACGTCGCCCTGTTCGAGATCGGGCCGATCTATCCGGGCGACGGCCCCGACGATCAGCGGACGGTCCTGGCCGGCGTCACGTCCGACCGCGCCGTGCGGCACTGGTCGGGCAAGGGCGAAGACGCCCTGTTCGCGGTCAAGGGCGACCTGATGGCCGCTCTGGACCGCATGGGGGCGCCCGTCGGATCACTGCAACTGACGCAGGGCCAGAACCACGACTGGTGGCACCCCGGCCGCTCGGCCCGCCTGCAGCTGGGGCCCAGGACGGTGGTCGCCGAGTTCGGTCAGCTGCACCCGCGCGTGTTGAAGGCGTTGGACGCCGACGGCCCGCTGTACGGATTCGAAGTCATTCTGGACGCCCTGCCGGAACCGCGGGGGGCGAAGTCCAGGTCGCGCGGCACCGCCGACCTGCCCGTCCTGATGCCGCTGAGCCGCGACTTCGCCTTCGTGGTGAACGACGGAACGGCGGCCGGGGATCTGGTCCGCGCCGTCGCCGGCGCCGACAAGGCCCTGATCGCCGAGGTGCGGGTGTTCGACGTCTATCGCGGGCCGGGCGTGCCGGAGGGCAAGGCCTCGATCGCGCTGGAGATCGTCCTCCAGCCGCGCGAGGCGACCCTGTCGGACGCCGACATCGAAGCCCTGAGGGCCAAGGTCACGGCGGCGGCCGGCAAGCTGGGTGCGACGCTGAGGAGCTGAGCCATGGGCATCAAGCCCCGGATCGAGACGATTTTCGAGCGCGGCCTGTTCATGTCGCGCTGGCTGATGGCGCCCTTCTACCTCGGCCTGGTGCTGGCGTTGTTCATGCTGCTGGTCGTCTTCACGCGGCAGCTGGTCGGCTATGTTCCCGTCGTCTTCGGCGCCGCCGGGATGAGCGACAACGACGCCATCCTGGCCCTGCTGACGCTGATCGACCTGTCGCTGACCGGCAATCTTCTGCTGATCGTCCTGTTTTCCGGCTATGAGAACTTCGTCTCCAAGCTGGATCTGGACGGAGAGACGGACCGGCCGCCGTGGATGGGCACGGTCGATTTCTCGGGCCTGAAGATGAAGCTGATCGCTTCGATCGTGGCCATCTCGGGCATCCAGCTGCTCAAGACCTTCATGAACATCGGCAAGCCCGGGTACGAATTCGATCAGGCCGAGGCCATGTGGGGCGTCATCATCCACCTGACCTTCGTCGCCTCAGGCGTGCTGCTGGCCTTGATGGACTGGCTGACCGCCAAGACCGACAAACACTGACGGTTTCCGACGACGCGCCGCTCCGGCTTGACGAACGGCGATCTGAAATGCTGGTTTCCCCAAGGGAGTTGGGGAGAAATCTTATGAACGTCAGAAAGTTGGCGGCCGGAACGGCCGTGGCGGGCGCGTGTCTGGGCCTGATGGGATGCGCGGAGCTGGCCACGACCATGATGATGGTCTCGGACCAGATGGCCTATGAGCAGGGCTACTTCTACGAAGACGCCCACGAGAGCCAGTACTTCGGAGAGGGCGACTGCACCGGCCTGGCCGAGTTCGGGATCGTGAACAACCAGACCTATCTGCGCGTCAGAAACACCGGCTCGCGCGCGCTCGAGGCGACCGTGACGTGGAACACGGGGTTCGAAAGCCCCTTCTACCTGTCGCCCGGCGAAACCAGCCAGTTCGTCTACATGTCGCCGTCCATCCGGCCGTCGAACGTGGACTCCGCATGCACCGGCTGACAGCAAGGTCCCGTTAACCTCGTCGCCGCAAGGCTGACTCAATGGGCGGCGAGGCTGACGCTTCGTCGCACCTCTCGTCGAACGGGGCCGTCTCGCCATGCATCGCCGCCATCTTATCCAGTCCGGTCTCGCGCTCGGGGCCACCTCGACGCTGGCCGCCTGCGCCACGCCGAACGCGGCGCCGAGCGACCCCGCCTTCCCCACAGACCGCGACCGCACGGCCCCGGCCTACACCGCCGAGGAGCTGGTGGCCGCCGGCTCTCGGGAGCTGGGCATCGCGGCGGAGGCCATCGGCGGCGCCATCGAGCGCATCTTCGCCGACCAGGGCGACAGCCCCACGGCATACATCGCGGGCGAAGAGGGGTCCGGCGCGGTCGGCGTGGGCGTCCGCTATGGCCGCGGCGCCCTGCACATGAAGGATCTCACCGCCAGCCAGGAGGTGTTCTGGCAAGGCATCTCGATCGGCTGGGACGTGGGCGGCAACGCCAGCCGCGTCTTCACCCTGGTCTACGGCCTGTATTATCCGGACATGATCTACCGCCGTTATCCCGGGGTGGAGGGTTCGGCCTATCTGGTCGGCGGCCTGGGCGTGAACTACCAGCAGGCGGACGGCATCATCCTGGCGCCGATCCGCACCGGCGTGGGGCTGCGCCTGGGCGCGAACGTCGGCACCATGGCCTACAGCCGCCAGCGGAACCTGCTGCCTTTCTGAGTGGCCTCAACGCTCGCGACGCGGTCGCTCGCCGCTTGAGGGCGGAAGGACCGGCCTCGCGGCCTGAGGCCGGTCAGGGCGCGACGGCGACGTCTTCCAGAAGCCGGCGGAAACGGTCCAGAGACTGCGCCGCCAGCGCCTCGTCATAACGCATGGGCGGGGCGTTCATCGGCTCGTCGAAGCTGTGCGTGCCCTCGGCGATCCAGACCTCGACGTCCGCGCCGCAGTCGCGGACCATGTCGTGCACGCGTTCCGCGTTGCGCACCGTCGTGAGATGATCCCGCCGCGCCACGACGGCCAGGGTGCGCGGGCAATGCCGCCACGGCCGCATTCGGTTCAGCGCGGCGACGCCGACGTAGGGATAGGCCAGGAAGGTCGCCCGCACGCCCGACAAGTCCGCACTGTCGGCATCCCGAACGCCCAGAGCGCCCGGACGGGCGGGATCGACGCTCATGGCCTCCATGATGCCCCAGCCGCCGTGGCTCCAGCCGGCGAGACAGACCGCGGAGGCGTCGACGTCGGGCCTTTGCGACACGCCCCGAACGGTCGCCAGCACGTCGCCGCCCCGCTCCCAGCCCCGGAACATCAGGCCCGTGCACACCGTCGCCATGGCGAACTCCCGGGACCAGCCGCGCGGAGCATACGAGTCCACGATCGCCGCGCGCCAACCGGCCGAGACGGCGGCCTCGGCATAGCGCGGCAGATGGGCCCGAACACCGCCGCAACCGTGAAACAGCAGGGCGATGGGCCGCGCCCGGTCGTCGTTCGGCCCATGCCAGACGACATGGGGTTCCAGCCGGGCCCAGCGTTCGGAGAGAGTGTCCATCATGCCCTCGAGCCAGGAGCGACCGCATCGCGAACCATAGGGCACGCGTCAGTGCCGGAACACCCGCGTCCCCGTGAAGGCCATGGCGACGCCCTTTTCGTCGGCGGCGGCGATCACCTCGTCGTCGCGGATCGAGCCGCCGGGCTGGATCACCGCCGTCGCCCCGGCCGCGACCGCTTCCAGCAGGCCGTCGGCGAAGGGGAAGAAGGCCTCCGACGCGCAGGCGGACCCTTGCGCCAGCGAGGCGGGCAACCCCAGCGCCTGACCCGCCTCGGCGGCGCGCAGCGAGGCGATCCGGGCCGAGTCGCGGCGGTTCATCTGGCCCGCGCCGATGCCGGCGGTGCGGCCGTCCCTGGCATAGACGATGGCGTTGGACTTCACGTGCTTGGCCACCGTGAAGGCGAACAGCATGTCCTCGATCTCCTGCGGCGCCGGCCGGCGCTTCGTGACGATCTTCAGGTCGGCGGCCGTGACGCGGGCCACGTCGCGCGACTGGACCAGGAAGCCGCCGGCCACGCTGCGGAAGACCTCACCCGCCGCAAGCGGATCGGGCAGGCCGTCGGTCAGCAGCAGGCGCAGGTTCTTCTTCGCCGCGAACACGGTGCGCGCCGCGTCGTCGGCGCCGGGCGCGATGACCACCTCGGTGAAGATCTCAACGATCTTCTCCGCGTCGGCGGCGGTCAGCGGTCGGTTGACGGCGATCACGCCGCCGAAGGCCGAGACGGGGTCGCACTCCAATGCGCGGACGTAGGCCTCGGACAGGTCGCCGCCCGTCGCCACCCCGCAAGGGTTGGCGTGCTTGACGATGACGCAGGCGGGGGCGTCGAACTCGGCGACCAGCTCATAGGCGGCGTCGGCGTCGGCGATGTTGTTGTAGCCCAGTTCCTTGCCCTGCAGCTGGCGCGCGTTGGCGACGCCGGGGCGGGTCTCCGAAGTGCGGTAGAAGGCGCCGGACTGATGCGGGTTCTCGCCATAGCGGAGTGTCTGGGCCAGCGTGCCCGAGATGGACTTCCGGGCGGGGGCGGCGTCGCCGATCTGGCCGGCGAACCAGCCCGAGACGGCCGCGTCATAAGCGGCGGTGCGGGCGAAGGCGCGGGCCGCCAGCCGCTTGCGCAGGTCCAGCGACGTCGCGCCGTCGGCCTTCAACGCCTCGACGATCCAGCCGATCGATTCTGCGTCCACCGCCACCGCGACGTGGCCGTGGTTCTTGGACGCCGACCGGATCATGGCCGGGCCGCCGATGTCGACGTTCTCGATCGCCGCCTCGAACCCGCCGCCGGACGCGACGGTGGCCTCGAACGGATAGAGGTCGATCCAGACCAGATCGATCGGGGCGATGCCATGCTCCTGCATCGCCGCCGCGTGCGACGGGGCATTGCGCACGCCCAGCAGGCCGCCGTGGACGACGGGATGAAGGGTCTTCACCCGCCCGTCCATCATCTCCGGGAAACCGGTCAGGTCGGCCACGTCCTTGACCGGCAAGTCCAGCGCCGCGATCGCCCCACGCGTGCCGCCGGTGGACACCAGCTCGACTCCGAGGCCGTGCAGGGTGCGGGCGACCTCTTCCAGCCCGGTCTTGTCGGACAGCGAGATCAGGGCGCGCGCGGGCGCTACCCGGTCGGGCGCGGGCGGAAAGTCGGGAGCGGCGGGCATGGGGCGGCGTCCGTAGTCTGGAGTCGGGGAGACGCGTGGGGCCTTAGCAGAGCTCGTGATTGACGTCTCCTCCCCGTTCCGGAGGAATGGGGAGGGGGACCGCGAAGCGGTGGAGGGGCTCTTTGGACACGACAGGCGCCGTCTCGCGGGCCCGCATCCAGCGGCGCACCCTCACGCCGCCTGAGGCGCGGGTATGGACGGCGCTGAAGGGACGCGCGCTCGGCGGGTTCAAGTTTCGCCGTCAGCACCCGATCGGGGCCTTCGTTCTCGATTTCTACTGCGCGGAGGCGAAGCTCGCGGTGGAGATCGACGGGCAGGGTCATGATCAGGAGGACGCGATCGCCCACGACCGGCGACGGTCGGCTTGGCTGGCGGCGCAGGGCGTCGACGTCATTCGTTTCGCTGCGGAAGAGGTGCGGGTGAATCCCGACGGCGTGCTTAAGGCGATCCTGCTGGCCGTCCGGGCACGGGCAAAGAGCCCCTCCACCGCTTCGCGGTCCCCCTCCCCACTTCGCTCCGCTCGCGGGGAGGAGACGTGAGGGCTAAACCGGATCCCCCACCCCGCCCGCCGGGCTCAGCTTCCAGCGGATCTTGGTCTCGTTGTCCGTGCGCGCCGAGCCGCGCACCACGATCTGGAGCGAGCGCCGCGTCAGGCCGCCGTCGACGTGGACCGAGGGCTCGATGGCGACGTCGGGACCGTCGGTGCGGAACCACCAGCCGCGGCTGGAATGGCCGCGAAGCAGGATCGACCGCCGGTCGCGCGCCAGCGAGGCTTGGGCCCCCGGCTCCAGATGGAAGCGGATGGCGTAGGGCGCCGCGATCTGGCGGGTGGCGTCGGGTCGGCCGGCGGTGGGGAACAGCCGCTCTTCGGCGCGCAGCTCGTCCATGCGCTGGTCCAGATACAGGCGGCGCTGGTGCGTCAGGCCATGGCCGGTCCAGCCGTCGTGCTCGATCTCCAGCCAGACGGCCCCGTCGCCGTCGCGGCGCTCGGTGCGCACCGGATAGGCGCGCCCGGCCAGCCGTGCGCCCAGCACGTTGGCCTTCCAGCCAGAGAGGGGCTCGCCGAGCGAGCTTTCGCCCAGCGTCAGGGTCGAATGACCGGGGGTCAGGCGCAGGCCCTGACGGTCGGACGCCAGCGGGGTCCAGCCGCAGCCGGTGATCAGCCGGTCCTTGCCGCAGACGATCTCCAGCGCCATCGGCTGGGCGCAGGCGTCGGCGCCCCAGGCGCCCCGCGGCGGGGCGGCGACGTCGGCCAGAACCGTCAGCAGCGGGCTGGCCAGCCGGGCGAAGCCGGCGCAGGCCACGCCCGGCTCGCCCGCGCCCGCGGGCTCCAGAGCGGCCGCGACCGAGGCGGCCGACGAGGGCCCCCCGCCGTGGAAACTTCCCAGACGCCCGTCCGGCAAGGCCAGGGTGCGCACGCCCTTGCCCAGGCGGCCCATGGCCCGGGTCACGGCTTCGGGGACCGGCTCGCCCAGCTGGTTCAGCGCGTCCGACAGGGTCATGAGGTCGAGCAGCAGCTCCAGCCCCGCCTCCGGACTGCGGCCGGCGTGACCGCCGTCCTCGCCCACGCCCTGGGCCAGGGCGCCGGGCAGGCGGGCCAGCGCGCGGCGACGCAGCGCGGCGCCGATGGGGCCGGTCAGGACGCATCCGGCCAGCGCCGCCGCCGTCAGGCGTTCGGCCCGCCGCGCGGTGGGGTCGGGCGCGCGCAGCAGCTGCCGCGCCTGCCGCGACAGCGACACGGCCAGCGCCAGCCGGTCCGCCTCGTCGGCGACGGAGCCCAGGCGGCGCGCGGCGCAGGACAGGTTGAAGACCCGGCGCGACAGGCGGTCGGGATCCCAGACGAAGGGCGACCAGCGGCGGAAGGTCCCCTCCCATCCCCGCACCAGCCGCAGCGCCTCGCGCACGCCGCGCTCGCCCTCGGCCATCAGGTGCGGCAGCCAGGCGAAGGCGTGCAGCTGGGCCGCGAAGGGCATGGACGGGCTGGGCCGGTTCCACGGATCGTCGGGCGCCGGGGCGTCCATCGCCGTGCCCGCCAGCACGAAGCGGCCGTCCAGCACCGAACGGCCCAGGGTCGCGTCGACGGGGCGCGGATCCTTCGGCGCGCAGGCGAAGGCGGCGACCTTGGTCCCGCCCAGCGTCGCGCCATAGCCGGGCAGGCCATACAGCTCGACCCACAGCTGGCGGGTCAGCATGCGCCCGGCCAGCGCGGGCCACAACTCGGGACCGGAGGCGGCGCCGGTCGGCTTGACCGGCGTGCGCATGGGCGCGCCGCGCAGCCCGGGAATGTCGGGTCCGCCGCTCACGCCGCGGCTTTGAGCGCCGAGATGTTGGCGGCATAGGCGGACGGCCCGCCCCGGAACGCCGCCGTGCCCGCCACCAGGGCGTCGGCCCCGGCGGCGACGCAGGCGCCGGCGTTGGCCGCCGTCACGCCGCCGTCGACCTGCAGCACCGCCTTCGACCCCGCCGCGTCCAGGACGGCGCGCACGCGCTCGATCTTGCGCAGCGACGAGTCGATGAACGATTGCCCGCCGAAGCCAGGATTGACCGACATGATCAGCACCAGGTCCAGCAGCTCGACCGTCTCGGCCACCACCTCGACCGGTGTGGCCGGGTTCAGCACCAGACCGGCCTTCGCCCCCAGCTTGCGGATCTGGCCCAGGGTCCGGTGGACGTGCGGACCGCTTTCGGGGTGGATCGACAGCACGTCGGCGCCCGCCTCGCGATAGGCCTCCAGCCAGGGATCGACCGGCGCGACCATCAGATGCACGTCGAACGGCTTCTTCGAATGCGGCCGCAGGGCCTTCACCACCGCCGGACCGATCGTCAGATTGGGCACGAAATGCCCGTCCATGACGTCGACGTGGATCCAGTCGGCCCCCGCCGCGTCGATGGCGGCGACCTCCTCGCCCAGCTTGGCGAAATCGGCGGACAGGATGGACGGACAGATCAGGGGCGCGGCCATGGTCCGGGCTTAAGCCGGGCCGGGGACCGGAGCAAGCGGGCCCACAACGATCGCTGCTTAACGGCAACGCATCCGCTAAAGCTGGCGAATCACTGTTCGATAGTCATTCAATTTAACTCAAGTCGAGGTGCGCCCGTGCTCCGGGACAGTTTCAGAGCCGTCGATAGAGCCTTGGAGTTGGCGCAACGATGGTGGCCTATTTTGCTCGCGGCTGGCACAGGGTTGGCCACCGTCTTCGCGAAATCGAGACCGTGGCTAAATTCGGCTAGCTGGCTTGATGCCCTAATACTTGGGCTGGTCTTCGTACTTTTGGTTGGGGTGATTCTTACTTGGCTTTTAGTCGGGCTCAGCCACTTAAGTCCTCGTAAAGTTGCGACGCGCGATCGCCGCACCTTTGTGGATGAGCGTGTATCAATCGCAGACCTTGTCGGCCCAAATCCCATAGTCCACGGCCGGGAATTCATAAGATGCGTGATACATGGAAACGGTCAGATAAAATTACATAGCAAAACTACAGTTCTATTTTGCTCTACAATTGAAAGAAATATTGTGGTGGTTCCTATGGGTTCGAACATAACTGGTGCTGTTATAATCTCGGAATGTACATTTGTCGAGTGTTACTTTGACGTTGCCATAGTCGGGACAACCCAAGACGCTCAAATATTTCGAGGTGCAGTGGAAATCGAAAGCTGCGCTGAATGGAGACAAAAATACGCTGTCAAAAGCGCATAGAGCCGATGACCGCGCCAAGGCCTGGAGTTTAGGGCGTCAGCCTGTCCGCTCAAACCGAGCGACGAAGAAGCCGTCCAGACCGCCGCGTTCGGGCCAATGCCCGGGGTGCAGGCGCAAGCCGTATTCCGACGCGGTCTCGGGCGGCGCGCCGACGGCGGCGGGGTCGATGGGGGTCAGGCGGAAGTCCGGGCGGCGGCGCAGGAAGGCCGGGACCTGGCCCTCGCCCTCTTCTCGCTCCAGCGAGCAGACGCAGTAGACCAGCCGTCCGCCGCGCTTCACGCGGTCGGCGGCGGCGTCCAGCAGGCGATGCTGGACGTCGGCCAGGTTGGCGACGTCGGCGGGGCGCACGGCGTGCAGGGCCTCCGGATGGCGGCGCAGGGTGCCGGTGGCGGTGCAGGGCGCGTCCAGCAGCACGGCGTCGAAGGTGCGCGGGTCGTCCCAGCCGACCGCGTCGGCCGCGACGACCTCGGCGGTCAGGCCGGTGCGGGCGAGGTTCTCGTGCACGCGCTTCAGGCGCGAGGCGTTGCGGTCGAGAGCCACGACCGAGGCCCCCGACGCCGCCAGCTGCAGCGTCTTGCCGCCGGGCGCGGCGCAGAGATCGAGCATGGTCTCGCCAGCTAGCGGGGCCAGCGCCCGCACGGGCACGGCGGCCGCCGCGTCCTGCACCCACCAGCCGCCTTGGGCGTAGCCGGGCCACGCCGACAGATCGCCGCGCCGACGCGTGCGGACGGAGCCGCAGGGCAGGACCTCGCCCTCCAGCGCGGCGGCCAGGGCGGCGGCGTCCTGATCCGGCTTCAGGCTCAGGTCCGTGGCCGGCTCCTCGCGGGCGGCGCGGGCGATGGCGGCGACGGCGTCGGCGCCCCAGGCCTGGGTCCAGCGGGCCACCAGCCAGCCGGGCAGATTGGCGACGGGGTCGGCGTCGGGCAGGCCGTCGCGCTCCAACCCGCGCAGGACGGCGTTGACCAGCGCCTTGTAGGGCCGGGTCTTGGCCTCGCGCTCGGCCAGCTTGACGGCGGTGGAGACGGTGGCGAAGGCCGGCACGTCCAGCGCCAGCCGCTGGGCCAGCGCCACGCGCAGCAGGGTGCGGACCTGCTGCGGCGGCGCGGTCTTCAGACGCGCGTCCAGCGCGCGGTCGATCTCGCCCAGCCGACGCAGGGCGCCCATGGCGACGGCGCGGGCGAAGGCGCGGTCCTGGGGCGACAGGGCGTTGAACGGCTTGCCCGCCTGCACGGCCGCCAGACCGTCTCGGCCGGACAGGGCGCCTTCCAGAAGAGCGCCGGCGAGGCGGCGCGCCTCGATGCCGGCGCCGGGCTCGACCTCGCTCAAACCGAGACCTGCGCGCCCAGCTCGACCACGCGGCCGGGCGGGATGTGGAAGAAGTCGGTCGGATTGGCGGCGTTGCGCATCAGGAAGATGTACAGCCGGTCCTGCCACAGGGGCATGCCCTGCTGCGCCGACGGCACCACCGAGCGACGGCCGAGGAAGAAGCTGGTCGACATGATGTCGAACTTCAGCCCCTGGCGGCGGCACACGCCCAGCGCCTTGGGCACGTTCGGCTGCTCCATGAAGCCGTAGTAGATCGTCAGCTTCTTGAAGTCGTCGGAGATGGGGTCGATCTGGATGCGCTTGTCCTCGGGCACGCGCGGGCGATCGGTGGTGCGCACCGTCAGGATCACGTTCTTCTCGTGCAGCACCTTGTTGTGCTTGAGGTTGTGCATCAGGGCGACCGGGGCGACGTCGGGGTCGCTGGTCAGGAAGATGGCCGTGCCGGGCGCGCGGTGCGGCGGCCGGGCGCGCAGCATCTCGATCAGGTCGGTCAGCGGCAGCGAATCCTTGCGCGTCTTGGCCGTCAGGATCTGGGTGCCGCGCACCCAGGTCCACATGACGATCAGAAGACCCGCGCCCATGACCAGCGGGAACCACGCCCCCTGCGGGATCTTCAGCAGGTTCGAGGTCAGGAAGACCAGATCCAGCGCGAGGAAGGGCGTCAGCACCGCCAGCGACAGGGGCAGCGACCACTTCCACAGCCGCCGGACCACGAACCAAGCCAACAGGCTGTCGACGAACATCGCCCCGGTCACCGCGATGCCGTAGGCCGCGGCCAGGTTGGACGAGGTCTGGAACATGGCCAGCAGGAACAGGACGCCGACCATCAGCATCATGTTGACCGCCGGGACGAAGATCTGGCCGGACTGACTTTCCGACGTGTTCAGGATGCTGATGCGCGGCAGCAGACCCAGCTGGACCGCCTGCTGGGTCACCGAGAAGGCGCCGGTGATGACCGCCTGACTGGCGATGATGGCCGCGATCGTGGCGACGACGAAGACTGGCCAGTAGGCGAACTCCGGCACCATCATCCAGAAGGGGTTCTCGGCCGCCGCGCGGTCGGACAGGACCAGACCGCCCTGACCCAGATAGTTCAGCGTCAGACAGGGCAGGACGAAGAACAGCCAGCCCTGACGGATCGGGGCCTTTCCGAAATGGCCCATGTCGGCGTACAGCGCCTCGGCCCCGGTGACGGCCAGGAAGACGCTGCCCAGGATGACGAAGCCCAGGAAGCCGTTGTCGATCAGGAACAGCACGCCGTAGTGCGGCGACAGGGCCCGCAGGATCGAGACGTCGTCGAAGATGTGGTAGATTCCCAATCCGCCCAGGATCAGGAACCAGACCGTCGTCAAGGGGCCGAACCACCGCGCCATGCTGGCGGTGCCGCGCGACTGGATCAGGAACAGGCCGATCAGGATGCCCGCCGCGATGGGCAGGATGAAGCCGTCGACCCGCCCGGCCAGACCCGGCGCGTCCTTCAGCCCCTCGACCGCGCCCAGAACCGACACCGCCGGGGTGATGATGCCGTCGCCGTAGAACAGGGCCGCGCCGCAGACGCCCAGCAGGAAGATCAGGGCGCTGCGCCGGCCGATGGCGTGCTGGGCCAGGGCCATCAGCGACAGGGTGCCGCCCTCGCCCTTGTTGTCGGCCTTCATCAGGAAGACGACGTACTTCAGAGTCACGACCAGGATCAGGGCCCAGAACACCAGCGAGACGACGCCCAGCACGGCGAGTTCGGCCTGGCCGCCCGAGCGACTGTGCGCCAGGGCCTCGCGCATGGCGTAGAAGGGGCTGGTGCCGATGTCGCCGAACACCACGCCGATGGCGCCCACGATCAGGGCGGCCTTGCCCTGGCGCGCATGACCGTCGCCGTGGGGGGCGTCGGGCAGGGCGGGCGTGGAAGAGGGTTGGGCGGCGGAAGCGTCAGTCTCGCCGCGGGGGTCGGCCCCGGCCATTCACGATCTCCGGGGTCCGCGGAGAGGCGACCCTTTCTCGAAAGCCGCGGGGCTTTAGACCCTTTCGAACGGCGCATCAATCGCGGCCGAAACGGTCGTGGGGGACGCCCAGTTGCGACGCGTTTGTGAATCCGGCGCCGCACGCCTAAATTGGGGTCGAAACGCCATGTCCGACAGCCAACGCTTTCCCGTCGCCGCCCATGCCCTGGCCTATCTGGCCCACAAGGGCGCCTATGGGCCCGAGGCCGCCGCGCCCAGCGCCGTGCTCGCCGCCTCCGTGCCGACCAATCCGGTCGTGGTGCGGCGCGTGACCGCGTTGCTGGCCAAAGCGGGCCTGATCGCCACGCGGCCCGGCGCTTCGGGCGGGGCCTGGCTGCTGCACCGGCCGGAAAACATTCGCCTGGACCAGGTGCTGAAGGCGGTGAACGGCTGCGCCCACCTCGGCTCTCCGCCCGCGGGGGCCAAGGGTTGCCCGGTCGGCCAACACATCCCGCGCCAGGTGGCCAAGGCCCTGACCGCGGCGGACCAGGCGGCGGCGGAGGCCCTGTCGAAGATCACCATCGCCGACCTTCTGGCCGAGGACGCCGACGCGCTGAGGCCGTTCGCGCCGCACGCCTCGTGCCCGGTCGCGGCCTAGGGTGAGCCTGCCTTCCAAGGTCCGCCCCACGATGCTGGTCACCGGCGCCTCGGCCGGGATCGGCGCGGCGCTGGCGCGGGAGTATGCGCGAAATGATTGGGATCTGGTCCTGACGGCGCGGCGCGAGGGGCCGCTGACGGCGCTGGCCAAGGAGCTGACGCTCTCCGGCTCAGCCGTCACCGTCTTGACCGACGATCTGGCCGACCCGGACGCGCCGACCCGACTGGTCGCGGAGATCGACCAGCGCGGCCTGCACGTCGACGGCCTGGTCAACAACGCCGGCTTCAGCCGCACCTCAGGCTTCCTGAACACCGACCCGGCCGACCACCGCGCCATGGTGCAGGTCATGCTGGGCGCGCCGGTCGAGCTGGCGCGGCGGCTGGCCCCCGGCATGGTCGAGCGCGGCTTCGGCCGCATCCTGAACGTCGCCAGCCTGGCCGGACGGATGCCCGCGACCGGGGGCGACACCCTGTACGGCCCGATCAAGAGCTTTCTGATCAAGGCCTCGCAGGGCCTGCATCTGGAGCTGCGCGGGACCGGCGTGCACGTCACCGCCCTGTGCCCCGGCTACACCCTGACGGAGTTCCACGACGTCAACGGCACGCGGCAGGAGGTGTCGAGCGCCTATCCGGCCTGGATGTGGCAGACGGCCGAACACGTGGCGCGCGTCGGCCACGACGCCTGCGAGGCGAACCGGCCGCAGGTGACGCCGGGCGTCATGAACAATCTGCTGGCGGGGCTGGCCAAGCACCTGCCCGACCGCGTGGCGCTGAACATGGTCGGCGGCCATGCGAAGCGGCTGAAGCGGATCTGACTTTCAGGCCGAACAGCGGGCGTTGAGCGGAGCCGAGCGGAAGGACCAGCCCATGGCGCGGGCCTGACCGTCGATCGTGCCTTCTATCCGGGCGGTGAGCACGTCGCCGTCGCGGGCGTAGATGATGCGGGTGGGAAAATCGTTGGTCTCATTGGCGAAAACCGCGCGGCCCGGCCCGCTTTCGGCGAGGACGAAGACGGTCGGCGTGCCGCCGTCCGGCTGGGCAACGTAGGCGAGCCCCTGCGGCGTCGGCCCGATCCGCGCCATCTCGAAGGAGACGCGGCCGGTCGGTGACAGGGTCAGGGCATGACCGACCATCAGGCCGCCGCGCGGATCGCTCCAGGTCTCCGAGACCTCGCGCCCGTCGGAGCAGTCCAGCCAATAGCCGGCGATCCAGGACAGGTCCGGATCGGCGGAAGGAGCGAGGAGGGCGGCGACGGCGGCGGCGAGCATGGGGAGTCCCTCGTGCGATGACGGCGGAAAGCGGTCTAGGGCGCCTCGCCCACGACGGTCTTGTAGGATTGCGACGCCAGAGACCGGGCCAGTTCGACCTGCTCGCGTGCCCAGGCGGTTGCGGTGCAGCCGAGGAACCGGCGGAAGTCCCGGGCCAGCTGGGGCTGGTCGAAATAGCCGGCCGCCAATCCGGCCTCCAGCCAGCCGATGGCCGCGTCCGGATCGTGGGCGTGATCGAACACGCGACGAAAACGGAAGATCGAGCGCAATAGCCGCGGCGACACGCCGACCCGGTCGAGAAAGGCCCGCTGCAAGGCCCGGTGGCCGGCGGGATCTCGCGCGGCGGTCTCCAGCCCTTCTTCCAGAGCGCGGACCTCGGCCCGAACGCGAGGGTCGACGGTCCAGCCGGAACGGCCCTGCCGCTCTTCTTCCAGCCAGTCGCCAAGTCGCCGCGCCTGCTCATCCGGGTCGCCGCGCGGCAGGCGCAAGCTGGCCAGCCGCGCCGTCATGTCCAGCCGTCGGTCGGTCGCCGAAGCAAGAGGGGCGGCGAGCCAGTCGCGTGCGCCGTCGGGGTGGAAGCGGACGGCGCACAGTTCGACCGGCCCGGCCGGGCGCAGCGCCAGGGGACGCGTCATCTGGCCGGCGAAGACGGCCGACGGTTGCGGATGGAACATCCCGTCGTCGCTCTGTTCCTCGTAGGGGACGCCGAGGTGCAGGATCAGTTCTGGACAGCCGTCGGGCGCGATGCGCTGGACGGTCGGACTGGGCTCGGGGGCGGCATAGGTCCAAATGGTCCGAACCCAGGGCCGCAGGGCCTCGGGCGGGTCGACCTCCTGATACCGCTCCCCCGGTCCCAAGGTCAGACCAGTTTCGACGGATCGGGCGGCAGGGGGGCGACGGGGACGCCGTCGTCCTTCAGCTTCTTGACCTCGGCGGGGGTGGCCTCGCCGTAGATTTCGCGCTTTTCGGACCGACCCTCGTGGATGTCGCGGGCCTCGCTGGCGAAGGCGTCGCCGACGTAGTCGAAGGTGGTCTCGACGTGGCTGCGGACCTCGTGCGCGGCCTGCATCATCATGGTGCGCAGGGCGCCGGGGTCGGGCGTGGCGGATCGTTTCGTTCCGGCCACGGCCGGGGCCATGATCTGCTTCGACACCTGAGTGGACGCGCAGAACGGGCATTCGACCAGACCCCGCGCAGACTGGTCGTCCCAGTCGTCCGAGGAGCCGAACCAGGCCTCGAACGCGTGGCCGGCGTCGCAGTGGAGGGCGTAGCGGATCATGTCAGGCGATCGGGTCAGGGGCGGCGAAATCGCGGTCGTGGGTCAGCTGGGGCACGGCCTGACGGGCGCGGGCGACGGCCGACAGGTCCAGATCGGCGAAAAGCACGTCGGGCCGGTCGTGGTCCAGCCTTCCGATCACCTCGCCCCACGGCCCGACGACGGTGGAGCGGCCCCAGGTCCGGCGTCCGTCGGCGTGGGCGCCGCCCTGGGCCGGGGCCAGCACGAAGCAGCCCGTTTCGATGGCCCGGGCGCGCAGCAGCGTCTCCCAGTGCGCCTCGCCGGTCGGCACGGTGAAGGCGGCGGGCACGGCGATCAGGTCGGCCCCCGCCCGAGCCAGGGCCCGGAACAGGTGCGGGAAACGCACGTCGTAACAGACGGTCAGGCCGAGCCCGCCCCAGGGCGTCCGGGCCACCACCGCCCGCTCGCCCGGCCGCACGGCCGCGCTTTCGCGCCAGCGCTCGCCGGTCGGCAGATCGACGTCGTAGACGTGCAGCTTGTCGTAGCGGGCGACGGTCTCCCCTCGGTCGTCGATCAGCAGGGACCGGTTGGCGGCGCGCGCGTCGTCCGCATGGCCGGACTTCACGATGGCCGAGCCGATCAGCAGCTGGACGCCGAGTTCGGTCGCCAGCGCCTTGAGCCCCGCCACCGCCACGTCCTCGCCCTCGTCGGCCAGCAGGGCCTCGCGCCGGGCGCGGTCCTGAACCAGCAGGTTGGTCCCCTCCGGCGTCAGGATCAGCCGCGCCCCGCCCTCCGCCGCCCGCCGGATCAGCGGCGCGACGTGGGCCAGACCCTCGGCCGGATCGGCCGGGGTCGTGGTCTGGACCAGGGCGACGCGCAGGGTTTCGCTCATGCGGCCAGAAGCGCGTCCAGCTCGCCTTTGCGGTCCAGCGCGTGCAGGTCGTCGGAGCCGCCGACGTGCCTGTCGCCGATGAATATCTGGGGGAAGGTCATCCGCCCGTTCGAACGCTGGATCATCTCCTGCTTCTTCTTCGGATCGTTGGACGCGACGATCTCGGTGAAGGCGACGCCCTTGCGCTCCAGCAGAGCCTCGGCCATGGCGCAGTAAGGGCAGCCGGGCTTGGTGTAGATGACGACGTCGGGCACGTTTTTCTCCAACTCAAACAGCCCTCAAGCAGCGAGCGACCGCGTCGCGAGCGATAGGGCCGACCTCATGTAGGCAGGGTTCGCGCCGTTCGCACCCTCGCGACGACCGCCAGGTCCACGGCGCGGGCGCCGGCGGCCAGCAGGGCCTTGGCGCAGGCCTCGGCCGTGGCGCCGGTCGTCAGGACGTCGTCGACCAGCAAGATGCGCCGACCCTGCACGGCGCGGGCCCCCGCGGGCGTCACGGCGAAGGCGGACTTCACGTTCAACCGCCGTCCACGCGCCGACTTGCCGCCCTGGCTGTCGGTGCGGACGGTTCGGATCAGGGCGTCGGGCAGGAACTGACGGTTCGCCGCCTTGGCCAGCGGCCGGGCGATCTCCGCCGCCTGGTTGAAGCGGCGCGACAGCAGCCTCAGCCGGTGCAGCGGCACGGGCACGATCGCGTCGCAGTCGGCCAGCAGGGGCGCGGCCGCCCGCTCCAGCCAGCGGGCGAACAGGGGCGCGAACTGCTGCTGGTCGCCGTGCTTGAGCCGCAGGATCACCTGGCGCGAGGCGTCGTCGTAGACGCAGGCCGCTCGGGTTCGGGCGAAGGCGTAGGGATGGGCCGTGCAGGCGGCGCAGCGGGTTTCGGCGAACACGCCGCCGTCGTGCGCGAACGCCGCGCCGCAACCGTCGCAGACCGGGTCTTCCAGAAAGGTCACGCGGCTGAAAGCCCCGGCGGACAGCCCGGCGGCGCCCATGGCTTCCGGCGCGTCGTGGGCCAACGGCGGCAGGATCAAGTGGGTCAGGCCCCGGCCCAAATGCGCCAGTCGGGGCCGGGCGGCTTCCCAGGCGCGGGTCCAGACCCCATCCTGTCCCTGCAATGACCCCTCCCCGCCCGATTCAGGCCCGCCTGTTCGACCCCGCCCGCCGCGCCGCCCGACTGGAGCGGAGCCGGCCCCTGTTCGCCGGGGCCGACTTCCTGCACCGCCGTGCCGCTCTGGGGCTGGTCGAAAGCCTGGAGGCGATCCTGCGCGACTTTCCCGCCGTCGTCGACCTGTCGCCCCATCCGCGGGCGTTCGCCGAGGCCCTCGCCGCGTCGGACGCTGCGGGCCGGGTGGGGTCGCCGCGCACGGTCGCCGCGCCGATGGGGCCTGAAGACCTGGAGCTCGAGCCGGCGTCGGTCGACCTGATCGTCTCGGTGCTGGGCCTGCAGTGGGTCGAGGATCTGCCCGGCCTGATGGTGCGGGCCCGACGCGCGCTGAAGCCGGACGGCCTGTTCCTGGCGGCCCTGCTCGGAGGGTCGACCCTGACGGAGCTGCGTCAGGCGCTGACGGCGGCGGAGCTGGAGATCACCGACGGCGCGGCGACGCGGGTGTCGCCGTTCGCCGACGGCTTCGACGGGGCGGCGCTGCTGCAACGCGCCGGTCTGGCCCTGCCGGTCTGCGACGTCGATCGCGTCACTGTGCGCTACGGCGATCCGATCGCCCTGATGAAGGATTTGCGCGCTATGGGAGAGACGGCAGTGCCGACCGGGCCCGTCCGCCCGCTGCGCCGGGATGTGCTGCTGCGGGCGGCGCAGATTTACGCCGAACGCTTCGCCGACGCCGACGGCAAGCTGACGGCCACATTCGAGATCGTCACCCTGTCGGGCTGGGCCCCGCATGAAGGCCAGCAGAGGCCGCTGTCGCGCGGATCCGCCACGGTGCGGCTGGCCGATGCCCTGGGTGTGGTGGAGCACAAGGGGGAGTGAGAACCTCTCCTCGATGGAGCGCGGACCTCCAGGTCCGCGTCTGGAGGCTCGACGGCTTCGCGGACCTGGAGGTCCGCGCTCCTCAAGAGCTTCAGCCGCCCATGGCGTTGCGGATGGCGTTCATCGCACCGTTGAAGATGCCGGAGGACGTGTCGCCGAAAGCTGTGAGGGCCGTCAGGATCACGAGGAAGATCAGCGAGATGATCAGGCCGTACTCCAGTGACGTCGCGCCGGAACGGTCTTGAAGGAGGCGCTTCAGCATCGGCATCGGCCCTCCCTTCCGAAGGCTAGAGAAGGTCGCGCAGCCAGGCGACCAGGGGCGCGTCGGCCGGGGGCATCGGCCAGTCGGACAGGGCGTTCGGCCTGACCCACTTCAACGCCGCATGCTCATGCGCCGTCACCGTGCCCGACCAGCGTCGGCACAGATACAGTGGCATCAACAGGTGAAACGAATCGTAAGCGTGGCTGGCGAAGACGAACGGCGCCAGGCAGGCCTCGTTGACGTCGATGCCAAGCTCTTCCTTCAGTTCCCGGATCAGGGCCGCCTCCGGCCGCTCGCCGGGCTCCACCTTGCCGCCCGGAAACTCCCACAGCCCGGCCATCTGCTTGCCCTCGGGCCGCTGGGCGATCAGCACGCGCCCGTCGGCGTCGATCAACGCCACGGCGACGACGAGGACGGTCTTCAGGTCGCTCACGAGCGATAATCGCCGTTGATCTCGACGTAGCGCTTGGTCAGGTCGCAGGTCCAGACGGTGGCCGAGGCGCGGCCCATGCCGACGTCCACGACGACGTCGATCTCGGCGTTCTTCATGTAGGCGCTCATCTTCGCCTCGTCGTAGTGGGGCGACGGCGCGCCCTCGATCGCCGCCACGTGCGGGCCGAAGCGGATCGCCAGCCGTTCCTTCGAGACGGGCTCCTCGGTCTTGCCCACGGCCATCACCACGCGGCCCCAGTTGGCGTCCTCGCCGGCGAGCGCGGTCTTGACCAGCGGGCTGTCGGCGATCGACTTGGCCAGTTTGCGGGCGCTGGCGGGGCTGGCGGCGCCCTCCACCGTCACGCGCACGAACTTGGTCGCGCCCTCGCCGTCGCGGACCAGCTGGTGGGCCAGGTCCAGCATGACCTTGTCCAGCGCGGCCGAGAACTCCTTCAGCCGCCGGTCGCCGACGCGGCCGATGCGCGGCGCGCCCGAGGCGCCGGTGGCGAACAGCAGGCAGGTGTCGTTGGTCGAGGTGTCGCCGTCGACCGTCACGCTGTTGAACGTGGTGCGCACGTGCAGGCCCAGCAGGGCCTTCAGCACCGGCGGGGCGATGGCGGCGTCGGTGACGATGAAGGCCAGCATGGTGGCCATGTCGGGCGCGATCATGCCCGAGCCCTTGGCGATGCCGGCGATCCGCACCTTGACCCCGTCGATCCGGGCTTCGGCGTACGATCCCTTGGGGAAGGTGTCGGTGGTCATGATGCCCAGACCGGCGCGGGCCCACTGCTCCCCGGCCGGCACGTCGGCGTCCAGCGCCGCCTCCACCTCATGCAGGCGGGCGGCGATCTTGCGGTCGTCCAGCACCACGCCGATGACGCCGGTCGAGGCCAACATGACGTCGCGCTGGCGACAGCCGAAGCGTTTGGCGATTTCCGACGCCGTACGCCGCGCGGCGTCGGCTCCCGCCTTGCCGGTGAAGGCGTTGGCGCAGCCGGCGTTGACGACCAGCGCACGCACGTCGCCGCCGCCCTCGGCGCCGTCGAGGTGCCGCTTGCACCAGTCGACCGGCGCCGAGCCGATCTTGTGGCGGGTGAACACCCCGGCGCAGGTGGTGCCGCGGGCGAAACGGAACACCGTCAGGTCGTCCCGCTCGTGCTTGTAGAAACCGGCCCGGGCAGTCGCGATCTCCACTCCGCCGACGGCCCCGACCTTCGGGAACGGCACGGCCAGGGGCGAGACCTGCAGCCCAGGCTTGCCCGGAGCGGCGGCCGGCGTCGTCGCCGTCCTGGGTTTCAAAGCCGAGGTCAGCGGATCCAGCGCCTTCCCCAAAGCCTGTTCGATCTTGCGGCCGGTCGAGCGGCCGTCGCCGGCGCCGCTCAAGGCCGGGCCTTCGGCGCGGCGGTCGCGGCCGGCGCCTGGCCCGACGTCGGCGCCGAAGCGGGGGGCGGCGTGGGCTGGGGCGCGGCCGTCCGGGGCGCCGAGGCCGGCTCCGTCCCCCCCCCTTCGTCCGAGCCGCCCAGCAGGATTTCGACCTCGGCGCCGCCGCGCAGATCCTCCAGCAGGCGGCGCACGCCCTCATAGGTCAGATAACGCACGATCTGCGGCCGGGCCTGCTCCAGGGTCGGCGGCGTCTCGCGGCGGCGGTCCTCGATGCGGACCACGGCCCAGCCGCCCTCGACCTGGAAGGGTCCCACGGTCGAGCCGGCCGGCCGGTCGCGCAGGGCGTCGGCATAGGCCTTGGGCATGACGTCCAGCGTGGAATAGCCCAGATCGCCGCCGGAATAGCGCGTCGCCTCGTCGATCGACCGTTCCGCCGCCACCGCCTCGAACGCCGCGCCGGCCGACAGGATGCCGACGACCTGGGCCGCTTCGGGCTGGGTGCGCGACACGATCTGGCGCACGCGGATCTCTTCCGACGTTCGGGCCAGGTTCAGCTGTTCGTTGTACAGGGTCTGAACCGCCTGATCGGTGATGGTGCCGTTGACCACGGTCTCGACCAGAACGTCGCCCAGGATGCGGTCGCGTGTGGTGGCCAGGCGGCGCTGGACCGACGGGCTGTTGTCCAGGCCGCGGCGCTCGGCCTCGCGCGCCAGCAGCTTCTGGTCGATCACCTCGTCCAGGACGCGGCGGAACAGGCCTGAGGTCACGTCCAGGGGCTCCCCCTCGCCGATCAGCCCCTGCGCCACAGCCTCGCGCTTGACGTCCGACGCCCAGATGGTCTCGCCGGCCACGCGGGCGACGGCGCGGTCGCCGGGCTCGGGCGGGCGGTCGTTCCCGCCGCCGCCGCCGCAGGCCGCCAGCGTCAGGAAGGCGAAGGCCGCCAGAAGCGCGAAGATCGGTGTCGGGCGCGAGGGCATGGGCGGCTCGATCGGCTGCGGGCGAAAAGGCCGCTGCGACGGGCCTTCGGCGGCCCCTGCAAAGCCCCTCGCGTTGACAGGGGTAAGGCCGGTGCTTAAGTCCCGCCTGCGTTCAAGTCGAGGGGTTTTCGACGGTCCGCGCGCCCTCGCCGCGCCGCTGTTTCAGCCGGGTCAGGGTCGCGCGACGCCGAAGGGCCCGAGACCGGCGCGACCGCCCCGACCGGGGCCCGTCCCAGGCTCAAGAGCCCCTGTCCCAGAGCCTTCGCCCGCTCGACCGCTTACCGGAATCCTCATGCTCGGCTTCGCCAAGAAACTGTTCGGCAGCACCAACGACCGCAGGGTCCGCGACTTCATGGGTCAGGTGACCCGGATCAACGCGCTGGAAGAGAAGTACGCCAAGGTTTCCGACGACGAACTGCGGATGATGACCGACGTCTTCCGCGACCGGCTGGCGAAGGGCGAAAAGCTGGACGCCCTGTTGAACGAAGCCTTCGCCGTTGTGCGCGAGGCGTCCAAGCGGACGCTGGGCCAGCGCCAGTACGACGTCCAGCTGGCCGGCGGCATGATCCTGCACGAAGGCGGCATCGCCGAGATGCGGACCGGCGAGGGCAAGACCCTGGTCGCCGTGGCGCCCGTCTATCTGAATGCGCTCGAGGGCAAGGGCGTCCACGTCATCACCGTCAACGACTACCTCGCCCGCCGCGACGCCGAATGGATGGGCCGCGTCTATCGCTTCCTGGGCATGGAGGTGGGCGTCATCGTCAACGGCCTGTCGCAGGGCCAGCGCCAGGCCGCCTATGCCGCGGACATCACCTACGGCACCAACAACGAGTTCGGCTTCGACTATCTGCGCGACAACCTGGTCTATGACCGGCGCGAGATGGTCCAGCGGGGGCACAACTTCGCCATCGTCGACGAGGTCGACTCCATCCTGATCGACGAGGCGCGCACGCCGCTGATCATCTCAGGCCCGACCGAGGACCGGTCCGACCTGTATGTGACGGTCGACGCCATCATCAAGGACCTGATCAAGGAAGAAGGAACCTTCGACCTCGACGAAAAGCAGCGCCAGGCCCTGCTGACCGAGGAAGGCTCCGAAAAGATCGAGCAGATCATGGAGGACCGCGGCCTGTTCGCCGCCGACACCACCGGCCTGTACGACGCCGCCAACATCACCCTGGTGCATCACATCAACCAGGCCCTGCGCGCCAACACATTGTATCAAAAAGACAAAGACTACATCATCCGCGCCGGCGAGATCATGCTGATCGACGAGTTCACCGGCCGCATGATGCAGGGCCGGCGCCTGTCGGAAGGCTTGCACCAGGCCATCGAGGCCAAGGAAGGCGTCAAGATCCAGCCCGAGAACCAGACCCTGGCCTCGGTCACGATCCAGAACTATTTCCGTCTGTATTCAAAGCTTTCGGGCATGACCGGCACGGCCGCGACCGAGGCCCAGGAGTTCATGGACATCTACAAGATGGACGTGCTCGAAGTGCCGACGCACCGGCCGGTCAAGCGCATCGACCACGACGACGAGGTCTATCGCTCGGCCCGCGAGAAGAACGACGCCATCGCCAAGCAGATCGCCGAGTGCTTCGTGCGCGGCCAGCCGGTTCTGGTCGGCACGGTGTCGATCGAGAAATCCGAGAGCCTGTCGGCCCTGCTGCAGACCTATGAGTACGCCGTCGAGCTGAAGACGCTGAAGGACATGCACCGCCAGCTGGAGATCGACGTCCGGTCCGAGGATCCAAAGAAACGCGCCGCAGCACGCAAGGCCTATCAGGCGCTGAAGGACGAAGACTTCGACGTCGAGGTGCGCAAGGGCAAGGGCATTCCGCACAACGTCCTGAACGCGCGCCAGCACGAGCAGGAAGCCTACATCGTCGCCGAGGCCGGCCTGCCCGGCGCGGTGACCATCGCCACCAACATGGCGGGCCGCGGCACCGACATCCAGCTGGGCGGCAACCTGGAGATGCGCATGCAGCGCTGGCGCCAGGACCAGCGCAACCTCGGCGTCGAGGTGACGCCGGAGAGCGAGGCCGCGCGCGAAGCCGAGGTGAAGGCCGAGATCGCCGTCCAGAAGGAACGGGCGCTCGCCGCCGGCGGCCTGTACGTGCTGGGCACCGAGCGCCACGAGAGCCGCCGCATCGACAACCAGCTGCGCGGCCGCACCGGCCGTCAGGGCGACCCCGGCACATCGAAATTCTTCCTGTCCACCGAAGACGACCTGATGCGCATCTTCGCCGGCGAGCGGCTGGAAGCGATCATGAAGACCTTCGGCGTTCAGGAAGGCGAGGCCATCAGCCACTCCATGCTGAACAAGGCGGTCGAAACGTCTCAGAAGCGCGTCGAGCAGCGCAACTACGACATCCGCAAGAACTTGCTGAAGTACGACGACGTCGTGAACGACCAGCGCAAGGCGGTGTTCGAACAGCGTCAGGAATTCCTGGACGCCGAGAACCACTCCGAACTGGTGGCCGAGTTCCGCCACGACGTGATCGCCGACCTGGTCGAGCAGCACATGCCGCCCAAGGCCTATGCCGAACAGTGGGACATCGACGGGCTGAAGGAGAAGGTTCAGTCGACCCTGGGTCTGGACCTGCCGCTGCACGACTGGGCCGCGGAAGAAGGCGTGTCGAACGAGGAGGTCGAGGAACGCCTGGTCCAGGCCGCCGACGCCCGCGCCGCCGAGCGCGAGCAGGCGATCACGCCGGACCGCATGCGGGGTCTGGAGAAGCAATTCCTGATGCAGATGATCGACCTGCAATGGCGCGAGCACCTGGTGCATCTGGACCATCTGCGCGGGGTCATCGGTCTGCGCGGCTATGGCCAGCGCGATCCGCTGAACGAGTACAAGACCGAGGCCTTCAACCTGTTCGAGGGCCTGCTGACCCAGCTGCGGCACAACGTGACGCGCTGGCTGATGACGGTGGAGTTCCGCTTCGAGCCGCCGCCGCAGATGGAACTGCCCGAGTTTCAGGAGATTCATCTGAATCCCGAAACCGGCGAGAACGAGATGGCCAACCCCGCCGCCCAGCTGCCCGAAGGGGCGCTGCAGGGCGACGACCGGGCGCGCCTGCCGGTCGAGGCCCTGCCGCCGGGCTGGGAGCGCACCGGCCGCAACGCCGACTGCCCCTGCGGCTCCGGCCGCAAGTTCAAGCATTGCCACGGCGCGCTGGTCTGATCCGAAGCGACACATTCGGCAGGACAAAAACGGGACAATCGTCGCCGAGCGTGAAGGACGAAGGACACAAGGTGGACATGAGCCGGAAAGACCTGTTCTCCCGCGCCCTGTCCGCCGCGCCCGGACGCCTGCACTTCGCCGCGCACAGCCATCACCTGTGGCCCGACGCGGGGTTCGAGGGGCAGGTTCAGGCCTGGGAGGACGCGGCGCGCCACGCCGACCGCAAGTGGGATCACATCTTCGGGGAGGTGATCCCGGAGGCGCAGGCGCATGTGGCGCGGGAGTTGGGGCTGCCGGACCCGAACACGATCACCTTCTCGTCCAACACCCACGACTTCTTGCTGCGCATCTTCTCCGGCGTGGAGAGGTCGCCCGTCCGCATCCTGTCGACCGACGGCGAATTCCACTCGTTCCGACGGCAGGCCCAGCGGTGGGAAGAGGCGGGACAGGCGGTGGTCGATCGCGTGCCGCTGGAGCCGTTCGCGACCTTCGCCCACCGCTTTCTGGAGGCTGCGCGGGCCGGCGGGCACGACTGGATCGTGGTCAGCCACGTCTTCTTCCGCACCGGGCAGGCCTTCGAGGCCCTGGATCAGCTGGCGAATCTGGCCCGGCCCGAGGGGCCCTGGGTCCTGATCGACGGCTACCATGGCTTCATGGCGCGCCCGACCGACCTGTCGGCGATCGCCGACCGGGTCTTCTACACGGCCGGGGTCTACAAATACGCCATGTCGGGCGAGGGCGGCTGCTTCCTGCATGCGCCGGACGGCTTCTGTCCGCGGCCCGTGGCGACCGGCTGGTTCGCGGAGTTCGGCGATCTGGCGGGCCCGCCGGGCGGCGTGGGCCATCGCACCGACGGCGGCCGCTTCTGGGGCGCGACCTTCGACGTCTCGGCCCTGTATCGCTTCAACGCGGCGCGATGGGCGCTGGACGCCGAAGGGCTGACGACACCGCGCATCTCGGCCCATGCGGACGCTCTGGCCATCGCGTTCCAGAAGGCCGTGCATGACGGCAAGGCGGGTCGCCTGATCGAGGCGGACATCCTGAACCCCGTGACGCCCGGCGAAAGCGCGCGGGCCCGGTTCCTGGCGCTGCGGCATCCCGAGGCCGGGAGCTGGCAGAAGGCGCTGATGGCTTCGAACGTCGTGACCGACGTGCGCGACGACGTGATCCGCTTCGGCTTCGGCCTTTATCAGAACGCCGAAGACCTGGACGGCCTGATCCGGGCGTGCGCCGCCCTGTGACGGCTCAATAGAAGGTGGTGTCTTCCTGCTTCGTCGGCTCCGGCGCCTTGCGGGGCTGGGCCGGGGCGCGGGGCGCCGGTCGCGGAGCCGTCTGGCCCGGAGCGGCGGGCGTCGCGCCGGGCTGGCCGCCCCCTGCGGGAGCGTCGGCCGGCGGAAGGGTCGGCAGGGTCGGATAGGGCAGCGGCGTCTGGCCCTGCCCGCCGGGCGGCACGCCGTCCACCGGCGCGGGCGGCAGGCCCGGACCGGCCGGAACGTCGGGATCGACCCGGTCCGGGGCGCCCAGGTCGTCGCGGATGAAGGCCCAGGAGCGCGCGTCGGTGCAGGCACAGGCCTTCAGGAAGCCGTCGCGGTCACGCCAGATCACCAGTGGCCAGCGGGTCTGCAAGCCCGAGGCCGACAGCAGATCGGACAGGTCGCCGGAGAAGCTGCGTCCCGCCTCGACCACCGCCATCCGGGCCAGGTTGCCGTCGGCGCGCGGCAGGCCCGCCGCGGTCCAGGACGCCGTCGGGGTCGCGGTCCAGCGCTGGTACAGCGACCAGTCGCGGGTCAGCCACAGCTCCGCCACCGTCGACCGCTCGGCGGCCGTGGACTGTTCCAGCCCCTCGCGGTCGGGGCGGGCGAAGACCACGACCCGCACCTCAACCCCCGCAGCGCGAAGCTTGGGGCCCTCTTGCCGTTCGTAGCGCTGCATGGCGGCGCTGTCGCGATAGCCGACGATCCACAGCGCCTGACCGCCGCCGCCGCCCGAAACCCAGCCCGACCCGTCCAGGAGGGTCTGAATCGCGCCCTGGTGCCGGGTGATCGTGACGGGCTGGAACCGCGCATGGAACTGCCAGTAGGCCCAGTAGCCGCCTCCCGCGATCAGCAGGCCCACGAGGGCCGCCAGGGCCGACCAGACGAAGAAGCGACGCATGCGAGGGTCCGGATTCGTTTCAGTCGATGACGAGGCTTACCATCGAACGTCGGTCGGAAACATGACGCGGGGGACACGCCTCCGCGCCTTGCCTCACCGCATCGTCGGGATGACGAAGGCGCTGTCGGCGTGTTCCAGCGCGCTGTCGGGCCAGCGGGCGGTGACGGTCTTGGTCTTGGTCCAGAACCGCAGGCCTTCCATGCCGTGCTGGTTGATGTCGCCGAAGGCCGAGCGCTTCCAGCCGCCGAAGGTGTGATAGGCGACCGGCACCGGGATCGGCACGTTGATGCCGACCATGCCGACGTTGACCCGGGCGGCGAAGTCGCGCGCCGCGCGGCCGTTCTGGGTGAAGATGGCGACGCCGTTTCCGTACTGGTGCTTCGACGGCAGGCTGAGCGCCTCCTCGAAGGTGTCGGCGCGCACGATCTGCAGCACGGGGCCGAAGATCTCTTCCTGATAGGACGACATGTCCGGCGTCACGCGATCGAACAGCGACGGGCCGATGAAATAGCCCTTCTCGTGCCCCTGCAGGCTGAAGTCGCGGCCGTCGACGACCAGTTCGGCGCCTTCCTGGACGCCCTTCTCGATCCAGCCGGCCACGCGCTCGCGGTGCTGGGCGGTGACGACGGGTCCGTAGTGGGCCTCGGCGTCGGTGGAGACGCCGACCTTCAGCGTGCGCATCTCCGCCACCATCCGCTCGCGCAGGTCGTCGGCGGTCTTCTGGCCGACCGGAACGACGACGGGCAGGGCCATGCATCGCTCGCCGGCCGAGCCGAAGGCGGCGCCGGCCAGATCCTTGACCACCTGGTCCATGTCGGCGTCGGGCAGGACGACGCCGTGGTTCTTGGCGCCGCCCATGGCCTGGACGCGCTTATGGTTGGCCGCCCCGGTCTGATAGACGTAGTGGGCGATGTCGGACGAGCCGACGAAGCTGATCGCGTGGACCAGCGGGTGCGTCAGAAGGCCGTCGACGGCGGTCTTGTCGCCGTGGACGACGTTCAGAACCCCGGCGGGGGCGCCCGCCTCCATCATCAGCTCGGCCAGACGGACGGGCACCGACGGATCGCGCTCGGACGGCTTCAGCACGAAGGTGTTGCCGACCGCGATGGCCATGCCGAACATCCACATCGGGATCATGGCGGGGAAGTTGAACGGGGTGATGCCCGCGACGACGCCCAGCGGCTGGCGCATCGAATAGACGTCGATGCCGGGGCCGGCGCCCCAGGTGTATTCGCCCTTGAGCGCATGCGGGATGCCGCAGGCGAACTCGATGACCTCAAGCCCGCGCTGGATGTCGCCCTTGGAGTCCGCGATGACCTTGCCGTGCTCGCTGGACAGCAGCTCGGCCAGCTCGTTCATGTTGGCCTCGACCAGGCGCTTGAACTCGAACAGGACGCGGGCGCGGCGCTGCGGATTGGTCGAGGACCAGCCCTCGAAGGCGTTCTGGGCAGCCTGGACCGCGCGATCGACTTCCGACGCGGTGGCCAGCTGGACGCGGGCCTGAACCTCGCCGGTGTTGGGGTTCATCACGTCGCCGAAGCGCCCCGAGGCCCCCGTGAAGGCGGCGCCGTCGATGAAGTGCGTGATGTCGCGCATGGGCAGGCTTTTCCTCAAGAAACTGACGCGCGCGGTTTAGCCCCTGGCGACCGACCACGCCACCCTGAGCGCGAGGTTGGGGCCTGTTGGTTCATCACGAAGGACACGAAGAGGGCACGAAGAACACCAAGGGTTCGGCGACCGAAGCCGCGCGCAGCGCCTTCACGTCCGACGTCCCCGAGTTGGAATGCCTGCGGCGCCTTGCCCTCGGTCTCTTCGTGTCCTTGGTGGTCCCTTGGTGTCCTTTGTGATGAACCAGCGACCCGCGCGTTCACACGCGGCTCAGTGAGCGTGCGCGCGGCGACCGCCCAGGCCGGGGATCAGGCTCTTGATCAGGAAGAAGACGGCGATCACGACCGCGAAGCCCAGGAACAGGGCCAGCGCCGTCATCCAGAAGCCCAGCGTCATGATCGGCGGCAGGGCGAAGGCCGCGCCGTCCAGCACCGGCCGCAGCACCTGTACGATCAGATGCACCACCGTGGCCCCGGCCGCCGTGGCCCACAGGGCGCGCCACGCCGGCATCATCAGGGCTGCGACCAGGGCGATGATCAGGCCGACGACCTGGTTCACGCCGTCGAAGCCCGCCTGGGCCAGGGCCCACAGGCCCATCAGAAAACCGCTGATCGCGTCGATCAGGGACTCCATGTCCTCGCTCCGTTCCAGACCGGCCAAGCTTGGCCGCCGGTTGGGTTAACGCGGTTCGCCCGGCAAAGGTTCAGCGTCCGGTCGAGCCGAAGCCTCCGACCCCGCGAGCCGTCTCGTCCAGAGCCTCGACCTCGATCGGCGCCGCCTGCACGAACGGCGCGACGACCATCTGGGCGATGCGCTCGCCACGCGCGATCACGAAGCTCTCGCGGCCGTGGTTGATCAGGATGACGCCGACCTCGCCGCGATAGTCGGCGTCGATCGTGCCCGGGCTGTTCAGGCAGGTGATCCCGTGCTTGAGCGCAAGGCCGGAGCGCGGCCGGACCTGCGCCTCAAATCCCGGCTCCAGCGCGATCTGCAGGCCGGTGGGGATCAGGGCCCGGTCGCCGGGGGCCAGGGTCACGGGCGCGTCCGCCGGCACGGCGGCCCTCAGGTCCATGCCGGCCGACTGGGCCGTCTCATAGGCGGGCAGGGCCAGGCCTTCGGCGTGCGGCAGGCGGCGGACGCGCAGGGTCGTCATTCGGACTCCATGAAATGCTCTGCGATGCGGGCGGCCAGCGTCCGGGCGATCTCGGCCTTGGACCGTCGGTCGAGACTTTCCATCGACCCGTCCGCGCGGATCAGGGTGACGGCGTTGGCCTCGGCCCCGAAGACGTCGGCGGAGACGTCGTTGGCCACGATCCAGTCGCAGCCCTTGCGCGACAGCTTGGCCTTCGCCAGCGCGACCAGATCGCCGGTCTCGGCCGCGAACCCGACGACCAGTTTCGGCCGGCGCGGCCCCTTGCGCGAGGTTTCGGCCAGAATGTCCGGGTTCTCGATCAGGCTGAGCTTGGGCGCGCCGCCGGGGGCCTTCTTGATCTTGCCGGTGGCGACGCCGTCGACGCGCCAGTCGGCCACGGCGGCGGACATCACCGCCACGTCGGCCGGCAGGGCCGCCTGAACCGCCGCGCGCATCTGCTCGGCGGTCTCGACCCAAACCCGCGTCACGCCCGCCGGCGCCTCCAGCCCCACGGGGCCAGACACCAGCGTCACCTCCGCGCCGAGTTCGGCCAGGGCCCGGGCGACGGCATAGCCCTGCTTGCCCGAGGACCGGTTGGTCAGGCCGCGGACGGGGTCGATCGGTTCGAACGTCGGCCCGGCGGTGACCACGACGCGGCGGCCGGACAGGGGGCGGCCGTCGGGGCCGTCCAGCAGGGCCATGGCGGCTTCCAGAATCGCGGGCGGCTCAGCCATGCGGCCGGGGCCGAACTCCCCGCAGGCCATCTCGCCCTCGTCCGGGCCGACCAAGGCGACGCCGTGCAGACCGTCGAAGCCCTTCAGCCGCGCCACGTTCGCCTGCACGGCCGGATGGGTCCACATGCGCACGTTCATGGCCGGCGCCATCAGCACGCGCTTGTCGGTGGCCATCAGCGTGGTCGAGGCCAGGTCGTCGGCCATCCCGTTCGCCGCCTTGGCGATCAGCCCCGCGGTCGCCGGCGCCACGACCACCAGATCGGCCCAGCGAGACAGCTCGATGTGGCCCATGGCGGTCTCGTCGTCGGGGCTGAACAGGGACTGGCGCACCGGTCGCCCCGTCAGGGCCGCCAGCGACAGCGGGGTGACGAACTCCTCGCCCGCCTTCGTAAGGATCGCCTGGGCCTCGACGCCGGCTTTCGCGAACAGGCGCACCAGCTCCAGCGACTTGTACGCCGCGATGCCGCCGCCGACGATCAGCAGCACGCGACGGGGCCGGGCGAGGGTGAAAGTCATGGCCTCTCCATAGCGGTCGGCGGCGGCCCGCGAAATGGAACATTGCAAGAACAGAATTCCTGTGCCACGAGTCCGATCGCGGGTATCTCAACGGAGGGTTGGATGAAACGGCATCTCATTCTGGTCGGCGTCGTCGGGGCGCTGGGGGCGCTGGCGGGCTGCGACGACGGGGCGTCGGCGGTCGAGACGCGGGATCGGGTCGAAGGCTCGGCCGGCGGCGCGGTCCAGACGGCCGCGGCCATGGCCGACGACGCGCCGACCGAGACGGTGGCCAAGGTCGAGGCGGCGCCGCTGACGGCGAACCGGCGCGAGACCGTCGACGCCAAGGTGCAGCGTCTGTACGAGCGCAACGGGGCGGACTTCGGGGCGCGGTCGGCCGAGGACTATCTGGCCAAGGTGACCGCCTTCACCCGCAATCCGCCGCGCGACGTGGAGCGGGCGGAGCGGCCGAACGGCGACGTTCTGCTCTATCAGGCGTCCAGCAACACCTTCGCCGTGGTGGACCGAAACGGGTCGGCGCGGACGATGTTCAAGCCGCGCGAAGGCTCCGACTACTGGGAGAAGGAGAAGGCCGCCGCGCCGACGTTCGGACGGCGCCGGGCCGACTGAGCCGGTCAGTCGTCCTTGGCGGCGTGCAGGGCCCGGATCAGGTCCAAAGCCAGCTTCTGCTTCTGCGGCGACAGCTTGGGAGCCAGGCGGGCGATCTCCACTGACTGGCGGGTGGCGGGGTAGTCGTGATCGAAGCCGGCCGCGTCTTCCGCCATGCCCGGCTGGGCGTCGCCCAGCCCCTGGAAGAAGTAGGCGATCTCGGTCTGGAAGAAGCGCGAGATTTCGAACAGTTTCGACGCCGAGATGCGGTTCGTGCCCTTTTCGTACTTCTGAATCTGCTGGAAGGTCACGCCCACCGCGCGACCCAGATCGCTTTGGTTATAGCCCAGCGCGATGCGCTTCTCGCACACGCGCCTGCCGACGTGGCGATCCACCGGATGCGGACCGTCTTCGATCACCTTGCCTCGCGCCATAGAGTCCTCCACGGCCTGTCGCCGCCCCATATCGCTGAAATGCGCCCGTCACGCTGGCGTGTCACGGGAAAAAATTTCGCCTTCTGTACGAGAACGGACGGAATTCGCGGTCAGCGGGAAACTTCCTCGCGGCGGCGACGCGCCATGACCGTCCCGACCAGGCAGATCATGATTCCGGCCAGCCACGGCAGGTCGCCGACCCGGGCATAGGGCGTGGTCGTCAGGGCCTGCGGCAAGGCCGCGTCGATGACGCCGCTTTCGCCCGGATCCAGCCGCTTGTCGCCGACGATCCGGCCCCACGGATCGATGACCGCCGACGTGCCCGTGGGCGTGGCGCGCACGACCGGCAGGCCCGTCTCGATCGCCCGGTAGGAGGCCAGATTCAGGTGCTGCAACGGACCCGAGGTGCGCCCGAACCAAGCGTCGTTCGACACGTTGGCGATCCACTTCACGTCGGCGCCGCGCCCCACGAAGCCGGGAAACAGGCTTTCGTAGCAGATCAGGGGCTGGACGGTCGGCAGGCCGGCGAGCTCCAGCGGTCTCGGACGCGGCCCTGCGGTGAAGTCGGCCGGCACGTGCACCAGGCTGCGCACGCCCAGCCGGCTCATCAGCGCGCCCGCGGGCAGGAACTCGCCGAACGGCACCAGGCGGTACTTGTCGTAGACGGCCTCGATCCGCATGCCGTCGCGCCCCGGAAGGCGGCGCAGGGCGATCAGGCTGTTGAAATAGCGACCGCCGGTTTCGGCCTCCGGGTCCGGCTCGCCCCGGCTGAGCCCCGCCAGCAGGGTCTGTCCGGGCTGCAGAGCGGCGGCGATGGCCCCCGCCTCCCAGGCGCCCTCGGCCAGGACGGCGTTGGCGGTGTTGGGCAGGGCGCCCTCGGGCCAGACCACCACGTCCGGCACGCGCGGGCCCGGCCGGGCGGTCAGGGCGACGTAGCGCTGGACGATGTCGCGGTAGGCTTCGGGCGACCACTTGGATTCCTGATCGACGTCCGCCTGGACCACCCGGACGATGGTTCCGGTCGATCGCACCTCGGCCCCCGACAGCCTGATCGCGCCGCCGACGAACAGGACGATGAGCGCCGCCGCGCCCGCCATCGCCGCACCGATGCGGCCCTTGCGCGTCCCGCCGCCCACGACCATCGGCGCGAAAGCGCAGACGGCCAGCACGGTGATCAGTCCCAACCCGTAAACGCCGACCACGGCGGCGAACTGGGACGGGGCGGATCCGGCCTCCCACCCGGCGCCCGCCGGGTTCCAGGGAAAGCCCGTCAGCACGTGGCCGCGCAGCCACTCCATTCCACTGAAGAACGCCGCAAAGGCCAACACGCGGGCCACGCCGGCGGGAGCAAGGCGGCGATGCAGAGCCGTCGCGGCCCCCCAGAACAGGCCCAGACCCGAGGGCAGCAGGCTGGCGGCGAAGGGGGCCATCCACGCCTGCGCCGGATTGACCAGAAACGCCTCGGCCACCCACCAGCAGCCGACGCCGAAATAGGAGAAGCCCGCCAGCCACCCCGTCCAGAAGCCGCCGCGCACGGTCCGCGACCGTTCGGCCAGCACCATCAGCAGCGGGTAGCCGATCAGGCCGGGCAAAAAGCCGAACGGCGGATGCACCACGGCGGTCAGGACGCCGGCCAGAAGCGCCAACACGATGCGCAGCGCCCAGCCCCAGCGTCGCAGCGCGGGTCTGTCGGTCGGGGCGGCGGGATCGGTCACGTCTGGCTCGTCTCGGCACGATAGGGATCGGGAATCCCCAGCCCTGCAAGGATCGTGCGCTCCTCGGCCTCCATGGCCTCGGCCTCGGCGTCGTCCATGTGATCGCGCCCCAGCAGGTGGAGCACGCCGTGGACGATCAGGTGGCCCAGATGGTCGCCGATCGGCTTTCCCTGAGCCTCCGCCTCGCCCAGGCAGGTCTCCCACGCCAGCGACAGGTCGCCCAGGTGCGGCCGAGCGCTGTCCGGCGCCGGGAAGCTGAGCACGTTGGTCGAGCCGGTGCGGCCCCGGAAGCGCGCGTTCAGCTCGGCCTGCGCCGCGTCGTCGGTCAGCAGCACGGTCAGGGCGCCCGGTTCGGCTCCCAAGGCCGCCGTCGCCGCCCGGATGACCAAGGCTTCGACGTCGGCGACGCCGCGCCAGTCCCCGGCCTCGACCTCGACGTCGATCCGGCCGTCGCTCATTGGGCGTCCTCGCCCCGGCCGCGCGCGGCGTCGGCGTCGTAGGCGCGCACGATGCGCTCGACCATGGCGTGACGCACCACGTCCTGGGCCTGGAACCTCTGCACGCCGATGCCCTGGACGCCCTCGAGGATGCGCAGGGCGTGGGCCAGGCCGGAATCGCGGGTGTTGACCAGATCGATCTGGCTGGGGTCGCCGGTCACCACCATGCGCGCGCCCTCGCCCAGACGGGTCAGGACCATCTTCATCTGCAATCGGGTCAGGTTCTGCGCCTCGTCGGCGATGACGAAGGCGTGGCTGAGCGTGCGGCCGCGCATGAAGGCGATCGGCGCGGCCTCGATCTCGCCCTTGTCGCGGCGGCGGCGCACGTCGTCGGCGCCCAGGATGTCGTTCAGCGCCTCCCAGATCGGCGCCAGATACGGATCGACCTTCTCGTTCAGGTCGCCGGGCAGGAATCCCAGCTTCTCGCCCGCCTCCACCGCCGGCCGGGTGACCACCAGCCGGTCCACCTCGCCACGACGCAGCAGCGAGGCGCCGTAGGCGGCGGCCAGGAAGGTCTTGCCCGTGCCCGCCGGCCCGACGCCGAAGGTCACCTCGCAGCGCCCCAGCATCGACATGTACTCGGCCTGGGCCGCCGTCTTGGGCGCGATCGCCCCGCGCCGTCCGACGGGCAGGGAGACGGCCGCGGCCGCCGCGACGTCCGACTTGCGGCCGCCCTCGGGCCGGGGCGCGCTGACGGCGGCGCCCAGGGCGGTGCGCACGTCCGCCTCGGTGATCTCGGCGCCCGTCTCGGCGCGGTCGGCCAGGGTCTGGATGACGCGCTTCGCCTGCGCCCGGTCGCGCGGTGAGCCGTTGACCGTCACGCCGCCCCCGGGCGCTTCGACCAGCACCTTGAAGGCCGTCTCGATCAGCGCCAGGTGCCGGCTGCCCGGCCCCACGACGGCGCGCAGGGCGTCGTCGCCCAGCGCCAGGAATTCGGTGTCTCGGGCCAAGGTCAGGCGGCTCCCCTCGCGCGGACCGGCTCGGCCCCGGGCGTCGAAACGTGGCCCTCGGCGATCAGTTCGCCGGTCAGGCTGTTCTGCTGTCCCTTCAGGATGCGCACGGGCACGACCCGGCCGATCAGGTGATCGGCGTCCTCGACGTGCACCGACTGCAGGTACGGCGACCGGCCGATGGCCTGCCTGCCGTGCCGCCCTTTTCGTTCGAACAGCACGGGCAGCACCCTGCCCGCCTGCGACGCGTTGAACGCCACCTGCTGCTCGGTCAGCAGGGCCTGGAGCGCGTGCAGGCGCGCGCGGGAGACCTCGTCGGGCACCTGGGCCGCCATGGTGGCGGCGGGCGTGCCGGGGCGCGGCGAGTACATGAAGGAGAAGGCGCTCGCGTAGCCGACGCGCCGGACCAGATCCATCGTGTCGTCGAAGTCCCGGTCGGTCTCGCCGGGGAAGCCGACGATGAAGTCGCCCGACAGCGCCAGATCCGGCCGCGCCTCACGGATGCGGTCGATCAGGTCGAAGTATTTCTGACGCCCGTGCTTGCGGTTCATCAGGCGCAGGATGCGATCCGACCCCGACTGCACCGGCAGGTGCAGATAGGGCATCAGCTGCGGCAGGTCGCGGTGGGCGGCGATCAGGTCGTCGGTGAAGTCGTTGGGATGGCTGGTGGTGTAGCGGATGCGGTCCAGCCCGGGGATCGCGGCCAGTTCAAAGGCCAGCCGCGCGAGGCTGGACGGCGCGCCGTCGGCGCCCACGCCGTCATAGGCATTCACGTTCTGGCCCAGCAGGGTGACCTCGCGCACGCCGCGCGCGGCCAGCTCCCGCGCCTCGGCCACCACCGCCGCGACCGGGCGCGACCATTCGGCGCCGCGCGTGTAGGGCACCACGCAGAAGGTGCAGAACTTGTCGCAGCCCTCCTGCACCGTCAGGAAGGCGGTCACGCCGTCGACGCCGCGGGTCTTCGGCAGAGCGTCGAACTTGTCGTCGGGGGCGAAGTCCGCGCCGATCCGCTCGCCGCGCGCCCGCGCCGTGCGGGTCAGGAGCTCCGGCAGCTGGTGATAGGCCTGGGGGCCGACGACCAGATCGACCGCCGGCTGGCGCTTCATGATCTCCTCGCCCTCGGCCTGGGCGACGCAGCCGGCCACGGCGATGGTCATGGCGCCACGACCGTTCTGGGCCTTCTCCTCCTTCAGCATCCGCAGCTTTCCGAGCTCGGAATAGACCTTCTCCGCAGCCTTTTCGCGGATGTGGCAGGTGTTCAGGATGACGAAATCGGCGTCCTCCACCGTTTCCGTCGGCGCATAGCCCAGCGGGCGCAGGACGTCGGCCATGCGCTCGGAGTCGTAGACGTTCATCTGGCAGCCGTAGGTCTTGATGAACAGGCGCTTGGGCGCCGGCTCGACCTGAGGCGGGACGACGGTTTCGGTCATCAGCGGCTTATGATCGCCGCACGTGGCGACGGCAAGGCGGGGTCAGGCGTCGACCCGCGCGGCGTGGCGCTTGTAGATCAGGCCCTCGCGCGCCTCGGGCGACGCCCCGGGAATGGGTTTGCCGTACAGTTCCAGCTTGTGACCGACCAGTTCGAAGCCCAGGCGCTGGGCGATCTCGGTCTTCAGGCGCTCGATCTCGGCGTCGAAGAACTCGATGACCTCGCCTGTCTTGGTGTCGATCAGATGGTCGTGGTGGTCGTCGCCGGCCTCTTCATAGCGGCTGCGCCCGTCGCCGAAGTCGTGCTTCTCGACCACGCCCGCCTCTTCGAACAGGCGCACGGTGCGATAGACGGTGGCGATGGAGATGTGCGGATCGATGGCCGAGGCGCGACGATACAGCTCCTCGACGTCCGGATGGTCTTCGGCGTTCGACAGCACCCGCGCGACCACGCGCCGCTGGTCGGTCATGCGCATGCCGCGCTCGGCGCAGAGTTTCTCGATCCGGTCCATGGGCGATGAGAATAGGGCCCGGCGACGGCCTAGGGAAGCGGTCCGGGCAAGTTGAGAACGAGAAGCAGGGCGTCGACGGGAGCCCCGTCCGGACGGGCGTAGTAGCACGGGCGCCGGCCCGCCCGCTCGAAGCCCAGGCCCGCATAGAGGCCTCGTGCGGCGGCGTTGTCCTCGGCCACTTCCAGAAAGATCCGGGCGGCGCCCTGGGCGGCGGCGCCCGCGGCGGCGGCGCGCATCAACCGCCGGGCCACGCCGCGACGGCGCGCGGCGGGCCGGACGGCGAGGGTCAGCACCTCGGCCTCGTCGCCGGCGACCTGAAGCAGGGCGAACCCGTCCGCCTCGACCCGCAACACGACGCCCGGTCTTTCGATGAAGGCCTTGAGCGCCACGGCGCTCCAGGGCGCGTCGAACGCCTCGGCGTGGATCGCGGCCAGCGCCTCGACGTCCGGCGTCATGCGCGGGCCGGGCGGGGTTGGCCGGGCAGCCGGGTCGGCGGCGTCGCATCGGGTGCGCGCAGATACTGCGGACGCGGCGCGTCGGGCGCGCCTTGGGCCAAGCCGGCGGCGGTCAGCCGGATCATGGCCTCGGCGGTGGGCCCGTCCAGCGGCGCCGGAGTCCAGCCGGGCGTCGCCTCGGCCGCGAGCGCGGCGCCGGTTCCGACCAGTCGGCCGGGGCCGCCGGCTGCCGACAGCCGGCCCGACAGTTGCGCCAGAGGCGTCGCCGTCGCCGCGTCCAGGATCCCGCCCGCGCCGTCGAACAGGCGGGCGTAGACCTGACCCCGGCGGGCGTCGATCACGGCGGCGACGGGCCGGCCGTCCGGCGCGATCGAGGCGGCGAGGGCGTCCAGCGTCGACAGCCCGACGACCGGTCGGCTCAGAGCAGCGCCCAGGCCTTGGGCGAAGGCCAGGCCGACGCGAAGGCCCGTGAACGAGCCCGGCCCGACCGTCACCCCCACGCCGTCCAGATCGGTGAAGGCGAGCCCGGCCTCGGCCATGACCGCCCGGGCCAGGGGAGCCAGCGCCTCCTGATGGCCTCGGGTCATGGGTTCGCTGCGCGCGACCGTCCGCGCACCGTCCCAAGCGGCGGCGGTGCACCGACCCAGCGCCGTGTCGACGACGAGCAGATTCATTCGGGAACCTGTGCGGTCAGGCGGCCAGCGTCGCCGCCAGCCCGATCAGCGCCGCCCGAACCGCAGGGTCCGGAATGCGCGCCGCCAGCCGGTCGAACACGATCCCGTCCGCCTCCGGCCTCGAAGTCGGGGCGGACGGCCCCAACAGATCGGCCGCCGGCGCGCCCAGAGCCGTGGCCAGAATCACCAGCCGCGAGGCCGGAATGCGGTTCGTCCCCGCCTCGTACTTGGCCAGCTGCTGCACGCTGACGCCGGCGATGGCGGCGATCTGCGCCCGCGTCAGACCCAGCGCGGTGCGACGGGCCGCCAGCCTCGCGCCCAGGGCCCGATCCGCCTCCGTGCTGTCTCGCGCGCTCATGAGCCGCCCCTTCATCGCCTTCACGACGAAGATGTTTCACGCCCGCGCCGATATTGCAACGAAAAGGTTTCATGCGTCGCGTCTGGCGACGACCGAAGCGATGCGCGCCACCGTGACACGCGCCAGTCTGACTGTGGCCGAGAGGCCTCCGGAGCCCCCCCGGAGGTGCAACAGGTCCGCGTCCGCGCCGTCGAACAGCCAGACGGACACGGAGCCGTCCAGACCTTCCACCACGCAACCCTGGCCACGGCGGGGAAACCGATCGGGATCGTACTCCACCACCGTGCCTGCGGCGGCCCACGGGTCCAGCGAGTCGTCCGTGAGCACGAGGTGAAGGGTCGCCTGTGAAGACGAAATGGGACCGGACGCGAAATCGCGAGAGGTCGCCTCCATTCCCATCGGCTTTTCCGGCGCCTGGGGCGCTTCGCCGACGGCGGCAAGAGCCAGGGCCTCGGGATCGGCGCCGAGGGCGGCGGTCAGGCGACGCTGGACGTCGGGGCGGAAGAGGCCGGGCCGCTTGCCGGATTCATACAGGCCCCAGCCCTGACCCGTCATGCCCGCCCGCGCCCCGGCCTCGGCCTGGTTCAGACCGGCCTCTCGGCGCAGACGCGCCAAGGCCTCTCCCAGCCGCCGGGCTTCTTCCGCCGCCCGTTCGTCGCCTCGAAATCCCGCCATTCTTCGATCATGCCGCGCGTCGGGGCGCGACGGAAGCGTTTCGTCAGAGCGCGGCCTCGACGGACGTCACCTCCGGCACGTAGTGACGCATCATCTGCTCGACCCCGGCCTTCAGCGTGGCGGTCGAGGACGGACAGCCGGCGCAGGCGCCGCGCATGCGCAGGGTCAACACTCCCGTTTCACGATCGAAGGCGTCGAACAGGATGTCGCCCCCGTCCTGGGCCACCGCCGGGCGCACGCGAGAGTCGAGCAAAGCCTTGATCTCCGTGACGATCTCGTCGTCGAGATCCGACGCGGCGTGACCGGCGCCGGTCTCGCCGTCCCGCATCAACGGCGCACCCGAAACGAAATGGTCCATAAGGGTCGTCAGGACGTGCGGGCGCAGCTGGACCCAGTCCGGCCCGTCCGGGGCGCGGGTCACCGCCACGTGGTCCGGACCGAAGAAGACGCCGGTCACGCCGTGCAGGCCGAACAGGGCATGGGCCAGGGGCGAGGCGGCGGCCGACGCCGCATCGTCGAAAGCGACCCCGGCGCCCTCGGCCACCACGCGGCCCGGCAGGAATTTCAGCGCGTCCGGGTTCGGAGTCGGTTCGGTCTGGATGAACATGGGACCGAGATGCGCCCTCCCCGTCGCCTACGCAAGCCGCCCTCAAGCGGTGAGCCGCCAGCGGCGAGCGCCAGGGCGGCATCAAGCCAGGTCTTCGACGTCCCTGTCGCTCAGCTCCCCCGGCACGATGGTCACCGGCAGCTTGCGTCCGCCCAGGCCCTTGATCGCGGCGGTGACCAGGGGGCCGGGCCCCCGACCGCCGACGCTGGAGGCCAGGACCAGGATCTTGATCTCCGGATCCTGCTCGACCGCGCGGCGGATCGCCTCGACCGGCTCGCCCTCCTCGATCAGGAATTGCGGGGCCGCGCCCGAGCGCTCCTGCGCCTCCTGCCCCAGCCGGTTCAGCAGGCGCTCGGCCTCCTCGCGCAGCTCGCGCTGTATTTCGTCGCGCACGCCGCTCCAGTGAGCGTCGGACCCGCTGGGGATCACCCGCAGCAAAGCCACGCGCCCGCCCGTCGACCGGGCGCGCCGCGAGGCGTAGCGAAGCGCCGCGTCGAACTCCGGGCTTTCGTCGGCGACGACCAGAAATTTGCGCGGCACGGCTCCCTCCCCGTCAGCCCGCCGTGGCGGCGATCTCTCGGATCGTCGAATTGGCGATGGTCAACTTGGCGAAGGTCCAGCCGGCGCCCGAGGCCTCGATCTCGTCCACCGAGGCGCGCACGCCCTCGACGATCGAAAGCCGCGGTCCGATCCAGGCGTCGACGGCCTTCTCGGCGGCAAGCTCGTCCTTGCCGCACGAGGCGTCCGAGGACTTGGCCACCGCGCGGGTCAGCACCAGCTGTTCGGCCTTCAGGTCCTGGACCAGACGGCGCACCGCCATCCGATCGAAGCGGTCCTGGGACGGCACGCCGCCGGCGGCCGCGCGCAGGCGGTCGAAGTCGAAGGCGGCGCCGACCTGATGGTACAGTCGGGCCATCGAGGCCGCGTCCCAGCCGGCCTCCCGGGCCAGATCGCCGACGTCGGCGGTCGCCACGGTCGGCCGCAGCATCGCCACAGAGCGGGCCAGATCGTCCGGAGCGCCGACGGCGCGGAAGGCGTCGATACGGGCCTGAAGCCGCGCCTGCTCGAAGCGCGACAGCACCTCGCCGCCGTGCGGCCGCAGGGCGTCGGCCACGGGCTGATAGGCGTCGATCAAGCCCTGGACCGAGCTGCCGGCCCGAGCGGCGCGCCGGGTCAGCCAGAAGGTCTGGCGGCGCATGACCAGGGCGATCTCGCGATAGAGCGCGGTCTGGGCCTCGGCCGGGGTCTTGAGATCCAGCGCCGACACCTCGGCCCAGGCCTCGTCGAGGCGGAAGATGCGGCGCGCCGCGGCGAAGGCCAGGACCATCGGACCGGCCCCCGTCTCGGCGCTCTGGCGCAGGCGGAGAGGGAAGGTGGCGCCGCAGGCGTTCACGATGTCGTTGGCGAGCACGGTCGAGATGATCTCGCGCCGCAGCCGGTGGCCCTTCATCTCCGCCTCGAACCCATGCAGGGCGGCGGGGAAGTAGCCGACCAGGGTCTTGAAGAAAAAGGGGTCGTCCGGGGCCTCGGACGCCACGATCTCGTCGAACAGCTCGATCTTGGAATAGGCGGTCAGCACGGCCAGTTCCGGCCGGGTCAGGGCCGAGCCGGTGGCCTTGAGCTCCGCCAGCTTCAGGTCGTCGGGCAGGCCCTCGACCTTGCGGTCCAGCCGGCCCTTGGCTCCCAGGGCCTGCATGAAGGCCTGCTGGGCGTCCAGGGCGTCGGTCCCCTCGGCCTGTTGCAGCGTCAGGGCCAGGGTCTGGTCATAGTTGTGCCTCAGCACCTTCAGCCCGACCTCTTCGGTCATGGAGGCCAGCAGAGCGTCGCGATCCTCCGGCTTCAGCGCGCCGGACATGATCGCCGAGCCCGTCAGGATCTTGATGTTCACCTCGTGGTCCGAGGTGTCCACCCCGGCCGAGTTGTCGATGGCGTCCGTGTTGATCCGACCGCCGCCCGATCCGCGTCCGCTCAGGGCGAAATGGATGCGGCCCGCCTGGGTCAGACCCAGATTGGCGCCCTCGCCGACCACCTTCACGCGCAGGTCGCCGCCGTCGATGCGCAGGGCGTCGTTGGCCTTGTCGCCGGCCTGGGCGTCGGTTTCGTGAGGAGCCTTCACATAGGTGCCGATGCCGCCGAGATAGAGCAGTTCGGCCGGCGCCTTCAGAATCGCCCTCATCAGCGACGGCGGGTCCAGCGCCTCGTCCTCGACGCCCAGCAGGGCCCGGACCTCGGGCGAGAGCGGGATGGACTTGTCGCCGCGCGAGAAGACGCCGCCGCCCTTCGAGATCTTCGACCTGTCGTAGTCCTGCCAAGACGAGCGCGTCAGCTGGAACATGCGGTTCCGCTCGGCCCAGCTCAGGGCCGGGTCGGGGTCCGGGTCCAGGAATATGTCCCTGTGGTCGAAAGCGGCGACCAGTTTCGTGGCCTTCGACAGCAGCATGCCGTTGCCGAAGACGTCACCCGACATGTCGCCGACGCCGACCGCCGTGAACGGCTCGGTCTGAATGTCCTTGCCCATCTCGCGGAAGTGGCGCTTGACCGCCTCCCACGCGCCGCGGGCAGTGATGCCCATGGCCTTGTGGTCGTAGCCGACCGAGCCCCCGGACGCGAAGGCGTCGCCCAGCCAGAAGCCGTATTGCGCCGACACCCCGTTGGCGATGTCGGAGAAGGTCGCCGTGCCCTTGTCGGCGGCGACGACCAGATAGGGATCGTCGTCTTCCCAGGCGACGACGTTCGCGGGCCGGACCACCGCGCCGTCGGCGGCGATGTTGTCGGTGACGTCCAGCAGTCCGGACAGGAAGGTCTTGTAGGCGCGGATCGCCTCGGATTGCTGGGCGTCGCGGTCGGCGCCGGCGCGGACCATGGCGGTCAGGTTCTTGGGATAGAAGCCGCCCTTGGAGCCGACGGGCACGATGACGGCGTTCTTGACCTGCTGCGCCTTCACCAGGCCCAGCACCTCGGTGCGGAAGTCGTCGCGTCGGTCCGACCAGCGCAGGCCGCCGCGCGCCACGGGCCCGAAGCGCAGGTGCACGCCCTCGACGTGCGGCGCCCAGACGAAGATTTCGCGGTGCGGCTTGGGCAGGGGCAGGTCGTCCAGCTCACGAGAGGCGATCTTGATGGAGATGTGCGGCTTCGGCGCGCCGTCCGCCTCGGTCTGGAAGAAGTTGGTGCGCTTGATCGCGCCGATCAGCGCCGCCATGCGACGCAGGGCCCTGTCGTGGTCCAGGCTCTTCACCGCCTGAAGCAGGTCCGCCATGCGGGCGTTCAGCCGGTCCACCTCGGCCTGACGGGCCGCGACGTCGCCGCGCGAGGGATCGAACCTGGCGAGGAACAGCTCCAGCAGGGTCCGCGCCGCGTCCGGGTAGAGGATCAACGCCTCTTCCTGCACCGCCTGGCTGGGATCCAGACCGCTCTGCTGGCGATAGCGGGCCAGGACGCGGATCAGGGCGGCCTCGCGCCACCCCACGCCCAGTTCCAGCACCAGCCGGTTGAAGCCGTCGCTTTCGGTCAGGCCGTTCCACACGGCCTGAACCGCCGCCTCGAACGGGCCGGCCACGGCGTCGAAGCTCAGGGCCTCGCCGCGCGGGTCCTCAAGCAGGAACTCGTGGACGTGGACCGACTCGTCGCCCAGCGGCATCACGGCGTGGCCCCATTCCTCCAGCGTCTTCAGCCCCATGTCCGCAAGGATGGGCAGGACGTCGGACAGGGGCACGGCCCCGCCGCGACGGTACAGCTTGAAGCGGAACTGCAGGGCGGTGTCGCCCGGATTGCGGAAGGCGCGTACGCCCACCGGTTCGCCGCCGCCCACGGCGCCGTCCTCGTTCAGCCGGTCGAAGGCATGAAGATCCCGAACGGCCTCCGCCGCGTCGTAACGGTCGCGATAACCGGCCCCGAAGGCGTCGGCCCAGCGTTCGCTGAGCGGGCCCACGCCGACGTCGTCGACCGAGGCGGCGCGCAGGGCGGCTTCGAACCGGTCCTTCCAACCCCGCCCCGCCTCGGCGATCCGGGCTTCCAGGTCCGCCGCGTCGGGCGTCGGGTGGTCGCCGGGCGTCACGCCGATGATGTAGTGGATCCGGACCAGCGGATTGTCGGACAGCTCCGGATACCAGGCCGACAGGCGCCCGCCCCAGGCCTCGGCCAGGATGCGGCCGATGCGCTCGCGCACCGAGGCGTGGAACCGGTCGCGGGGGATGAAGACCAGCACGGAGACGAAGCGGTCGAAGGGATCCTTGCGCGTGAAGCTGCGTATGCGGGGTCGATCCTGCAGGTGCAGGATGCCGAGCGCGATCTCCAGCAGCTCGTCCTCGCGGATCTGGAACAGCTCGTCGCGCGGATAGGTCTCGAGGATGTTCTTCAACCGCTTGTGGCTGTGGCTGCCTTCGACCTTGGCGGCGCGGGCCAGGGCGTTCATGACCTTGCGCCGGATCAGCGGAACCTCCGAGGTCTGCCGGTCATAGGCCTCGGCGGTGAACAGGCCGACGAAGCGGGTCTCGCCCGACGGACGACCCTCGGCGTCGAAGCGCTTGACCCCGACGTAGTCCATGTAGGCGCGGCGATGCACGCGCGACCGCGCGTTGGCCTTCGCCACGGTGACCGGGTCCGACAGGTCGATCTGGCGCTTCATCGCCCCGGTCAGCACCGCCGGCTCGTTCGTCCGGCGCAGCACGGTGCGCTCCGGGTCGCGCAGGACGCCCAGTCCCTCGCGCGACTGCGACAGGGGGGCCTCGGCCTGGTAGGCGCCGGCGGCGTCGCGCGGATAGTCGTAGTCGCGCGCGCCCAGGAAGACGAAGTGGTCGGCGTTCAGCCACTCCAGAAAGGCGATGGACTCCGTCGCCAGTTCCGGGTCGACGCCTTTCGGCCCGGCGCGCAGATGATCGATGGCCCGGCTCATCGCCGCATTCATCGCGCCGTGGTCGCCCACGGCGAGACGCACGTCCTCCAGCGTCGTCGTCAGTCCTTGCCGCAAGGCCTCGCGACGTTCGTTCGGCAGGGGATCGACGACCACCACGATGACGGATTCCCGGGTCGCCCCGGCGGTCCGCGCGCCCTTGCCGTCGCGGGCGGCCGGAACCACGGGATGGAACATGGCGCGCACCGAGACGCCGGCGTCGGCCAGCTCGCCCATGACGCTGTCGACCAGGAAGGGGCCGTCGTCCTGGATGACGTGGATCAGGTCGAAGCCGCCGGGCCGGCCGTCGGCCCCGGCCATGGGCCCGATCTCGACGCGCGGGGCTTCGCCCGCCCGGCGCACCGCGGTCGCGGTCCAGACGCCGGCCAGAACGGCTCCCAGATCGGCCAGGGCGATCTCCGGCGTCTCGTCCGCCGACCAGTCGTCCAGGGCCTGACGCAGGAACTCCCGTTCCAGGGGCCCGACCGCGCCGCCGCCGGCCCGGGTGAAGTCGCCCGCCAGCGCCTCCATCCGATGGGCGGACGTCGGGGCGGCTTCGGCTTGGGCGGCCATGGGGGCTCTCTTGTCGGACGCGGTCCTCCCGACCGCACTTTCGCCGATGGTTAGTGCGGGCGTCGTCAAAGGGGAAGGCCGGAAAAGACAAGACGCCGGCTTCGCTTCGGAAGCCGGCGTCCCGTCGTGACCCGAGGGGTCTTCAGTAGCGGACGTTGAAGCCCAGCCGGAAGGCGTGGAACTTGAAGTCCTCGTTCGACCGGGTGATGTCCGTACCCGCCGTGTTCGGGGCGAGGATGAAGGGATTGGTGGGGCCCGCCGTGCCCGGGCCGGCGCGCACGACGTAGTCGCCGGCCTCCAGATCGGTGTAGAGATATTCGCCGACCAAGGTCAGGTTGGGCGCCAGGCTCCACTCCATGCCGCCGCCGAACTGCGTGCCCTCGGCCCGCTCCTCGTCCACGCGCTCGACGAAGGAATTGGCGCCGTTGGTGGTGAAGAACTTGTTGTCGATCTGGCCGTAGGCGACGCCGCCGGTGGCATAGACCAGGGCCGGGCCGAAGGCGTAGCCGACCCGCCCGCGGAAGGCGGCCATCTGCTCCAGATTGCGGGTGAAGGCATAGTTTGCCGGCGTGGTGCTGAAGCCGGTCACGCTGTCCTCGGCGTCCACGGCCGAGACGTCCGCCACGGCGCCCACGACCCAGTTGCCGAACTGCATGTCGTAGCCGACGCGGGCGCCGCCCTCGACGCCGCCGTCGTCGCGGTCGCAACTGGTCGGCTGGGCGTTGCTGCCCTGGCCGGAGCAATAGCCGGGGCTGAAGGCGTCGCCGCCGGCGCTCAGAACGACGGTGTCGTCGAAGTCGCCGTCGAAGTCGCGGTCGAACACGAGGGTCTCGTTCTTGTCCTCGTCCGAATCCAGGAAGCCGCCGTGGATTCCGACGTAGAAGCCGCTCCAGTCCGGAGCGGCCTGGGCCAGGGCGGGGGTGGCGCCGGCGACGGCCAGAAGCGCGGCGGCGGCGACGGTGTGTCGAATGTTCATCGAAAACCTCAAATGCTGGACGCGTCGCCGCGTCGGGGTGTGGAAGCCCTCCCAGGGCGGATGAACGTCGCGTCTCGTCGGCCGTTCCGGCCGCGACCGCGCCGGCGCCCGTCTACGGCGCCGCTGTGTTCAAGAGGCAACAACCCAGAATGGCGAAAGGCCGCCGAAGCGAACTTCGGCGGCCTTTGCCGGGACGGCGCCGGGAGGGGGAGGGGAGGCGCCGGCCTGTCGATCGCCGCGGCTGGAGGGGGAGGGGGTCCGCGACGGTGATGCGGAAATGGGCACTCCGCGCCCGGGTTCAACCCTTTTCGGCGGCCTTGGAGGCCCGGCCGGGGCGCGGCGGGTTGTCGCGGGCCGCAGCGGCCTTCTGCTCCTCGTCGGCATAGGGCTCGCCGTCGCCGGACAGCAGGATGGCCATCCAGCGGCTGCCGCGGAACTCCGCCAGGATGGCCATGGCCATGACCGCCAGCGGGGTGGACAGGAACATCCCGACCACGCCCCAGATCTTGCCCCAGAAGGCCAGCGACAGCAGGACCACCACCGGGTCGATGTTCTGGTTGTCGCCCTGCATCCGCGGCTGGATCATGTTGCCGGAGATGAACAGGATCGCCTGCAGCCCTCCCAGCAGGATCAGCGCCGGCCAGTAGCTCTCGAACTGCACAAGGGCGAACAGCGGCGGCGCCAGCCCCGCGATGGCCCCGCCCAGAACCGGGATGAAGCCGACCACGAAGATGACGAAGGTCCAGAACTCGGCGTTCTGGAGCCCGACGGCCCGCATCAGCACCCAGGCGGCGGCGCAGATCATCAGGCCGGTGACCGTCTGGACCCACAGATAGCCCTCGACCCCGCCGCGGACGCGCTCGAACACCTCCATGGCCTCGGTGCGGGCCTTGCGCTCGGGGAACATGCCGACCAGCTTGCGCCGGAAGCCCCATTGCGACGCCAGAAGAAAGGCCAGGTAGATCAGGACGAAGACCGCGCCGGTCAGCACGCCCTGCGCCTGCACGGCCGCCTGGCCGATGTAGGATCGCAGGTCCAGCTGCGTCAGAAGCTCGGAGATCGTCGGCGGCTCGGCCTGACCGAACAGGGCCCAGGCGTCGGTCAGAATCTGATCCAGGCGGGGCCCGATCCGCGTCGACACGCCCGACGCCTCGCCGAAGAAGCCGATCGCGCCGTTCAGGATGAAGGCCACCGAGGCGAAGAAGCCGAGGATGACCAGGACCAGGGCCGTGACCCCCGCCCAGCGCGGCGACAGGCGGGCATGCCGCTCCAGCCAGCGCTGCATGCCGCCGATCATGATCAGAAGGAAGATGGCCATGGCCAGGGGCGTCAGGATGTCCCTCAGCCAGTAGACCGCCCAGCACCCGGCCACCGCGGCGATCACCACCAGGGCGTTTCTCGACACGGTCGAGGAGGGGATCACGGTCGGCGGCTTCATCGGCATATGGTCAAGGTCCGGACCGGCGGCGTCAACGGGCCTTGATCCCCGCTCCGCCCCGGTGAAGCATGAGCGCCGCCGATCCGCCCCGGTTCCGCAAAGGACGCCCCGATGACCGACGCCCCCGCCCTGTTCCTGGGCCAGTCCGACCAGCCGGAAACCCTGCTGCTGAGCCGGGCCAACCGGCACGGCGTCGTCGCCGGCGCGACGGGCACGGGCAAGACCGTGACCCTGCAGATCATGGCCCAGGGCTTCTCCGAAGCCGGGGTGCCGGTCTTCTGCGCCGACGTGAAGGGCGATTTGTCGGGCATCTGCATGCCGGGCAGCCCGAACGAGAAGCTGCTGGCGCGGGCGCAGGAGATGGGGCTGGCGCTGACGCCGAAGGCCGCGCCGACCGTCTTCTGGGACCTGTACGGGCAGAAGGGGCATCCCATCCACACCACGGTCAGCGAGGTCGGGCCCGTGCTGCTGGCGCGCATGCTGAACCTCAACGAGGTGCAGGAGGGCGTGCTGTCGGTGGTCTTCCACGTCGCCGACAAGGAAGGCCTGCTGCTGCTGGACCTCGACGACTTGCGATCCATGCTGGCCTACGTCGGCGAGAACGCCGAGCGGATCGGGCGGGAGGTCGGAAACGTCGCGCCGACGTCCATCGCCGCCATCCAGCGGTCGATCCTTCAGCTGGAACAGCAGGGCGGCGCCGCCTTCTTCGGCGAGCCGGCGCTGCGGCTGGAGGACATGCTGCGGACGTCGCTGGACGGCCGGGGGCAGGTCAACGTGCTGGACGCGACCCGGCTGATGAACTCGCCGCGCCTGTACGCCGCCTTCCTGCTGTGGCTGCTGTCGGAACTTTTCGAACAGTTGCCGGAGGTGGGCGATCCGGACCGGCCGCGGCTCGTCTTCTTCTTCGACGAGGCGCACCTGCTGTTCACCGACGCGCCCGACGCCCTGCGCGAGAAGGTCGAGCAGGTGGTGCGCCTGATCCGGTCCAAGGGCGTCGGCGTCTATTTCGTCACCCAGAACCCCGCCGACATCCCCGACAGCGTGCTGGCCCAGCTGGGCAACCGCATCCAGCATGCGCTCCGCGCCTACACCCCGTCGGAGCAGAAGGGCCTGAAGGCCGCCTCGCAGAGTTTCCGCCCCAACCCCGCCTTCGACACGGCCGAGGCGATCCAGGGTCTGGGCGTGGGCGAGGCGCTGGTCTCGACCCTGGACGAAAAGGGCGCGCCCCGCGTCGTCGGCCGCACGAAGATCCGCCCGCCGGACAGCCGTCTGGGCCCCGCCACCGACGCCGAGCGGGCGCAGATCATGGCCGCCAGCCCCGTGCGCGGCCTGTACGACACCCCGGTCGACCGCGAGTCCGCCGAAGAGGTCCTGGCCGCCCGCCGCGGCGAGGCCGACCAGGCCGCCGCCGACGCCAAACTGGCCGAAGCCCGCGCCAGGGCCGACGCGGCCGCCGCGAAGGAGGCGGAGAAGGCCGCCGCCGCCCGTGAGAAGGAACAGGTCCGCCTCGACCGCGAGGCGGAACGCGCCCGTGCGCCCGCGCGCCGCTCGAACCGCCAGACGCCGGTGGAGGCCTTGACCAAGTCGGTGCTGCGCACGGCGGGCAGCACGCTCACGCGGGAGCTGCTGCGCGGCGTGCTCGGCGGGTTGAAGCGGCGATGAACATGCGGGTGCCCAAACTCTGGGTCGCCCTCACCCTCGGCCCGCTGCTGGTCGTGATCGGCAGGTTGGGGTGGGAAACGTACGACCGGCATAGAGACGAGCGGGCCGTTCAGACCGCCGTGCTTGCTCAGTTCGGCGACCAATCCGGCGCGCGCGTGATCGACGTCGATAGCGACAGGAGCGGGGTCTGCGGATGGGTGGCGCCATCTCGGGGACGATCGGCGTTGGCTTTCTACTCACTTCGGCCGCCACCAGGCCATGAAGCGTTGCCGCTGGTTCCTGAAAGAGACGTCGGCGGAGCCGTGGAACGCGCTCGCGCGGCCAGAGTGGGAAACTTGGTTCGCTACTTCTGCGGCTCAACCCTGCCTCCGGCGCCCCCCGGGGCCTTCGAGGATCCGGCCACGGATCAGGCCGTCGATCAGCTGGATCGACTTGGCGTCGAATGGGTGGCGATCAGGCCCTCAGGCGTGGAGGAGTATGTCGTCTTGGGCCGCAATGGATCGGGCGGCAAGGTCACCTTCGACACTAGGGAAGATGCTGAGGCCTGGATTTCTCAGCAAAACCTTCTGGACGTCGAGAAGAGGGAGTCTTTCCGTCAGTGCTACGCCATGCCGCCGTCCGTCGCTCAGGATGCCTGCCTGCGCAAGGCGCGCGCTACCGCCCCACGATCCGCCACATCCTGAGCGGATGCCGGACCGTCCCGGCCTCGTCGCCCGCCGCGTCGCCGCGGCCCATGTAGAAGTCCGCACGGACCGGGCCGCGGATGGCGGAGCCGGTGTCCAGCGCCATAACGAGGCCGGAGTAGCCGGAGCGGGCGCCGGCGAGGTTGCCAGCGTCGGCCTCGATCCACGCCGGGGCGCCATAGATCCAGTAGGCGGGGTCCACGGCGATGGACCGCCGCGCGGTCAGGGGGACGCCCGCCGCGCCCGCCGGGTGGCCGCCGTCGTCGGGGTCCAGGCGGAACCAGATGTAGCGGGGGTTCAGGGCCATGACCTCGGCCGCGCGGTCGCCCCGGTTGGCGGCCAGCCAAGCGCGGATCGCCTCGCCCGAGGTGCCGTCGCGGGGAAGCAGACCGCGCTCGGCCATGGGCACAGCAATGCCGAGGAAGCGCTGGCCGTTGTCGGCGGCATAGGCGGCGCGGGCGCGCGTGCCGTCCTCGAACGTCAGATAGCCGGAGCCCTGGATCTGCATGAAGAACAGGTCCTCGGCGCGCATGAAGGCCAGGGCCTGAGGCGCCGGCAGGGCCTCGATCTCGGCTCGGGTCGGACCGACGTCGCCGCGTCGCCAGCCCGGCGGGGGCGGCAGGACGGGGGCCGAGAATTCCGCGTCCGGATAGCGGCGGGCCGGATACTCCGGCGCGAAATAGGCGGTCAGGCGGCCCGGCGATCCGTCCGGCGTGCGGGCCTCCACGGCGGCGAAATTGACCTCGAACCAGTCCCGGGCGCGGCTCGGGGAAGGGTTCCGCGCCGCTTCGGCGCGCGCCGCCTCGCACATCGGATCGGCGGCGGGGCGGCACCCGGCGGCGTAGGCCTGGAGCGCGGCGGCGTGATCCTCCCGGTCCCAGCCCGGCAGGGCGGACAGGGGCACGGCGCCGGCGGGAAGCGGGCGCGGCCCCGGGCCGGGCTCGACGACCGGCGGGGGCGAGACGGTCGGGGGGGGCCCTTCGACCGGCGGCGCGGTCGGCGAGGGGGCCGGCGCGGTGGCGCAGGCGGCGGCGATCAGGCCCAGAAGCGGAAGAAGCCGGCGAATCACGCCGTGGCGGGCTCAACCCGCGCCAGAACCCAGTTCGGATCCTGGGCGCCCAGCGGCCGCTGGAAGGTCCAGACCTCGGCCGTGCGGCGTTCCTCGATCACGTCGTCGCGGCCGGGCGCCGACGACGTCTGGCGCAGCTCGGCCAGGAAGCGGACGCGGGCGACGGCGCGGTCGTTCTCGACCGTCGCCTGCTCCAGATCGGCGCGCGGCGCGTGGGTGAACTCCACCCGCTCGACGTCGCCCCGGGCCTCGCGCGCGGCGATGCCGGCCTCGAACGAGGCCAGGACGGCCGGAGCCAGAAGCGGCTTCAGCGCCTCGCGGTCGCCGGCCGCATAGGCCTGGACGATCGTCTCATGCGCGGTGCGGGCGCCCTCCAGAAAGCGATGCGGGTCGAAGGCGGGGTCGCGCGCCTTCAGACCCTGGATGGCCGCCAGGGTGTGGCCGTCGACCGGCTGCGCGTTCGGCACGACGACCGGACCCTGCGCCGGCACGGGCTGGGCGCGCGGGTCGTCCTCGGGCTGGCGGCCGACCTTTTTGCCCAACACGTTGTAGAGCTGGAACAGGACGAAGGCGGCGATCACCGCGAAGAGCACGATCTGGAACTGGACGGGCACGGGGCATCCCTGGAGGCGGGGGAGGAAAGCAGGATTAGGCGGTCATATGGGGTGGGGCAAGCGGAACGCCCAATGCCCGGCCCGCGCCCGCCGTTGCGACCCGACGCCGCCCATGATAGTCGCCGCGCCTTCCCGGCGGCCGCCGTTCCGCCGCCACGTTTCGGATATCCGCGACCCATGACCGACGCCACGACCCCGACGCCGACCGGCGACCAGCCCCAGCAGGGCCAGCCCGCCGCTCCCGGCTTCCGCATTCTGGCGCAGTACGTCCGGGACATGTCGTTCGAGAACCCCAAGGCGCCGGAAAGCCTGCGCGCCGAGGGCAAGCCGACCATCGACATGGGCGTGGAGATGAACGCCATGGGCCGCAAGGACGGCCTGTTCGAGGTGGACCTGAAGCTGTCGATCAAGGCCGCGGTCGAGGCGGGGCCGATCTTCGCCGTCGAACTTGTGTACGGCGGCCTGTTCCAGCTGATCGGCGTGCCCGAGCAGGACATCGAGCCCATGCTGATGATCGAATGCCCACGCTATCTCTATCCGTTCGCGCGCGAGATCATCGCCCGGGCGACCTCGGACGGCGGCCTGGTCCCGCCGTTCCTGATGGACCCGATCGACTTCTCGGCCATCTACGCCCAGCGCCGCGCAGAGATGCAGCGGACGCCGGCGCAGGCGTAAGGACAAGGAGCGCGGACCTCCAGGTCCGCGTCTTGCACTCATAGATCAGCGACGGTCGCGGACCTGGAGGTCCGCGCTCCTCAAGCCGCGTCCCAGAGCGTCGTCGACTTGATCTCGCCTTCCAAGAAGGCGCGGTGCGCGGCGGCTTCGGCGTCGGTCAGGCGCGGCGTCAGGGGGCGCGGCCGGGGGCCGTGGGTCGTGCCGCCGGCGTGGGTCGTGGCGGCGACCGCCGCGGCCATGGACAAGTCCAGCTTGCGCGCCTTGCCGCCCTTCAGCTCCAGATAGACCTCGGCCAGCAGCCGGGCGTCGATCAGGGCGCCGTGCAGGGTGCGCTCCGTCAGCGAGATCTTGAAGCGCCGGCACAGGGCGTCCAGCGAGTTGGGCATGCCGGGAAACCGCTGCTGGGCCAGCTGCAGCGTGTCGATCCAGCGCTCGACCGGGATCAGGTCGCGCCCGCAGTTGGCGCATTCCCACTCCACGAAGGCCCGGTCGAAGCCGGCGTTGTGGGCGATGATCGGGGCGTCGCCGACGAACTCCAGGAAGTCGCCGGCGATCTGATGGAATTTCGGGGCGTCCCTGACCTTGTCGTCGGTGATCCCGTGCACGGCGATCGCGCCGGCGGGGATCAGCCGTTCGGGATTGACGTAGCGGTGGAAGGTCCGGCCGGTCGGAAGTAGATCCTCGATCTCGATGCAGCCGATCTCGATCAGGCGGTCGCCGGTCTTCGGGTCGAAGCCGGTGGTTTCGGTGTCGAGCACGATCTCGCGGGCCATGGCCCTTACTGACCCGGTTCGTCGTCCAGCGGAAGCCGTCCGGGCGCGGGAGTCCACGCCGGATCCAGAACCGTCCCCACGATCCCCTCGACCTGCACCATCGCGGCCTCCAGGCCGCGGGAAGTGTCGATGACGAAGTCGGCGCGGCGTCGCTTCTCCGCGTCCGGCGCCTGGCGGGCGAGGATGGCGTCGAAACGCTCCCGCGTCATGCCGGGCCGCGCCAGCACGCGCTCGGCCTGAACCTCCGGCGGAGCGGTCACGACGACCACCGCATGCACGGCGCCGTCTCCGTCGGTCTCGAACAGCAGGGGGATGTCCAGAACCGCCAGCCGCACGCCGGCCGCCCGCGCGGCCTGCAGATCCTGAAGGCGGCCCCCCGCCACCAGCGGATGGACGATCGCCTCCAGCCGGGCGAAGGCGGACGGATCGCGCCCCAGCGCCTCCGCCAGCCTGGCGCGGTCGACGGCGCCCTCCTCCACCACGCCGGGGAAGGCCTCGCCCACCGGCCCTACGGCCGCGCCGCCGGGCGCATAGAGGGCGTGGACCGCGTCGTCGGCGTTCCAGGTCAGGGCGCCGGCCAGGGCGAACATGCGCGCCGTCGTCGACTTGCCCATGCCGATCGATCCGGTGAGACCGAGCAGGATCATGACCCCTCCAGCGCCTCGAGGCACAGGGCACGGACGTCGACGTCCGGAACCGCGGCGCCGAAGATGGCTGAAAACGACGGCCGGGCTTGCCCGATCAGCATCGCCAGCCCGTCGACGATCGTCAGGCCGCTGTCGCGCGCCGCACTCAGGAACGGCGTGATGAGGGGACGGTAGGTCATGTCCATCACCACCGCCGAGGGCTTCAGACGCCGAACGTCCAGCTCGGGATCGACGGGCAGGGCGTTGACGATCAGGTCGGCGGTGTCCAGATCGTCCGTCGTCTGAGGGAGGGCTCCCAGGGTCTCGGCCAGCTCACGCACGCGGTCCAGGCTTCGGTTGACGACCCCCACGACGGCGCCCGCATCCTGAAGGGCCGCGACGGCCGCGCGCGCCGCGCCTCCCGCGCCGAGGATCGTCGCCCGCGCGCCTTGCAGCGCGAGGTCCGGGGCCTGCTCCCCCAAGGCGTCGAGAAGCCCTTGCCCGTCGGTCGAGTCCGCGACCAACCGCCCATCGCGGAAGGCGAGCAGATTGGCCGACCCGGCGCGGCGGGCCGTGTCCGTCGCTTCGTCCGCCGCCGCCAGCGCCCGCAGCTTCCAGGGCGCGGTGACGTTCAGTCCGCGGAGCATTCCTTCACGGCCCTGCCGTACGAGCGCGTCGAAGGCGGCTTCGTCCGGAGCGGCGAAGGCCTCATAGGTCGCGTCCAGCCCGGCCACGTCGATCCAGGCGCCATGAATCAGCGGGCTGAGAGAATGGCCGATGGGCCAGCCGACGACGCCGCCCCGGATCATGCCGGCAGGGCCCCGTGAGCCCGCAAGGCCTCAAGCAGCGGCCACAGCGGCATGCCCATGATCGTCGCCTGCGCCCCCTCGACGTGCGCGAACAGCTGTGCGCCGCGTCCCTCGATCCTGTAGCAACCGACCGAGGCCAGCAGGCCCTCGCCCTCTGCGGCCAGATAGGCGTCGAGGAAGGCGTCGGAGACGTCGCGCATCGTCATGCGGGCGGCGTCGCGATCGGACCAGACGACGCGTCCGCCCTGCGCCAGCGCCACGCCGGACCACAGCACATGCTCCCGCCCCCGCATGGTCTGAAGCCGCGTCCGCGCCTCCGACAGGGAAGTCGCCTTGGACACCAGACCGCCGTCGAAGGACAGAATCTGGTCCGAGCCGATCACCCAGTCGTCCGGACGGCGACCGGACACGTCCAGCGCCTTGGCCTCGGCCAGCGTCACGCTCAGCCGCGCCGGATCGCGGCGCGCGTCGGGCGTCTTCAGCGCCGCCTCGTCGACGTCGGCCGGATCGACGACGAAATCGACGCCCGCCTGGTCCAGAATGGCGCGCCGGGCCGCGCTGGCGGAGGCAAGGACGATCATCGGCCGGCCTCGGCCCTGGCGCGCCGTTCCTGCAGCAGATTGACCACGGCGGCGGCCGTCTCCTCGACCGAGCGCCGCGTCACGTCGATGACGGGCCACCCGCGCCGCTCGAAGGCGCGGCGGGCCTTGATCGTCTCGTCGCGCACCGCGTCCTGATCGACGTAGGACGAGGCCCGGTCGGCGTTCAGCCCCTCCAGCCGGTTACGCCGGATCTGCACCAGACGGTCGGGCGACACGGTCAGGCCGACGACCAGGGGATTCCTGAGCGCGGTCAGGCGCTCGCCGTCCTCCTGCCCCGGCACCAGCGGCACGTTGGCGGCGCGGATGCCCCGGTGGGCCAGATAGATGCAGGTCGGGGTCTTCGACGTGCGGCTGACGCCGGTCAGCACCACGTCGGCCTGTTCCAGCTGCTCGGTCGTGCCCTGGCCGTCGTCGTGGGCCATGGCGAAGTCCAGCGCCGCGATGCGGTTGAAATAGTCGTGGTCCAGGGCGTGCTGGGCGCCGACCCGCGTCGACAGGGCCGCGCCCAGATAGCGCGACAGGGCCCCGACGAGAGGATCCAGCGCGGCGATCTGGGGCATGTCCAGCCGGCGGCACCCCTGTTCCAGCTGGTCGCGCAGTTCCGGGTCGACCAGGGTGTGCAGCACCACGCCCGGCGCCGCCTCGACCTCCTCCAGCACCCGCTCCATCTGACGGGGCGAGCGGACGAGGGCATAGATGTGCTCGATCGGGATGATGCCGTCGAAGCGCGCCACCACGGCCTTGGCCATGGCGTTCAGGGTCTCTCCGGTGGAATCCGACACCAGATGGACGTGAAAATAGGTGGCCAGGCGGCCCGCGCGCGGCGGCGTCATGCCTTGGGCCTCGCTTGGGACATGCGGGCGAATCCTGGGGAGAAGGCGGGGGAAGATCGAGGCGCCGTCTGCGGAGTTCCGGTCATGGATTTCCATACCCCGTCGTCCGACGCCGGGCGAGCGGGGATGAACGGGGACGGTCGGGGGTTTTCGCCGGGTGATCTTCCACCTGGGGAGACCGACGACGACGCCGGTGGGGAAAATCTTGACCACCGGTTAACGACCCACAAGCCCGTGGGGCAGGTCGATCACGGCAGGGCCTCGACGTTAAGGCTTCGTTTACGCTTTCAGCCGCGACGGCGCCCGCATCGATCCCCAGCGGGCGGGAGGGGTCCAGGCGCCGTGGACAACCTCGGTCAGATGCGGGACGGGTCCGAAGTTCTCCCCGCCATCCCCCGTTCCTCCTTCTTCTTCCCGACTCTTCGATTCAAGAAAGGGATAAGGGGAAGGGAAGCGTGGCTTGAGCGGCGACGCCCGACGCCCTAAGCCGGATTCATGACCACGCCTCGTCTTCTCAGAACCCTGGCCGGTGAACATGTGGGCCGGCCGCCCGTCTGGTTCATGCGCCAGGCGGGGCGGTATCTGCCCGAGTATCGAGATTTGAGGGCCACGACGCCCGGCTTCATCGAGTTCTGCCTGGACCCGGAAAAGGCCGCCGAAGCGACGCTGCAGCCCATGCGGCGGTTCGGCTTCGACGCCGCCATCGTCTTCGCCGACATCCTGCTGATCCCTCGGGCTCTGGGTCAGGACGTCTGGTTCGAGCATGGGGAGGGGCCGCGTCTCGGCGCCCTGCCGTCGCTGGAAAGCATGCGTGAGAAGGCTGAAGGAGCCGGGCGCGCCCTGTCCGAGGTCGGCGAGACCCTGAAGATCGTGCGCCGCGAGCTGGAGCCGGAACGCGCCCTGATCGGCTTCGCCGGCGCGCCGTGGACGGTGGCCACCTACATGCTGGACGGCGAGGCGCGGCTGATCGGCAAGGGCGAGCGGGCCCAGGCGCGGGAGTACGCCTATCGCGACCCGGACGGCGTGAACGCCCTGCTCGGCGTGCTGGTCGAGGCGACGGCGCATTATCTGAAGATGCAGGCCGACGCGGGCGCGCAGGTGCTGAAGATCTTCGAGAGCTGGGCCGAGGGCCTGCCCGACGACCTGTTCGAAGACCTGGTGATGAACCCGCACCAGATGCTGGTGGCCCGGCTGCGCGATCTGGGCGTGACGGCGCCGCTGATCGGGTTCCCACGCGGGTCGGCGGCCCTGGTCGAGGACTATGCCGCGCGCTGCGCCGTTCAGGGCGTGGCGCTGGACACCGCCTGTCCGCTGGCGGTCGGCCGGCGCGTGCAGAAGATGCGTCCCATCCAGGGCGCGCTGGATCCTCTGTTGCTGCGGGCCGGGGGCGCCGCGCTGGACCGCAGGGTGGATCAGCTGATGGAGGCCTGGGGCCATGGGCCGTGGATCTTCAACCTGGGCCACGGCATCCTACCTGACGTGCCGATCGCGCATGTCGAGCGCGTTCTGAAGAGGATCGGCGCGCAGTGACGCAAACGGAGACGTCGGGGGGACGACGCATCGCGGTCGTCCTGTTCAATCTGGGCGGCCCTGACGGCCCCGAGGACGTGAAGCCTTTTCTTTTCAACCTGTTCAATGATCCGGCCATCATCGGCCTGCCCGGGATCGTCCGCACGCCGCTGGCGCGCCTCATCTCCTCCCGCCGGGAAGCCGAGGCCCAGGCCAACTATGACGTCATGGGGGGCGGCTCGCCGCTGTTGCCCGGCACGCGGGCCCAGGCGGTGGCGCTGGAGGCCGCTCTGGCGCGCTGCCTTCCCGGCGACGAGTGCCGGGCCTTCGTCTGCATGCGCTACTGGCGGCCGATGACGGCCGAGGTGGCGTCGGAGGTGGCGGCCTTCGCGCCGGACGAGATCGTGCTCCTGCCGCTGTATCCGCAGTTTTCGACCACCACGTCGGACTCCTCGCTGAAGCTGTGGAACCGGACGTATGCCGGACCGGGCCGCACCCGCACCGTCTGCTGCTGGCCCCGGGCCAAGGGCTGGATCGCAGCCCAGGCCGAGGCGATCCGGTCCAAGCTGGCCGAGGCCGGCGACCGCCCCGTCCGCGTCCTGATGTCGGCGCACGGAATCCCCGAAACCCTGGTGACCAAGAAGGGCGACCCCTATCAGGAGCAGGTCGAGGCCACCTGCGCCGCCGTGGCCGAGCGGCTGGAGCTGGGCCCGCGCGGCGATCGATGGGACATCTGCTACCAGAGCCGCGTCGGACCGCTGAAGTGGCTGGGGCCGGCCACCCCGGAGGCGATCGTCAGGGCGGGCGAGGACGGCTTGGGCGTCGTGCTGGCGCCGGTCGCCTTCGTCTCCGAACACATCGAGACCCTGGTCGAGTTGGACGTCGAGTACGCCGAACTGGCGCATGAAGCGGGCGTGTCGCCCTATCTGAGGGCGGCGGCGGTCGGCGCCGCCCCGGACTTCATCGCCGCCCTGGCCGAGGCGGTGGTCGAGGCCCTGCCGCGCCTCGGCTCGGCGCCGCATGGACCGGGGTGTCAGGGCCGTTGGAAGGCCTGCCCCCGCCAGAACGCGCGGAGGGCCGCATGAACGCCTATGACCTGGCGCGGGGGCTGCACATCCTGGCCGTGATCGCCTGGATGGCGGGCCTGCTGTTCTTGCCCCGCCTCTATGCCTACGACGCCGAGCAAGCGGAGAAAACCGAGCCTCTGAAGTCGGACGTGCGTGAGCTGTTGCGGGCGTGGCAAGGTCGGCTGCTGAAGATCATCCTGAACCCGGCGATGATCGCCGCCTGGGCGTTCGGTCTATGGCTGATCCATCTGGACGTTCAGACCCGCGGCCCTGCCTTCATCCTGGAGCCGTGGATGCTCGCCAAGTTGGCGGGCGTCGTCGCACTGAGCTGCTGGCACGGGTTTCTGGTCGCGGAGCGTCGCCGAATTCTTGCGGGCACGTCGGTGCGGACCGGAAAGTTCTGGCGCATGACCAACGAAGTTCCCTTCGTCCTGGCGGTGATCATGGTCCTGTCCGTCACGACCGAGTGGACTTTCGGTTGACCTGAGCCCGTCGGCGTGGTTTCGCTGGCGGCGAACCGATCCTGGCCCGGCCGGACGGTCCCTCTCTCCAAACGATGCCGCTTCCCTTCGAGAGGCGGAGTCCATCGTTCCCCCTGCGGCCGCGAGGCCGAACATTTCCCAAGCCTGCGACCCTCGCCTTCGCGAGCGGTCGGGCGCGCCTGCCTGAAGAAGCTCCCATGACCGACGTCCGCGACACCGATCCCACCGCCCCCGAAACCGAAGACCTGGACGCCGTCCGGGACGACGAGGTTTCCGCGGCCGACCTGCCCATGGTCGATCAGGAGGCCGACGAGGACGAGGACGACGACGGCGAGCCGATCGTCCCCAACGGCCGCATCACCCTGGCCGAACTGAACGCCAAGTCTCCCGAAGACCTGGTCGCCTTCGCCGAGCAGCTGGAGATCGAGAACGCCTCGAACCTGCGCAAGCAGGACCTGCTGTTCGCCATCCTCAAGGCCCTGGCCGACGAGGAGGTGGAGATCATCGCCGACGGCGTGCTGGAAATCCTGCCCGACGGGTTCGGCTTCCTGCGCAGTCCCGACGCCAACTACCTGCCCGGGCCGGACGACATCTACGTCTCGCCGTCGCAGATCCGCCGCTTCGGCCTGCGCTCGGGCGACACGGTGCACGGCGCCGTGCGCGGCCCGCGCGAGGGCGAGCGCTACTTCGCCCTGCTGAAGTGCGACACGATCAATCTGGAAGACCCCGAGACGGTCAAGACCAAGGTCCTGTTCGACAACCTGACCCCGCTCTATCCGGAAGAGCGTCTGCACATGGAGATCCAGGATCCGACCCTGAAGGACCGCTCCGGCCGGGTCATCGACATCGTCGCCCCGCTGGGCAAGGGCCAGCGCTGCCTGATCGTGGCCCCGCCGCGCGTCGGCAAGACGGTGATGCTGCAGAACATCGCCAAGTCGATCGAGGCCAACCATCCCGAGGTCTTCCTGATCGTCCTCCTCATCGACGAACGGCCCGAGGAAGTCACCGACATGCAGCGCACCGTGAAGGGCGAGGTCGTGGCCTCCACCTTCGACGAGCCGGCCACCCGCCACGTCGCCGTCGCCGAAATGGTGATCGAAAAGGCCAAGCGGCTGGTCGAGCACAAGAAGGATGTGGTGATCCTGCTGGACTCCATCACCCGCCTGGGCCGCGCCTACAACGCCACCGTCCCATCGTCAGGCAAGGTGCTGACCGGCGGCGTGGACGCCAATGCGCTGCAGCGGCCCAAGCGCTTCTTCGGCGCGGCGCGCAACGTGGAACAGGGCGGATCGCTGACCATCATCGCCACGGCCCTGATCGACACCGGCAGCCGCATGGACGAGGTGATCTTTGAAGAGTTCAAGGGCACCGGCAACTCCGAGATCGTCCTGGACCGCAAGGTCGCCGACAAGCGAATCTTCCCGGCCATCGACGTGCTGAAGTCCGGCACTCGCAAGGAAGACCTGATCACGCCCAAGGATCAGCTGGCCAAGACCTATGTGCTGCGCCGCATCCTGAACCCCATGGGCCCCCAGGACGCGATCGAGTTCCTGCTCGACAAGCTGCGCCAGTCAAAGAACAACGCCGACTTCTTCCAGTCCATGAACACGTGATTCTGGCCCTACCGCACGCGCCGCGGGCCCTCGCTGCTTGAGGGCCGTGTTTCACGTGAAACGAGGAGACGCCCGATGAAGGTCAACGTCGAGATCGACTGCACCCCGGCCGAAGCGCGGACCTTCTTGGGCCTGCCCGACGTGACGCCGCTGAACGACGCCATGGTCGCGGAGATGCGGAAGCGGATGCAGGACAACGTCGCGGCCATGCAGCCCGAAGAGTTGATGAAGACCTGGACCAGCTTCGGCCTGCAGGCCCAGGACCAGTTCCGCCGCCTGATGGAAGCGGCGGTCAAGCCGTAGTGTCCGTCTCCTCCCCATCTCTGATGGGGAGGGGGACCGCGAAGCGGTGGAGGGGCTCTCTCCACCGCGCCACCCCCTCCGTCACGTCGCCTACGGCGTCGCGCCACCCCCCCATCGCTTCGCGACAGGGAGGAGACGGATGAGTTCCGCCATCTTCGCCCTCGCAACGCCACCGGGCCGAGGCGCGATCGCCGTGGTCCGTCTCAGCGGGGCCGGGACGGCCGGGGCTCTGGTCCATCTGGCCGGGAGCGTACCTCCGCCCCGCCTCGCCACACTTCGAACTCTCCGTCACAAGGGCGACCGCCTTGATCAGGCGTTGGTTCTCTGGTTCCCCGGCCCGGCATCCTACACCGGAGAGGACGTCGCGGAGCTGCATCTCCACGGCGGGCGCGCAGTGGTCGAGGGCGTGCTTGGCGTTCTGTCGGACTTGGGCCTGCGCCCCGCGGATCCCGGCGAGTTCACACGTCGGGCGTTCGAGAACGGGCGCATGGACCTGGCGCAGGCCGAGGCGGTGGCCGACCTGATCGACGCCGAGAGCGCGGCTCAGGCGCGGCAGGCGCTGGGCCAGCTCGACGGCGCCCTGAGCGCGGTCTACGCTGGCTTCCGCGCCGACCTGCTGAGGGCGCTGGCCCTCGTCGAGGCCGAGATCGACTTTCCGGATGAGGATGTGCCCGACAACCTGGCCCGGACGGCGGGCCCCGTTCTGGATCGCCTGGCCGACGATCTTCGCCGCGCCCTCGCGGACGCCGGTCGCGGCGAGCGGGTGCGGGAAGGCTATCGCATCGTCCTGATCGGCGAGACCAACGCCGGCAAGAGCTCATTGTTCAATGCGCTCGTCGCGCGCGAGGCGGCCATCGTGACGCCCATCCCCGGCACGACTCGCGACGTTCTGGACGCCCAACTGGTCCTCGACGGCTATGCGGTGACCTTGTCGGACACCGCGGGGCTGAGGGAGTCCGACGATCCCATCGAGGCCGAGGGCGTCCGTCGCGCCCGAGCGCGCGCCGAGGCGGCCGACCTTCGGCTCTGGGTCCGGGCGCCCGGTGATCCGGAGGGCGCCGCTGCGGATTTCGTCCGTCCGGACGATCTGGTCATCTGGACCAAGGCGGATCTCCGCGCCGAAGGGGAGGGCCTGCAGGTGTCCACGGTCACGGGCGAGGGCATGGACGCGCTCCATGCCGCGCTAGGCGAGCGGCTGCGGGGGGATCTGTCAGGGGCCGACTTCCCGGCGGTGACGCGCGCGCGGCATCGCCTGCGTCTGGCGGAAGCGCTCGACGCCGTGGAGGCCGCGCGCCCCGCGCTGGAGCCGGCCCCCGAGATGGCAGGCGAGGACCTGCGTCGTGCGGCGACCGCTCTGGCCCAGGTGACCGGCGAAATTGGGGTGGAGGACGTCTTGGGCGAGGTCTTCGCCAGCTTCTGCATCGGCAAGTGACGTTTCACGTGAAACGTCGGCCGCGGTGGATTCGAGGGGCCAGATCGACTATGTCCCGCGTCCCATGATCAGCTTCGACGTCATCGTCATCGGCGGGGGACACGCCGGCTGCGAGGCTGCGGCGGCCTCCGCACGCGCCGGCGCGCGCACGCTTCTGTTGACGCAAAGGCTCGAGACCGTCGGTGAGATGAGCTGCAATCCCGCGATCGGCGGCCTGGGGAAGGGCCATCTGGTCCGCGAGATCGACGCCATGGACGGCCTGATGGGTCGGATGGCCGATCTGTCGGGCATCCAGTTCCGCATGCTGAACCGGTCGAAAGGCGCCGCCGTGCGGGGGCCGCGAAGTCAGATCGACCGGCGCCTGTATCGTGAGGCCATGCAGGCCGAACTGGGCGGCACGCCGAACCTGACGCTCATGGCCGGCACGGCCGAGCGCCTGACGCTTGACGGCGACCGCGTGGTCGGCGTCGTCACCGGCGCCGGCGAGGCGATCACCGCCGGAGCCGTGGTTCTGACGACCGGCACCTTCCTGAACGGCGTGATCCACAAGGGCGACCAGCGCATTCCCGCCGGCCGCCATGGAGAGGCGCCCTCGACGGGCCTCGCCGCCGATCTGCACGCCGCCGGTCTGGCGCTCGGGCGTCTGAAGACCGGCACGCCCGCGCGTCTGGATGGTCGCACCATCGCCTGGGACCGGCTGGAGATGCAGGCGGCGGACGACGAGCCCGTCCCCTTCAGCTTCCTGACGGATCGGATCACCGTGCCGCAGATCGCCTGCGGCATCACCGCGACGACCGCGGAAACGCATCGCATCATCGCCGAGAACCTCGGCGAGAGCGCCGTCTACGGCGGCCGTCTCTCCGGCAGGGGCCCCCGATACTGCCCGTCGATCGAGGACAAGGTCGTCCGCTTCGCCGACAAGACCTCGCACCAGATCTTCCTCGAGCCCGAGGGGCTGGACGATCCGACCGTCTATCCCAACGGCATCTCCACGTCGGTGTCCGACGCCACCCAGACGGCCTTCCTGCGGACCATTCCCGGGCTGGAGGCGGTGGAGGTGTTCCGCTTCGGCTATGCCATCGAGTACGACTACGTCGATCCGCGCGAGCTGACGCCGGGGCTGGAGGTCAAGGCGCGGCCGGGCCTGTTCCTGGCCGGTCAGATCAACGGCACGACCGGTTATGAAGAGGCCGGCGCTCAAGGATTGATGGCCGGTCTGAACGCGGCGCGGAAGGCCGGCGGTCAGGAGCCGATCGTGATCGGCCGCGACCAGGGCTACGTCGGCGTGATGATCGACGATCTGGTCACGCGCGGTGTGACCGAGCCCTACCGCATGTTCACCAGCCGGGCGGAGTGGCGGCTGAACCTGCGCAGCGACAACGCCGATCAACGGTTGACCCCAATCGGCGACGCCGCTGGGATCGTGCGGCCGGAGCGCCGTCGCCGCTTCGTCGACAAGCAGGCGTGTGTGGCCGAGGCTCTGTCTATGGCGCGGGACATGACCTTCACGCCCAAGGAGGCGGGTGCGCTCGGCATCGCCGTGAACGCCGACGGCCGGCGCCGTTCCGTGCGCGACCTTCTGGGCCACCCCGGCGTGACGCTGGATCAGTTCCGGTCGGTTCTGCCGCAAATCGCCGACTGGTCGCCGGAGGTGCGCGAGCAGGTGGAGGTGGACGCCGCCTACGCCGGATATCTGGATCGTCAGGCCGCCGATGCCGCCGCGCTGAAGCGGGACGAAGATCTGCGCCTGCCGGGCGACCTGGACTACGGCGCGGTGGGGGGCCTGTCGAACGAGGTGCGGGAGAAGCTGGAACGAGTGCGGCCGATCAGCCTGGGTCAGGCGGGACGGATCGAGGGCATGACGCCCGGCGCGCTTACGGCGCTGCTGGCCCACGTGCGGCGCGTGGCGGCGTGACGCTGGACGCCGCGGGGTTCCGGGCCGCGACAGGGGCGACTGAGGCGGAGGCCGCGGACCTTCAGACCTATCTCTCCCTGCTGACCGAGGCCAACGCGGTGATGAATCTGGTGGGGCCCGACAGCCTGCCGGATTTCTGGAACCGCCACGCCCTGGATTCGGCGCAGCTGCTGGATCACGCGCCGGAAGCCCGAATCTGGGCCGACCTCGGCGCGGGCGCCGGCCTGCCCGGCGTGGTGCTGGCCGTCTTCATGAAGGCGCGGGGCGGTCACGTGCACCTGATCGACAGCCTGCAGAAGCGATGCCGCTTCCTGCAGTGGGTCGTCGACGCGCTGAGGCTTCCGGCGACCGTCGTCTGGGCTCGGGCGGAAGAGCAGGCCGTCAAGGCCGACGTCGTGACGGCCCGGGCGGTGGCGCCGCTGACGAAGCTGCTCGGCTATGCACAGGCTTATCACCAGAAGGGGGCGGCGGGCCTGTACCTGAAGGGCGAGAAGGCCGAGGCCGAGGTGGCGGAGGCCCGCAAGGTCTGGCAATTCGAAAGCCAACTGTTCCCGTCGCGCAGCGACGCGCGGGGACGCGTGGTGTCCGTCCGGAGTCTTCGCCGTGTCCGCTAAGTCTCGCGTCCTGGCCGTGTCGAACCAGAAGGGCGGGGTGGGCAAGACCACGACCGCCATCAACCTCGGCACCGCTTTGGCGGCGATCGGCCAGCGCGTCCTGATCGTCGACATGGACCCACAGGGCAATGCTTCGACCGGCTTGGGTGTTCCACGTGAAACACGCCGGGTGACGATCTACGACGTCATCGTGGACGGACGAGCGGTTTCCGAGGCCGCCGTCGAGACCGCCGTTCCCGGTCTTCACATCGTCCCCGCCGACGCGGACATGTCGGGCGTCGAGATCGAACTCAGTCAGGCCGACCGGCGGTCCTACCGTCTTCGTGACGCCTTGGCGGCTCAGGATCTGGATCGACCCTACGACTACGTTTTGATCGACTGCCCGCCCTCGCTGAACCTGCTGACGCTCAACGCCATGTCCGCCGCCGACGCGGTCCTGGTGCCGCTGCAGTGCGAATTCTTCGCGCTGGAGGGTCTGACGCAGCTGATGAAAACCGTCGACATGGTCCGTCAGAGCCTGAATCCGAAGCTGGAAATCCAGGGTCTGGTGCTGACCATGTACGATCGCCGCAACGCCCTGTCGGGCCAGGTCGAGGCCGACGTGCGCGCGCATTTCGGGGACAAGGTGTATGACTCCGTCATACCGCGAAACGTCCGCGTTTCGGAGGCGCCGTCGTTCGGAAAGCCGGCGCTGATCTACGATCTGAAATGCGCGGGCAGCCAGGCCTATCTGCGGCTGGCGCGGGAAGTGGTGGCGCGCGAGCGCGGCCGGCTGCAGGCGGCCTGACGCCGGTGGAGGGGATGATGAGCGAACGCCAGCGCGGCTTGGGTCGAGGTCTTTCGGCCCTGTTGGGGGAACAGGTGGCCGAGAGCGCTCCGGTCGACGGGGGTCCCGCGCCCGCCGGCGTTCGCAGCGTGCCGATCGAGGCGCTGAAGCCCAATCCGGATCAGCCCCGCAAGATCTTCGCCAAGGAGGATCTGGACGAACTGGCCGGCTCCATCCGTGATCGGGGCGTGCTGCAGCCCATCCTGGTGCGCCCGCATCCCGACGTGCCCGGATCCTGGCAGATCGTCGCCGGCGAGCGCCGCTGGCGCGCGGCCCAGCAGGCGCGCCTGACCGAGGTGCCGATCGTCGAGCGCGTTCTGGACGACGTGGCGGTGCTGGAAGTCGCCATCATCGAGAACGTCCAGCGCGCCGACCTGAACCCGCTTGAAGAGGCCGAGGCCTATCGTGTCCTGATGGACCGCTTCGGCCGGACCCAGGACGCCGTGGCCGGAGTCGTCGGCAAGAGCCGCAGCCACGTGGCCAACACGCTGCGCCTGCTGCAACTGCCGCCGCGCGTGCTCGACTATGTGCGCGAGGGCAAGCTTTCAGCCGGACACGCGCGCGCGCTGATCAATACGCCGGATCCCGCGTCCCTCGCCGACCGCGCCTTCATGGAGGGCCTCAACGTCCGGCAGACCGAGGCCCTGGCCCGTCGCGCGACCGAGGGGGACCGCCCTGCGCCCGCCAAACCGCGCGCCGTGCCTCTCAGCGCGGAAACCGACCCCGACATCGCCGCCCTGCAACAGGATCTGGCCGACGCGCTGGGCCTCAAGGTCGAATTGTCGGCGCGGCCGGGCGAGAAGGGCGAACTGACCCTGCACTGGCGCAGCCTCGACCAGCTGGACGACCTGTGCCGCCGCCTGATGAAGGTCTGAAACCCGACGCGGCGGCGGAGGAGATCGTCGATCTCTATGCCCGCCACGCCGACGCCTGGGCCGAGGCGCGGGGCGACACGCTTCTGGCCGACGAAGCCGTCCATCTGAATCGGTTCATGTCGTCGCTGCCGGTGGGAGGCGAGGTTCTGGACCTGGGCTGCGGTTCGGGGCGGCCGATCGCGGCGACCCTGATCGGGCGCGGCTTCCGCGTCACCGGCGTCGACGCCTCGCCCGGCCTGATCGATCTCTGTCGCGCGGGGTTTCCGGAGCAGGCGTGGATCGTCGCCGACATGCGCCGCCTCGATCTGGGACGCCGGTTCGACGGGCTTCTGGCCTGGTGCAGCGCCTTTCACCTCACCGCGGAGGATCAGGAGGCGATGGCGGCCGTCTACGCGCGGCACGTCGCGCCCGGGGGACGGCTGATGTTCGTCGGCGGCCCGCGCCGCGGCGTCGCCATGGGCGAATGGATGGGGCGGCCTCTCCATCACGCCAGCCTGGATCCGGCGGAGTATCGCGAGGGGCTGGAGCGGGCCGGCTTCGACGACGTGCAGGAGCGGGTGCTGAAGCCCGACGCCGACGAGGGGGCGCGGGTCTGGACGGCGCGGCGAAAGACGTCAGACTGACGCCATGACCGAAAACCCGAAGAACCCGACCGCCGAAGCGATGAAGAAGGCCCTGGCCGCCAAGCGTGCGGGCGCATCGGCGCCGAAGTCGGGCGGCTTCAAGCCCGGTCAGCACGCCGAAAAAGCGGTGGAACGTCAGAACTCGGCGCTGAACAAGCCGGCGTTCCGACGGGCGTCCAAACGCGGCTAGAGCCCCAGCCGTCGCGCCCGAGCGCTGATCTCCAGGATCAGACGCTCTGCGATCAGCTGATCCGGCGATCCCGTGGAGCGGCAGGCCAGTTCCGCGGCGTTCAGCGAATCCATGACGGCGTCCAGGGCGTCGGGCGTCCACGACTTCGTCTGGCGCAGCACTTCGGCCTCCTGTTTCCAGAAGACGCCGGCGGACTTGGCGGCCTCCTTGGCGCCGGCGCCGGCCCCCATCAGCGTCTGGATGCGGATCAGGATCTGCAGTTGACGCCCGATCGCGCGCAGGGCGGCGACGGCGCCCTCGCCCTCCAGAAAGGCGCGGCGCAGGCCGGACTGGGCGGGCGCGGCCTTGCCGCCGAAGGCCTGTTGGGCCGCGTCCTGCAGGCTCGCGTCCGGTTCCACGCCCAGATGCTGCTCCAGCTCGGCGACGTCCAGGGTGCGCCCGCTGCCGGGGCCGATGAACAGGGCCAGCCGCTCGATCTCCTGGCGCATCAGGCCGCGCTCGCGGGGCAGGCGGGCGACGAAACGGTCCAGCGCGTCGCCGGTCAGGCCGACCTTGTCGGCGGCCAGGGCCTCGCGCGTCATGCGCGCCACGTCGCCGACCTCGTCCTCGTAGCAGGCGATGGCCGCGGCGTTGGGGCTGGCCTCCGCCGCCTTGCGCAGGGCGGAGTCGCGGCCGAGAGCGCCGGCTTCGACCACCAGCAGGGCGTCGGGATTGAAGCCGCCCTCCGCATGGGACTTCAGCGCTGCGGCCAAAGCCTTGTCGGTCGCGGCCTTGTCGGCCGACAGGCGCACCCGCACCAGACGCCGCCCGCCCATCAGCGACATGGCGGCCAGCGCGTCCTCCAGCCGGCCGTCGCCGGCGTCGACGTCGCCGTCGGTCAGCAGGCTGACGTTGAAGGGGTCGTTGAGATCGGGGGTGACGGTCTTGCAGAGGATTTCAGACCTCTCGGCCACGCCGGAGCGGTCGCGGCCGTGGATGACGACGGCGCGCACCATGGGGTCGGGGGATTTCAGAAAGCGCTCGACCTCGGGGCGCTTGCTCAGGATCACGGTATCAGCGCCCCGCGATCGCGGCCAGAACGTCCAGCCGCACCTCGCGCGCCAGTTCGGCGGCGGCGCGGACCTCCGCATCCTCCTGAGCGGCGATGGCGGCCACCGGCTGGTCGGCGGAGGCGTAGGTGACCACGGCGGTCTCCACGCCCGTCACAGGCTCGCCGCCGGACGCCGGCGTCAGGGTCCAGCTCATCCGCACGGTCAGCTCATAGCGGGCGGCCGTATCGTCGATGCGCCGCCCGACGGGACGACGGTCCTGCTCGACGGCCGTCTCCAGCCGCCAGGCGGCCGCGGCGCCGATCCGCGTTCCGAACGCGTCTTCCAGCGCTTCGCGCAGACGGTAGCCGAAGCGATCGTCGGGCGTCGTGACGGCCACGCCTGACAGCGCCAGACCCGCGCCCTCGCCGTACATCGGCGTGAAGCCGCAAGCGGTCAGGCTCAGGCCCGCGGCCGCGATCAGGGCAAGGCGCCGGATCACGAAACCACCAGATTGACGATCCGATCAGGCACCACGATCACCTTGGTCACGGCCACGTTGTTGGAAGACAGATAGGCCTGAACCGTCGTATTGGCCAAGGCTGCGGCTTCGACGATCTGGGCGTCGCTGCCTCGCGGCACGACCACTTCGGTACGACGCTTGCCGCCGATCTGGATCGGCAGGGTCACCTCGTCGTCGGCCGCCAGCGTCGGGTCGAAGATCGGCCACGGCGCGTCCAGAATCATCCCGGTTTCTCCCAGCCGCGTCCAGCATTCCTCGGCCAGATGCGGCACGAAGGGGGAAATCAGGCGCGCGAAGGCGGACAGCGCCTCGCGGCGCGCCTCGCCCCCGGCCTGCTCGTGCGCCTTCAGCGCGCCCAGGAAACCGTAGAGTTTCGCGATGGCCGAGTTGAAACGGAACTGTTCCACACCTTCGGTGACGGCCTTGATCGTCTTGTGGGTTTCGCGGCTCAGAGCGGCGTCGGCGTCAGCAGATCCGGACCCGATATCCCTGTCGAACTCGGCCCACACCCGCTGGACGAAACGGCTGGCCCCCTCGACTCCGCCGGTGGTCCACTGCACGTCCCGCTCCGGGGGGCTGTCGCTGAGGACGAACAGGCGGCCTGCATCGACGCCGTGCAGGTCCACGATCTCCTGCGGGGCCACCACGTTCTTCTTCGACTTCGACATCTTCTCGACGTCGCCGATGACCAGCGGCTCGCCCGTCGAGAGGCGGCGCGCCGTACGTTTTCCGGCCTCATTGATCAGGTCGACGTCCGACGGCTCGACCCAGGCGCCGTCGGCGGTGCGATAGGTCTCGTGCACCACCATGCCCTGGGTGAACAGGCCGGCGAACGGCTCCTTGACGCTCATCAAGCCCGCGTCGGACAGGGCCCGGCTGATGAAGCGGGCATAGAGCAGGTGCAGGACCGCGTGCTCGACGCCGCCGATGTACTGATCCACCGGCAGCCAGCGGTTCGCCGCCTCCGCATTGATCGGCTCGGCCGCGTGCGGGTCTGCGAAGCGGGCGAAGTACCAGCTGGAGTCCACGAAGGTGTCCAGGGTGTCGGTCTCGCGCGTCGCGGCCGCGCCGCACGACGGGCAGGCGACGTGCCTCCACGTCGGATGGCGGGCCAGCGGATTGCCGGGCACGTCAAAGGTCACGTCCTCGGGCAGGACGACCGGCAGCTGATCGGCGGGAACCGGCACGACGCCGCACGCCTCGCAGTGGATGACCGGGATCGGACAGCCCCAGTAGCGCTGACGGCTGACGCCCCAGTCACGCAGGCGATAGACCGTCGCGCCCGTGCCCTGACCCAGGGCCTCGATGCGGGCGATGGCCGCGGCCTTGGCCGGCTCGACCTCCAGCCCGTCAAGAAAGTCGGAGTGGAACAGGCGGCCGGGGCCGACGTAGGCCTCGTCGCCCACCGAGAAGTCGTCGCCCGCGCCGTCGGGGCGCACCACCGGGATCACCGGCAGGTCGTACTTGCGGGCGAAGTCCAGGTCGCGCTGGTCGTGAGCCGGGCAGCCGAAGATGGCGCCCGTGCCGTAGTCCGACAGGATGAAGTTGGCGATCCAGACCGAGACCTGACGCCCGTCGAACGGGTGGATGACCTTCAGGCCGGTGTTCCAGCCGATCTTCTCGGCCTGTTCGATGTCGGCGGTGGAGGCGCCGCCCTTGCGGCATTCGGCGACGAAGGCGGCGACGGCGGGGTCCGCCGCGGCCAGCTTCTGCGAGATCGGGTGATCGGGGGCCAGACCCAGAAAGCTGGCGCCGAACAGGGTGTCGGGCCGGGTGGTGTAGACGGTGATTCCGTCCTCGAAGCCCTCGGGGGCCTGACCGGCGAAGCGCCAGGTCATCTCCAGACCCTTCGACCGGCCGATCCAGTTCTCCTGCATCAGCCGGACCTTGTCGGGCCAGCGGCCCTCCAGCTCCTTCAGCCCCTCGATCAGGTCGTCGGCATAGTCGGTGATGCGCAGGAACCACTGGTTCAGCTTGCGCTTCTCGACCACCGCGCCGGAGCGCCAGCCGCGGCCGTCGATCACCTGCTCGTTGGCCAGCACGGTGTTGTCGACCGGATCCCAGTTGACCGTGCCCTCGCGCCGGTAGACCAGACCGCGCCGGAACAGCTCCAGGAACCAGGCCTGCTGCTTGCCGTAGTATTCCGGCTCGCACGTCGCGAACTCGCGGCTCCAGTCCAGCGACAGCCCCAGCAGCTTCAGCTGTTCGCGCATGGCGGCGATGTTCTGGCGGGTCCAGGCGCCGGGATGGACGTTCCGCTCCATGGCCGCGTTCTCGGCCGGCATGCCGAAGGCGTCCCAGCCCATGGGGTGCAGGACGTCGAAGCCCTGCATACGCTTCAGTCGCGCGACCACGTCGCCCATCACATAGTTGCGGGCGTGGCCCATGTGGATGTTCCCGGACGGATAGGGGAACATCTCCAGCACATAATATTTCGGCCGGCCGGTCGGCGCGTCGGGCGCGCGGAAGGCGTCGGCGGCCGCCCATCGCGCCTGTTGGCGGGGTTCGGCGGTCTTGGGATCGTAGCGGGCCACGGGCGGCGGTTCCTGAAGGGCGAAGGGCCCGTCAGGCTCGGCCTCGGGGCCCGGAATCAGTCGGGGAGGGCTGGACGCCCGTCAAGCCGGGCGCGCGAGGATCAGGCCGCGTCGGCCAGGTTGAACTGACGCGCCTTGGTCAGGATGGCGTTTTCCAGATCCGTCTCGGTCTGGGGATCGACGGCGGCGGCGACCCACTCTCCGCTCGCGTCGCGCACCTGCTTGACCAGCGACACGTTCAGGGCGTCGGCGCGCAGGCGCGTGTCCAGAATGAAGACGGTCGCCTTGAAACGTTCGTTCGGCGTCGCCGGATCGCTGTACCAGTCGTAATTGATCACGCCGCCCCAAGGATCGGCGCTGGTCAGGGGCATGAAGCTGAGGGTGTCCAGGGTCGCGCGCCACAGATAGGCGTTGACGCCGATGCCGACCTGGGCGCCGGACGCGACGGGCGAGGTTCCGCCGCCGCCCAGGACGTCGCCGACCGTCGGTCCGAACGGACGCTCGGTCGAGCAGGCCGAAAGGGCCAGACCCGCCGTGACCGCCATGAGAGCCGCCGCGCCGACCTTCGCCGTCCTGAACCGCATCGATGCCACTCCGTATGGTTTCCGTCAGCGCCCGGAGGGGCCGCGGGCGCCCCCTCAAGGCGCGGTCGCGCTCTATAGCACGGCGAAAAGGGGCGATGACAAGGCGAAGTCGCGGCCGAACGGCGATCCGACGGCCGAAGCGGGACTTTCCCGCGTCAGGGGAGAGGCGCCGCTCGATCTTCCCGTGACGCGGGCGACACAAGCGCGACCGGAACGACGTCCCCGGCCTCGCGTTCGATTGACCGCCCCATTCCCCGGCGCCTAAGTGTCGGCTTGGGTTTTCAGAAAGACGACCATGAACGCGCGCGTGCGGAAAATCGGGGTCACGGGGGTCGCTTCTGCGGCGCTCGCCGCCGCGTGCCTGCTCGCGGCGCCCGTCGACGTCTTGGCCCAGACCCGTCCCGTCGTCAGCGCGGGAGAGGCCGCCCGCGCCTCGCAGATCGCCCCATCCCGCCGCGCCCTGCGTCTGGACCGTTCGGGCCGCTGGAGCGTGGACTTCTCACTGGATCCCTCGACCAGCCGCCCCGACCGGGTCGGCGACGTGGGCGCCGGGGCCTATTATCGGGTCAATCCGCGTCTCAGCGTCGGCGCCTCCGCCGGCCTCGTCGAAGGACCGGTCGATCCGGGCCGCCCGGCTCAGTCCGACCGCAACGCGGCCCCTCGCGTCCGGCTGGAATCGACCTTCCGCTTCTAATCCGCGAAAGCCCGCACGACGGCGTCGATCGCGGCGATTCCGCACGCGCCGGATCCGGTGAGCTCGCGCGCCCTGCGCGCCGTCACGCCGCCCAGGGCATAGGCCGGGACTTTCGCGGCCGACACGGCGTCGCTGAATGCCCGAACGCCCAAGGCGGGCCGCGACGCCGAGGCGCCGCCGGCCGGAAAAGCCGGAGAGATCAGCAGGGCGTCGACGCCGTGGGGGCCGTCGCCGGGCGGATGAAGAGCGGCGGTGATCAGCCAGTCCGGTCGCAGCCGCCGAAGCGCGGGGGCGCGCCCCGCGTCGCGTTCCGGCAGATGGACGCCGTCGGCCCCGACGGCCCCGGCCAGTTCGGCGTCGGCCGCGATCAGGAGCCTGACGCCCGCCGTCCGCGTGGCTTCCCTCAGTCGTCGGGCCTCCTCAGGAGCTTCCGGCCGGCCGAAACCGCGATGGATCACCGCCGCTCCGGCGGGCAGACGGGCCGCGATCCGCCACGGCTGAGGCGTGCGGTCCGGATCGGTCAGGAAGATCAGCGGCGGCAGGCGCGCGGCGCGGGGGTCGACCGCCGACGCCGCGCGGTTTAGGTCCAGCGCGGTACGCCACAGGTCGTCACAGGAAGTCCGCCCGTCCATGGCCGCCTCTTCGCCCATGCCGCCGCCCGCGTCCATCGCCGCGCGTCTGGACCAGGCGCGGGCGCGGATCGCTGCGGCCGAACGCGCCGCCGGCCGCACGCCCGGCTCGGTCGTCCTGACCGTCGTGACCAAGACCCAGCCGCCGGAAACCGTCGACGCGGCGATCGCGGCCGGGGCGTCGGTCTTCGGCGAAAACCGGGTTCAGGAGGCGCAGGGCCGCTGGACCGACCGGCGACGCCCGGCCGAACTGCGCCTGATCGGCCCGCTGCAGTCCAACAAGACCGGCGCCGCCTGCGCCCAGTTCGACGTGATCGAGACGCTGGACCGCGACGGCCTGCTGACCGCCCTGGCGTCCGAAGCCCAGCGGCGCGGGGCCTGTCCGCGGCTGCTGATTCAGGTCAACACGGGGGAGGAGCCGCAGAAGGCGGGCGTCGCGCCGCGCGACGCCGACGCCCTGATCGCCCGCGCCCGCGCCGCCGACCTGCCGGTCGAGGGGCTGATGTGCATCCCCCCGGCCGAGGAGGCGCCGGGCCCCCATTTCGCGCTTCTGGCCCTCATCGCGGCGAGGAATGGGTTGAACGTCCTGTCGATGGGCATGAGCGACGACTTCGAGACGGCGGTCCGTTTCGGGGCCACGCATGTGCGGCTGGGCTCCGCCCTGTTCGGTCCGCGCGGCCCCGTACGGTGAAGCCGAACGGGTTTTCGGGCGTTCGGGGTTGGCGTTCCCGCCCAGCGTCGCCATTGTCGAGACCATGCCCAGCGCCAAGACCATACTGATCATCGACGACGACGACGACCTGCGGGAGGCCCTGGCCGAACAGCTGGCCCTGCATGAGGAGTTCGCCCCCATTCAGGCGACGACGGCGGGCGAGGGCGTCAAGCTGGGCCGCGAATCGCGCGCCGACCTGATCCTGCTGGACGTCGACCTGCCCGACATGGACGGCCGCGAGGCCTGCCGCCTGCTGCGCAAGGACGGGGTGTCGACGCCGATCATCATGCTGACGGGCCAGACCTCGGACAGCGACACCATCCTGGGGCTGGACGCCGGGGCCAACGACTACATCACCAAGCCCTTCCGCTTCGCCGTGCTGCTGGCCCGGATCCGCGCCCATCTGCGCAGCCACGAGCAGTCGGAAGACGCCGTCTTCCGCATCGGCCCCTACGACTTCCGCCCCGCGTCGAAGATGCTGATGGGCGACAAGGGCAGGAAGGTCCGGCTGACGGAGAAGGAGACCAACATCCTGAAGTATCTCTATCGCGCCGGCGCCAAGGCCGTGTCGCGCGAGGAGCTGCTGACCGAGGTCTGGGGCTACAACGCCGGCGTCACCACCCACACGCTGGAAACCCACATCTATCGCCTGCGCCAGAAGATCGAGCCGGAACCGGGCCAGGCCCGCCTGCTCCTGACGGATCAGGGCGGGTACAGGCTGCAGCCTTAGGTCACCCCGGCCGCCACTGACTGAGCACGGCGCCGTCGGGCGTTTCGAAGGCGACGCGGTCGATGCCGACGGCGGCGACGCAGGTCGGTCGGGCGTCGGGTCCGGGGGCGCGGCAGCGGAAGGCGCGTCCGTCGGGGAAGCTCGTGATCCGACCCTCGATCCTCAGTCGCCAGCCCTGAGCCGGGACCTGCGTCGGCGCGCCGTCGGTGGCGCGCACGACGTGGCGATAGGCACGGCCTTCGCGGCGGGTCAGGCGCGAGGCGCCTTCCGCATGCACGGCGGCCAGGCCCACGCTGGGAGGTTCGGCGAAGGCGACGCCGATCTGCAGCGGGTCGGCGCGCACGGTGGGGCAACGGTCTTCCAGCAGCCAGATGCGGTCGATCCAGAATCCCTCCACCGCCTCCCAGTCGGCGCCCGCGCCGGTGATCAGCGCCGAGGCCGTCCAGTCCGCCGGCGTCAGCGACAGGGCCACGCCCTCTCCCGCCTCGCCCTGACGGACGGCGCGGGCCAGACCGTCGATGCCGCCCTCCGTCGCCTGCGGCCCGCCGCAGCCGAAGGGGAGGCTGACCGAAAAGCTGCGGCCGACCAGCGGATCGCCTTCGCCGCCCGTTGTTCCGATCGCATAGGCGCCGGCCGCCGCCGCCGCCCCGCCGATCAGGTCGGCGCGGGTCAGGGGCATGGCGGGGTTGGTGGAGGGCGGCGCCTCGACGACGGGTCCCGGCGCCGGCACGGCGTCCACGGCCTCGTCGCGCCCGCAGGCGGTCAGTCCCAGCGCCAGCAGGACGGCGCAGCCCGTCTTCACCTTCGCGTCAGCCATGCAACGAAGCCTAGCAGCCGTGCGCTGAGGACGCGACCTTGACCGTTTCGCGGGTTGACCGCGCGCGGCCGACCGCGTCCGAGGGGGCATGAACTTCGATCAGATCGCCGCACTGGCCGTGCTGGTCGCCGTCGTCGGCGTCCTGATTCACGGTCGCGTCCGCGCCGACGTGGTGGCCCTGACGGGGGCCGCGGCGCTGCTGCTGTTGGGCGTGGTGCGTCCCACCGAGGTGCAGTCCGCCTTCGCCAGCCCGGCGGTCATCGCCCTGGCCGGGCTGTTCGTCATCGCCTACGCCATCGAGCTGTCGGGCCTGCTGGGGCTGATGATCCGCAAGGCGACCGATCTGGCCAAGCGGTTCGGCTCGCTGGGCATCTGGGCCGTGCTGGGCATGTGCGGCGGGCTGGGCGGCTTCCTGAACAACACGCCGGTGGTGGTTCTGGCCGCGCCGGTCGTGCGCGACGTGGCCAAGTCGCTGAAGCTGTCGCCCAAGCGGTTCCTCATGCCGCTCAGCCACATCTCGGTGCTGGGCGGTCTGCTGACCCTGATCGGCACCTCGACCAATCTTTTGGTCAACGACATGGCGCGCAATGCGGGCCAGCCGGTCTTCACCCTGTTCGAGATCACGCCCGTCGGCCTGTGCATCGCCTTGGCGGGGGCCGTGTGGCTGTATTTCGTGGGCGCGCGCCAGCTGGCGAAATCGGTGTCGGTGGACGAACGCGAGGCCGCCTTTCTGGCCGCCGTGGAGGATGCCCGGCGCGAGGAGGAGGCGGAGCGCCTGCGCAAGCGCCGCCTGCGGCTGCCCTTCGGCCTGCCGTTCCTGGGCGAGGCGCGGACGAACCGCGACGGGTCCGGCGACGCCCACCTGGGCGACGTGGCGCTGTTCGGCGCGGCGGACCGGCCGTTTCACCTGCGCCGCGCGCTGATCTCGGCCGGCGTGTTCGTGCTGGTCGTGGCGGCCGCCGGGCTGGGCTTGGCGCCGATCGCCGCCGCTGCCTTCGCGGGCGCCGTCGCCCTGATCCTGACCCGGGTCATCACGGCGGAGGAGGCCTACGCCGGCCTTCGTCCGGAAATCCTGCTGCTCATCGCCGGCATGGTGGTGATCGGCATCGCGATCGAGGTCACGGGGTTGGCCGCCACCGGCGCGAACGCCCTGATCGACGTCATCCGGCCGCTGGGGCCGCTGGGGGCGCTGATCGTGCTTTACGGCGTCACCCTGTTCGCGACCGAGCTGCTGTCGAACGCGACGGTAGCGGTGCTGATCACGCCGGTGGCGGTGGCTCTGGCCGAAAGCCTGGGCGTGGACCCGCGGCCGTTTCTGGTCGGGGTGATGATGGCGGCGTCGGCGGCCTTCGCCACGCCGTTCGGCTATCAGACCAATGTGCTGGTCTTCCAGATGGGCGGCTACAGCTACATGGACTTCGTGCGGGTGGGCCTGCCGCTGAACCTGATCACCTGGGTCGTGGCGATGATCGCCGTCCCGGTCTTCTTCCCGTTCTAGACGTCGAGATCCACCGCCACCGGCGCGTGGTCGCTGGGGCGGTCCCAGGCGCGGACCGGTTCATGGATCACGGCCGAGCCCGGCACGACGGCGGGCGTCAGGCCGGGGCTGGTCCAGACGTGGTCGAGGCGCAGGCCCCGGTTCGTCGTGCGGAAGTCCACGGCGCGATAGCTCCACCAGCTGGCCAGCTTGGTCGGTTCGGGCGTCTGGTCGCGGACCACGTCGGCGAAACCCCCGGCGTCCTGAAGCCGGCGCAGGGTTTCGACCTCGACCGGCGTGTGGCTGACGATCTTGGACATGTATCTGTGGTTCCAGACGTCGTTTTCGCCCGGCGCGATGTTGAAGTCGCCGGCCATGACCAGCGGCGCCTGGCGGTCGCGCCGCGCCACGTCGGCGGTCAGCCGCTCATAGAAGTCCAGCTTGTGGTCGAACTTGGGGTTCAGGGCGCGGTCGGCCACGTCGCCGCCGGCGGGGATGTAGAAATTCTGGAACTCGATCCCGGCGATCCGCCCGGCGACGCAGCGGCCGTGGCCTTCGCGGCATGCGTCGATGCGCGGCGCGTCCTCGATCGGCAGGCGGCTGGCGATGGCCACGCCGTGCCAGCCCTTCTGGCCCGCCAGCCGCAGGTGCGGCAGGCCCATCTCCTCGAAAGCGGCGCGGGGGAACTGGTCCTCCGTGCACTTGATCTCCTGAAGCATCAGGACGTCTGCCTGAGCCTCGGCGACGAAGCGGGCGACCTGATCGATGCGCAGGCGGACGGAGTTGATGTTCCAGGTGACGACGCGAAGCATGGCCGGGAACTAGCAGGCGCCCCGCCGCCGCGCGAGCCGTCTCACCCCCCGCTCGCGATTGTCCCTTCGCGCTCAAGCGGCGAGGCCCCGCGGGCCGAGCGGTAGCGCCCAACAAAGAAAACGCCCGGCCAGGGGATCGGCCGGGCGTCTCAGTTCGTCTCTCTCTTCGCCGCCGGGGAGGGGGATGATTCCACGACAGTCAGCAGGACCTAGGCCCTGTGACTTCGATGCCACATAACTAAGAAAACGTCAAGTTCCCACCGGCATCACGATGTGCGTGATCGGCACGTCACATTTCCCCTGAAGGGCGAGCCGTCAGCGACGGCCCGGGCGGCGGGTCGGATCGCGCAGCTGGAACAGGCTGGCCGCGAGTCCGGAGGCGGGGCGCAGCTCGGTCAGCTGGGTGCGCGTTCGCGAGCCCTGGGCGTCCACCACAGTCCACTCCTGCAGTCGCATGGGCGAGCCGGCGAAGGCCAGGATGGCGTAGCCTTCGTTCGGACGACGCGAGTCGCGGACCGTGACGGCGAAGGCGCCCGACGACCGGATCGTCACGTCGTCGACGCGGACGCCCTGGTCGAAGCTGACGTTGCGCGACAGGAAGGTCGACAGCGGCGTCTGGCCCAGCGGCACCTGCTGGAATGTGTTCAGGCGCGGGTCGTAGCGCATGACGTTGGAGCCGTCCGACACGACCAGCAGGCCGGCCGGGTTGGTGTATTCGAACCGCATCTTGCCCGGACGCTGCAGCCAGAAGCGGCCGGTGCGGCGCTGGCCGCCGGCGCCGGTCTCCGTGAAGGTCCCCTGCGCCGAGGTCAGCCCGCGCAGATAGGTCTGGGCCCGGCCCAGCGCCTCGCGGTCGGCGGCCGACAGGCCGGCCTGGGCCCAGGCGGGGGCCGCGGCCAAAGACGCAAACAATGGCGCCGCCAGGGTTCCGAGCGCGAAGGCGCGACGGGAAACGGTCATGGTCTTCTCCCTTTTGGGATTGTGTGTCCGGCCTTCATGCCGCCCGAGCCTGGCGCGCGAAGGGCGCAAGCCTGACCATATTCCGGCGGTGGAATGAAGGGTCGTTCAGGAACGCCGACCGGCCGGGGCGGTTCACCGCCGCCTTTGGAGCGCGGACGTCCACGTCCGCGACCTGCACGAGCGCCAGCACCGCGGACCTGGAGGTCCGCGCTCCTTTACGGCTCAAACCACCGGTGGCGGGCCCGCCAGCACCTCGCGCTTGCCGGCGTGGTTGGCGGCGGTGATGACGCCTTCCTTCTCCATCCGCTCGATCAGGGTGGCGGCGCGGTTGTAGCCGATCTGCAGACGGCGCTGGACGTAGCTGGTCGAGACCTTGCGGTCGCGCGTCACCACGGCGACGGCCTGGTCGTACAGGTCGTCGCCCGAGGACGCGTTGCCGCCCGCCGCGCCGCCGCCGAAGGGGTCGTCGTCGCCGTCGCCGTCCGGGTCGTCGGTGATCAGGTCCAGATACTCCGGCTCGGCCTGGGCGCGCAGGTGCTTGCACACCGCCTCGACCTCCTGGTCCGTCACGAACGGCCCGTGCAGGCGCGTGATCCGGCCGCCGCCGGCCATGTAGAGCATGTCGCCCTGGCCCAGCAGCTGTTCGCCGCCCTGCTCGCCCAGGATGGTGCGGCTGTCGATCTTGGATGTGACCTGAAAGCTGATGCGGGTCGGGAAGTTGGCCTTGATCGTGCCGGTGATGACGTCGACCGACGGTCGCTGGGTGGCCATGATCAGGTGAATGCCGGCGGCGCGGGCCATCTGGGCCAGGCGCTGAACCGCCCCTTCGACGTCCTTGCCGGCGACCAGCATCAGGTCGGCCATCTCGTCCATGACCACGACCAGATAGGGCATGGGCTCGGGGCGGATCTTCTCGCTCTCGTAGACCGGGCGGCCCTGGTCGTCGAAGCCGGTCTGGACCGTGCGCTCGAAATGCTCGCCCGACGCCTGCGCTTGCCGCGCGCGCTCGTTGTAGCTGGCGACGTTGCGCACGCCCAGCTTGGACATGCGGCGATAGCGGTCCTCCATCTCGCGCACCGTCCACTTCAGCGCGACGACGGCCTTCTTCGGATCGGTGACGACCGGAGCCAGCAGATGCGGGATGCCGTCATAGACCGACAGCTCCAGCATCTTGGGGTCGATCATGATGAAGCGGCAGTCGGCAGGCGAGTGCCGGTACAGGATCGACAGGATCATGGCGTTGACGCCCACCGACTTGCCCGAGCCGGTGGTGCCCGCGATCAGCAGGTGCGGCATGCGGGCCAAGTCGGCCACGTAGGGCTCTCCGCCGATCGTCTCGCCCAGCGCCAGCGGAAGCAGGTGCGCCGGCTTGTCGAACTCGGTGGAGGCCAGCAGGTCGCGCAGATAGACGGTCTCGCGCCGCGCGTTGGGCAGCTCGATGCCGATGGCATTGCGCCCCTGAACCACGCTGATGCGGCAGGCGCGGGCCGACATGCTGCGGGCGATGTCGTCGGACAGGGCCACCACGCGGCCGTGCTTCACGCCGGGCGCGGGGGCCAGTTCGTACAGGGTGACCACCGGGCCGGGGCGGATCTGATCGATCACGCCCTTGACCCCGAACTCGGCCAGCACCTCTTCCAGCATGCGGGCGTTCTGCTTCAGCGCCTCCTCGTCGACGGCGGCGGCGCGCTTGGCCGGCTTGGCCAGCATGCCCAGAGGCGGCAGGTCGAAGGCGCCTTCGGGGCGCACGAAGTCGAAGCTGCCCTGATCGTCGTCGACGCGTTTGGACGTCTTCGTCGCCTTGGGCGCGGCGACGCGCGGTTCGGGCACGACGGCGGGGGCGGGGCGGGCGCCGGGGGTCTCGGTCCAGGGCGGGCCGTCGCCGTCTTCGAGATCTTGAGCGGCGGCGACGCGGGCGGCGACCTCGGGTTCGGGGCGCGGACGGGGGCGACGGACCGGCGCGGGCGGCGCGGGCCGCAGGCGGGACCGGCCCTGCATCCACGCCAGCGCCGTGCCCAGATCCGAGGGCTGAAGACCCAGCGAGCGGCCGATCGCCAGCAGGGCGCCGCCGAAGGCCAGCAGGCCCATGATGATGCGCGCGCCGGGCACGCCCAGCGCCGACAGGGCGCCGGACAGGCCGCCGATGACCGCGTCGCCCCACATGCCGCCCAGGCCGGCGACCAGCGGCCAGGCCCGCGGGGGGATCGGGGCGGACAGGGCGGCCGCCAGCAGCAGGACGCCGACTGCGGCCAGCAAGGCGTTGACGGGCGTCGGCTTCAATCGTTGCCGCACCGCATCGCCCAGCGCCGTGGCCAGACCGAAGGCGACCAGCAGAAAGGCCGCGGCATAGGCGGCCAGTCCGAGCGACTGCATGAACAGGTCGGCCACGACCGCGCCCTGGACGCCCAGCCAGTTGGTGGGCTCGGCGGAGCTGGCGACGTTCAGGCTGGGGTCGTCGCGGTTCCAGGACGCCAGGGCGAACACGACCAGGGCGGCCAGCAGGGCCTGCAGTACGCCGCGAAAGCGCACCATGGCCGGCGCGCCCCAGATCAGGCGGGCTCCGGTCCAGACTTGCTGACCGACGGCGTGGGCGGCGGACATGGGGCGGCGATCCTCCGGGACGGGCGTTCGCCGACACCCTCGCGCGGCCAGGGTTAAGGCCTCATTTACCGCGCGACGCCGGGGCGAATTGCCCGGTGGACGCGCCGTCCCCGGCGGGCGAAAAGCGCAGCATGAACGGTCAGAACAGGTTCGACGTCGTCGTCTCCGGCGGAGGCATGGCCGGGGCGGCCTTCGCCCTGGCCGCGGTGCAGGGCGGGCTGAGCGTCGCCGTGGTCGACGCCGCGCCGCTGTCGGATCAGGCCGCGCCGACGTTCGACGGGCGGGCCACGGCCCTGTCCTTCTCCAGCTTCCGCATGCTGGACGCGCTGGGCGTCGGCGAGGCGCTGCGGCCCCGCGCCTGCCGCATGGACCGGATCCTGGTGACCGACGGGCGACGGCCCGGCGCGGCGTCGCGTCCCGCCTCGCCCGCCTTCCTGCGCTTCGACGCCGACGAGATCGCCGACGGCGCCGGCGGCGAGCCGCTGGGCTACATGGTCGAGAACCGCTGGATCCGCGCGGCCCTGACGCAGGCCCTGACCCGCAGCGGCGCGACGGTGCTGGCGCCGGCATCCGTGCGCGACGTGAAGGTCGGCCTCGGCGCCGCGGAGGTGGTGCTGGCCGACGGACGCGTGCCGACGGCCTCGGTCGTGGTGGGCGCCGAGGGACGGGGGTCGACGGTGCGCAAGGCCGCGGGCATCGACGCCCTGGGCTGGCGCTACGGCCAGTCGGGCGTGGTGGCGACCGTGCGGATGGAGCGCGACCACGGAAACGTCGCCCACGAGCATTTCCTGCCCGGGGGGCCCTTCGCCATCCTGCCGCTGACCGACCGTCGAGCCAGTCTGGTCTGGACCGAGACGACGCGCCGCGCCGAGGCGCTGAGGGCTGCGTCGGACGAGGCCTTTCATTCCCACCTGATGCGCCGCTTCGGGCCGTTCCTGGGCACGGCGACGGTCGAGGGGCCGCGCTTCGTCTATCCGATCTCGCTGGAACTGGCCGAGCGGCTGCACGCGCCGCGCGTGGCCCTGATCGGCGACGCCGCGCATGCGGTGCACCCGGTGGCCGGTCAGGGCTTCAACATGGGCCTGCGCGGCGCGGCGGTTCTGGCCGAGGTGCTCTCGGACGCCGCCGCGATCGGCGAGGACGTCGGGTCCGAGCTGGTCCTGGAGCGCTACGCCCGCTGGCGGCGGTTCGACGTCGCCGTGCTGTCGGCCGGGTTCGACGCCTTCGTGCGCCTGTTCTCGAACGACGTGGCGCCGGTGCGGCTGGCGCGCGACCTGGGAATGGCGGCGGTGAACCGCATCGCGCCCCTGCGCCGGGCCTTCATGCACGAGGCCGGCGGCGCCGTCGGCGATCTGCCCAAGCTGATGCGGGGCGAGGCGCTGCAACCCGTCACCTCTCCGGCCGCGTAGGCGGCTGGGGAGGACGACGCCGAAGGCGTCCGGAGGGGGCGACTCAGGGACCGGCTTCCGCGCGCTACGGTCATCGATGACGGAGCCGCCCCTCCTGGCCGCTCCGCGGCCTTTCCTCCCCACGCGCCTCCGCGCGCGGAGAGGTGGCGTCAGCTCAGATCCCGCGCCTCTTCCGGCAGCAGGATCGGCACGCCGTCGCGGATGGGATAGGCCTTCTTCGCCCCCGGCGAGATCAGCTCCTGCGCCTCGCGGTCATAGGTCAGCCGCCCGCGCGTGACGGGACATACCAGCACCTCCAGCAGACGGGGATCGACGGAGGGCGGGGTGACGAAGGCGTCGCTCATGGGTCGGGCTACTGTCTCGTGGTTTCGGCGTCGTCGTCGGGATCGGCCGCGTCGATGCTGAGGACGGCGGTCAGGGCCGTCAACCGGTCCTGGACGGAGACGGCTTCCAGCAGGGCCTGCTTCTCGGCCGGTTCGAACGGCAGGGCCATGGCCAGGCTGTTGACCAAAGCCTCGGCCGGCGCCTCGCGCGCGGCGTCCCAGTCCACGTCCATGCCGCGCCGCTCCAGCCAGCGGTGCAGGGCGTCCATCAGGTCGGACCGGTCCTCGGTCGGATCGTCGGCGGCGGGGGTCAGGTCGGTCTCGAACGGGGCGAAGTCGGCGCGGACCTGGCGATACGGGGTCTGGACCGGCAGCTCGGCCGTCAGTCGCCAGCGGCAGACGCCGGTCAGAGTGATCAGATAGCGACCGTCCGAGGTTTCGGCGAAGCTGGTGATCTTGCCGACGCAGCCGACGGCCGACAAAGCCGGCAGGCTGGGCGTGCCGCCGGACGGCTGAACCATGCCGATCAGTCGATCGGCGCCCATGGCGTCGTCGATCATGTTCAGATAGCGCGGCTCGAAGATGTTCAGCGGCAACTGGCCGCGCGGGAGCAGAATTGCCCCCGGCAGCGGAAACACCGGGATCACCTGCGGCAGATCCTCCGCGCGGACGAAGCCCTGGGGCATTATGGTTGTCCTACCGCTCGCGACGCGGTCGCTCGCTGCTTGAGGGCGGGCATCAGGCGAACAGGATCGACGACAGGCGGCGGCGGCCGTCGCGGGCGACGTCGGAACCGGCGCCGGCCGCGTCGAACACGGTCAGAAGGGTCTTGCGCGCGGCCTGATCGTTCCACTCCCGGTCGGCGCGCACGATCTCCAGCAGCTCGTCCACGGCGCCCTTGAAGTCGCCCTGAGCGGCCAGGGCCTGGGCCAGGTCGTGGCGCGCCTGCCAGTCGCCAGGGCTGGCCGCCACCCTGGCGCGCAGGTCGGCCGTCGCGCCGTCGTCCTGCGCCGTGGCCGAACTGAGGGCCAGTTGAGCGCGCACGGCCTGAACGTCGGGGTCGGTCGAGGTGGCCGGCACCATGGCCAGCGTCTGGATCGCCTGCTCGCGGTCGCCGGTGGCCAGATAGACCCGCGCCATGCCGGTGACGGCCTTCACGTTGCCGGGGTCTATCGACAGCACCTCGGCGAAGGCCTGAGCCGCGCCGCCGATGTCGTCCAGACCCAGCGACTCATTGCCCAGCGCCAGCAGGTTCTCGACGTCCGAAACGCCGCCCTCGCCCGTCAGGCGCTCGATGAAGGCCTTGATCTGGCTTTCCGGGACGGCGCCCTGGAAGCCGTCGATCGGCTGGCCGTCCTTGAAGGCATAGACGGTCGGGATGGACTGCACCCGCAGCTGGCCGGCGTAGGCGGGGTTCTTGTCCACGTCGATCTTGACCAGCTTCACGCCGCCCTTGGCCGCGCGCACCGCCTTCTCCAGCGCGGGCGTAAGCTGGCGGCACGGGCCGCACCAGGTCGCCCAGAAGTCGACGATCACCGGCTGGGTCTTCGACGCCTCGACCACGTCGGCCATGAAGCCGGCGTCGGAGCCGTCCTTGATCAGGTCGCCAAGATCTGGGGAGGGGGAGGCGTCGGTCAGGGTCATGGTCTTCTCTTCAACTCCGGTCCGGCCGGTCGGCTCCGCAGATGGTCACGCGGCGGGAGAAACGCAAAGGGTCAGACGAGACGTCGCGGCCCGGCCTCGACGTCCGAGAAATCCACGACGATCGGCCGCCGGTCCAGAGCGTTCAGAAAGGCGCGGAACTCCTCCTGCGACAGGGCGGTGGTCGCCGCATTGGTCAGGGGGTGGAAGTTGACGACGTCGGCCTCCCACAGGGCGCGGTCCAGCACGAAGATCACGCGATGATCCGGGTCGTTGATCAGGGCCAGGGCGGTCACCGAGCCCGGCCGCACGCCCAGAAGCTCCCACAACAGCTCCTCCCGCCCGAACGACAGCCGATCCGCGCCGATCGCGCGCGGCAGACGCTTAAGGTCCACGAGCGTGTCCTGACGCGCCGAGACCAGCCAGACGGCGCCCTTCTTGTCCTTCAGGAACAGGTTCTTGGTGTGGGCGCCGGGCATCGACGCCTTCAGCTCCAGCCCCTCCTCGACCCGGAACACCGGCGCATGGTCGCGGGTGACGGGCGACAGGCCCTGGATCGTCATCCAGTCCAGCAGGCGGTCACGGTCGAACGGCGGCGTCATCGGCTCTTGGCGGCGGCGGGGACGGGCGGTTAGGAGGAGGGACCGCTTCAGTAGCGCATCGGAGCCGCGTCTTGGAACTCGAATGCTTCCCCATGTCCGCCCGCCCGCCGGATCTGGTGCCGGGGCGCCAGGCCCGCGCCTGGATGGACGCCTTCTCCTCTCGCCACCCATACAAATGTCTTCCGCTGAACATGGCGAACACCACGGGGTGGGAGCTTCTATGTCCCTATGGCTTCACGGCCGAGTGGAACGGCGGGCCGCTGAAGGAGGACATCAAGATCACCGGCGACCGGCCGACGCCGGAGCTGGAGCATTTCGTCACCTCGCATTTCACCCAGGGCGTGGTGACCATGCACCCCCAGTATCTGTTCCGGACGCCGCCGGGCTGGGGCATGCTGTGCATGGGCGCGCCCAACCACATCAAGGACGGCATCCAGGCGCTGACCGGCCTGATCGAGACCGACTGGCTGCCGTTTCCCTTCACCATGAATTGGCTGTTCACGCGGCCGGGCCGGGTTCGGTTCGAGCGGGGCGAGCCCTTCTGCTTCATCACCCTGGTCGAGCACCGCAAGATGGAGCAGGTCGATCCGGTGGTCCGCGCGCTGGACAGCAATCCGGTGATGCAGGGCCAGTTCGAGGCCTGGAACCGCCAGCGCACCGACTTCAACAAGCGCCTGGCCGGCGGCGACCCGGCCGCCGCCAAGGAGGCGTGGCAGCGGTTCTACTTCAAGGGCGAGATTCCGGAGGATCTGGGCACGGCGCCCGAGACGCACACCAACAAACGCCGGCTGAGAAATCCTCGCCTGGGTTAGGGCTGAGAGGCGGCCGTGGCGACCGCCTCCTTCGTTCACATCCTGACGCGCGGGCCGACGTTGGCGATGACTTCGCGGGCGTCGAAGGCGTCGGCGTCGCCCTGGGGCTTGGCGCCGCGGCCCATGACGATCTCGGCCGTCGCCTCATAGCGATCGATCTGGCGCACGTCGTAGTCCGACGCCCAGCGCGGGCCGAACGGGCTCCAGGCGCCGCGGCTGTAAAAGCGCCAATAGGGGCTCCAATAGGGGCCATATCGGTCCAGATAGCCGCTTCCGGTCGGCACGTAGCGGGTGTCGCGGTCGGTGGCGCGCTGGGCCGTGGAGAACCAGTCATAGCCGCTCTGCACCGTCAGTTCGGCCGCACGCAGCAGCAGGGACATCTCGACCTGCTCGCGCGACGTGACGGAGTTTCCCGCGAAGGTGACGCGATACCGGTCGCTTTCCAGGCGCTGCTCGGAATAGCCATAGCGCCCGCCCGCATCGGCCGGACCATAGGCCGTGGCGGTGGCGCAGGCCGAAACCAGCAGGGCCGCGGCCGTCGCCAGGCCCACTGCACGAAGTGATTTTCCGTTGAGTTTCATGAGGTTCTCCATCCGGCGCAATTGACCCTCAATGCGGCTGAACGAAGGCTGAACGCGCGGGTTCCCGGCGTCAATGCCGCAGGCCGATCAGGGCCGCTGCGGTCAGCAACAGGATGCCCACGGCCGCGTCGAACCCGCGACGCACGCCCGGCCGGGTCATGACCCGCGCCAGCGCGGCCCCGCCCAGGCCGTAGGCGCTCATGGTGACGAAATCCATGCCGATGGTGGCCGCGGCGAACAGCGCGAACTGGGGCGCCGCCGGCCTGGCCGGATCCATGAAGGGCGGCAGCACGGCGGTGAAGAACAGCACGGCCTTGGGATTGGACAGCTGAACCAGGAAGCCGTCGACGAGGGGCCCCCGCCCCAGCCGGATCGGCGGCGCCTCGGCCGTCTCGGTCGCGGGCCGGCGGGCCGCCCACAGCGACTTCGCGCCCAGCCAGGCGACATACAGGGCGCCGGCCCAGGCGATCAGGCGAAACGCGTCGGGAAACGCCGTGACCAAGGCCCCCAGTCCCAGAGCCGCCGCGCTGAACCAGACGAGGGTCGCGGCGCTCATGCCGACCACGCCCAGCAGAACCGCGCGCTTGCCCCGCGCCATGCCGTTGGCGACGGAAAACAGGTTCGCCGGTCCCGGCGTGACCGCCATCACGGCCATGACGGCCAGGAAGGCCGCATAGCGCTCGGGGTCTATGGGCAGGACGAGCTCGGTGGGCATGCCGCCCGATGACGCGGTCGCGTCACCCCGTCAATGCAAGCTCAAACCAAGCCGTCGATCGGTCGCGCCTCGCCCGTCGCGCCCGGGAAGACCGTCGTGTCCAGCGCGGCGCGGTCGACGGCGATGTGATCCCGCAGCACGCCCTTGAACACCGCGCGCACGTCCAGCGTCGGGGCCAGGTCTCGGCCTTCATAAAGGCGGGCCTCGGCCAGGGTGGGCCAGTCGCCGATCAGGCCTCCGGCCCGGATCGCTCCGCCCATGAGAAGCAGCGACGACGCGGTGCCGTGGTCGGTGCCGTTGGTCCCGTTGACCCGCGCCGTTCGCCCGAATTCCGTGGCCAGGATCATCACAGTGCGGGACCATTCTTCGCCCAGACCGTCCTTCAGTCCGCCGATCAGTCCGTCCAGTCCCGCCAGCCTCTGGGTCATCTGCGGGGCCTGACGCGCATGGGTGTCCCAGCCGTCGACGGACACCGCCACGACGTCGGCGCCCTGTTCGCCCGTCATCAGCCGCGCCACCGCCAGACCCAGGGCGGCGACGTCGTTGCGGCCGATCCGACCGCTCTCGGCCATGGCGTTGGTCTCCAGCCCGCGTGCGAGGTTCGGGCCGAGGAGGGGGTCGCCGGCATACAGGTCCATGAGCTGAGCGGCGATCCGGTCCCCGCCCTCGATCTCCCGTCCCGGGGCCCAGCCGCTGACGGGCGCGGCCCCGCGCAGCACCAGAGGCGTCTGGGCGCCGACCGCAAGGCCGGTCAAAGCGACGCCGCCCGATGCGGCCAGAGCCCGGTTCAGCCAGCCGTCGGTCTGGCCGCGCACCGTCTCCGCCCCGCTTTCCAGAACGTCCTGGGCGTCGAAATGCGAGCGGATGCGCGCCGGAATGGCCACCGCGGGCGCGAACCGCACCTGACCGGCCCGGAACAGGGCATGGACTCCGGGCATCGACGGGTGGAGGCCGAACCCCTCGATCAGGTCCAACGCCCCGCCGTCCTGGCCCGGAGCCGGAACGGCGAGGTCGCGGCGCAGCGGGATGTGGTTCGGATCGGCCCAAGGAACCGTCAGGCTGAGCCCGTCCAGCGCGCCCCGCGCGATCAGCAGGATCAACTTGGGACGGGCCCCGGCCGCGGCGGCCTTCACCCGGCCCGCGCCGATCAGACTCAGGCCCAGGGCCCCGGACAGGAGGCGTCGTCTGTGGAGGTGGGTCATCGGCGCTGGAACTCCGGAGACATGAGCAGAAGGGTCAGCCCCTCGACGCGGCTTTCGGCGCGGCGAACGGCCTCCAGAGTGCGGGGGCCGACGCGTGGGCCCAGGGCGCTTTGGGTCAGGGTCACGGGATCGATCCCGGCCGCCTCCATCCGCGCCGCCGCCTCGCGCGACCAGTCCAGACGCTTGACCAGCGCATCCGGCCCGGCCCAGTCGGCCGCCTGATCTGGCCAGCCTTCCGGGGAGGGCGGACGCCAGGCCGGCTGCCCCATGGCTTCGAGCGAGGGGGCCAGATCCTGGATCCGGCGCGGCGCGACGCCGAGGGCCCGGTGCGCCGAGATGACGAAATCATAGGGCGTCTTCATCTTCACCGCCTCGGGGGTCCAGGCCTGCGGCGCGGCGATCAGGGCCCGGGCCACGACGCCGAGGTCGCCTCCCGAGCCTGTCCATGCCCGCTCCAGCGCCTCGACCAGAGCCGGATCCGGCGCGTCGGCGGTGAAATGGGCGGCGATGCGGGCGCAAAGTCGGCGCGCGGTCTGCGGCGCTCGGGCCAGATCACGCAGGATGGCGGCTCCCTGCGCCGCGCCGGCGTCGGCATAGATGCTGCCCATGACGCGGCGTTCGCCCGGCTGGTGGATCACCTCCCGGAAGAGGAAGCCGTCGGAGAGGCCGGAAACCCGTTCGTTCCTATCCTGGCGCGCCCTGCCGCGTCCGGCCTGCATGCGGGCTCGGGGCGCCCGGCGCGCGTCCTGCCCGGCGTCGATCGACCAGCCGGTCAACGCCCGCGCCAGTTCGGTGACGTCGGACTGGGCGTATCCGCCGTCGGCTCCGACGGTGTGCAGCTCCAGGATCTCACGCGCCAGATTTTCGTTCAGTCCCGCCTCGCGCCGTCGCCCGGCCGGACTGTCCGGACCGACCGACTGCGCCTGATCGAGATACAGCAGCATCGCCGGGTGGCTCTCGCAGGCGATCAGAAGATCCTCGAACCGGGAGAAGACGTTCGGACGGACGGCCTCGCGCTCGTAGGAGTCGATGAAGATCGCGCTCTGGAACTTAGTCGCCGACACGGTGACCTGGTTGGCCCAGAAGGCGGCCCACCGTTCGGCGAACGGGGCGGGGGTGGTCACGGCGTGCCGGGCGCGGGCCAGAAAGGCCTGGGCGGACTGCTGCGTCAGGGCCCGTCTCTGTTCCTGCCGTCGCTCGACGGCGGCCTGGGCCTCGGGACTGCCGTCCGCCGCCGGGTCCGATCCGTCGGGCCGCAAACCTTCACGATAGGCTTCGAAGACGGCCAGCTGCTGGGCCGCGCCGGGAAAATCCCCCTCGGGTTGCAGGGCTCCACCTGCCGTCATCTGGGCTTCGAGCCAGCCACGGGGGTCTGCGGCGACGCGGGCGATCTCGCCCGGGCCCGCGCCGTACCCGAAACGCCCGAGGGCGAGGGCGGCGTTCAGCTCTGAGGACTCAGGGGACATGCGGCGGCTCCCTTTCGTCCTTTGACGCGGCGAGGCGCCGAAGTCCGTCGCTCCGGCGGCTCCCTACCGGCCGCCGGCACGTCGCCAGGCGTCGCGGACCGGAACCAGACGCCCCGGCACCAGGCCGCGCAGTGTGGCGCCGTCGCCCGCCCGCTTCAGTCCGGCCTCTTGGCCTTTCTGCCAGACGACGTTCACCGGCGTGGCCACGCCGCCGGGGACGTCGACGATCGTCAGGTCGCGCGGCAGGGCGGCGGACCGGTCCAGCCTAACCCGCAGCCCGGACGCCGACTGGTCCACCAGCTTGCAGGCCTGCTCCACGCCCGGCCCGACCAGAAGGCCGCGGCCGTCGGCGGGCAGGCGGATCTCGAGGCGGCGTTCGGCGGTCATGCCGCGACCTCAACCGGAACCCGGTTTCGATCCAGTGAAACCGTCACGTCGGCCTGCACGCCGCCCGTCAGCATGCGACGGGTGACGCGCTCGAAATACTGGATGAAGCTCGCCAGCCGGGTCCGCTCCTCGACGGGCAGGTCCGTGGGCGTCACGCCCAGCAGGTCGGCCTCCTGCTGGCAGCGCCAGTCCAAGACCACGTCGAAGCCCGGCGCCTTCAGGAACAGCACGGCATCCAGCCCCGCCGCGAAGTCTGCGTAGGCTCCGCCGACGAAGCCGTTCACCGCGCGCCGCCAGACCCCGTCCGAATCTCGGTCCCGCTCCAGGGCGTTGATCGGCGGTTCCAGCGCCGCTTCGTCCTCCGGTCGCGCGCCGAGGCACCAGGCGTCGATCAGGATGGCGCGGGGGCGGCCCCCGAAGACGCGCCAGCGGTCCGGGGGCACGCGGTCGTCGCCGCGCTTGTCGAAGTCGGGCAGGGGCGTCTCCTCCCCCGGCCGCGCCCCCGAGAGCCGATTCATCAGCGCCGTCAGCATCTTCAGGTCGTGCGTTCCCGGCGGGCCGCGCGTCACGAACAGCGGGTGGACCTCGTGGGCCAGGGCCTCGCGCTCGGCTCGCGTCAGATAGACGTCGTCGATCGAGATCTGGGCGGCGCCGAAACGGGCGGCGGCGGCGCGCGCCAGCGTCGTCTTGCCCGACCCCTGCGCGCCCACGATCGCGATGCGTGCCGGCCGATCGGACGGACCGGCCTCGATCAGTCGCCCCACCCGGGCGACCATGTCCGGGTTCGCGCTCAGTGCTGGCTTTCCGGCAGGCGCACGATCAGACCGTCCAGCTCGTTCGACACGCGGATCTGGCACGACAGACGGCTGTTGGGCTGAATGTTGTCGGCGAAGTCCAGCATGGATTCCTCCATCGGCGAGGCGCGGCCGGTTTCCGCCAGAAAACCCTCGTCGACGTAGACGTGGCAGGTGGCGCAGGCGCAGGCCCCGCCGCAATCCGCGTCGATGCCCGGCACATTGTTGCGGATGGCGCCCTCCATCACGGAGAGCCCGTTCTTCACCTCGACCACATGCTCGCGGCCGTCGTGCTCGACGTAGGTGATCTTCGCCAAGTCAGGCCTCGACCTTCGACTTCTTGCGCGCCGGCGAGACCATCAGCTTCTTGGTCTCGGCGATGGCCTTGGCCGGGTTCAGGCCCTTGGGGCACACCTGCGCGCAGTTCATGATCGTGTGGCAGCGGTAGAGCTTGAACGGGTCCTCGAGGTCGTCGAGGCGCTTGTCCGTCGCGTCGTCGCGGCTGTCGGCGATCCAGCGGTAGGCCTGCAGCAGGGCGGCCGGACCCAGATACTCCGTCTGATTCCACCAGTAGCTGGGGCAGCTGGTC